>ENA-OBIT01000021-OBIT01000021.1-metagenomes-genome-assembly--contig:-NODE-21-length-51035-cov-9.3183_pt1 | contig 51035 bp, 49 predicted proteins | sample MGYA00153386_OBIT01 | MGnify analysis MGYA00153386
GGGGTATTTTTTAACGCAGCGATTCGCGCTCCTCGGGTTCCCCGAGGGTTTAGCGTATCAAGACAAAGGACGCGGAGGGTTGGTTGGATGGGGTGCGGGGTTGGTGATTTTTTAACGCAGAGGGCGCGGAGATCTATTTGGTGATTTCGGCGATTTGGGTGCTGGGACGGGCGATGGTGGCGACGATCGCATCGGTGGTAATTTGAGTGTGAGAAATCAAAATATTTGGTTGGATGCCGAGGAGCACTATCAATGCGGCGAGAACGATGGCGGGGATGCGTTCGGCGGTGGTGACTTTGGGTAGGTAGGTAAGGTCGTCGGGTAGTTTGCCGAAGAAGGTACGATTGATGATGAGGATGAAGTAGACGGAGGTTAAACCAGTACTCGCCAGACAGATGAGTGTGGCGATGGGGAAGGTGATGTAGCTACCTTGGAAGGATAGGAATTCACCGATGAAGCCTACCATCCCAGGGATTCCAGCACTTGCCATCATGGTGAGGATCGACATGGCTCCCACGAATGGTAAGCCGCGTTTGGGGTTGAGTAAGCCTTGGAGTTTGTTTAAGTCGCGCGTTCCGGTTTTGGCTTCGATAATGCCAACCAAATTGAATAAGAGGGCAAGGATTAAGCCGTGAGCAACCATTTGATAAACTGCGCCTAAGACGCTCAAGGAGGTTCCGGCGGCGGTGGCGAGGAGTACATAACTCAAGTGGGCGACGGAACTATAAGCGATCGTTTTTTTGATATCGGTTTGGACGATCGCGATTAAGCTACCATAGATGGCGGTGACTACAGCAATAATTGCTAACCAGGGAGCCACAATTACCCACGCATCAGGGAATAACCCCAAGCCAAAGCGAATTAATCCATAAGCACCTAATTTCGAGACAATCCCGCCCAATAACATCGAAACAGGTGTAGGTGCTTCGACATAGGCATCGGGAAGCCAAGTATGAAAGGGCACCAAGGGCATTTTGATGCCAAAACCAAGCAGGATGACACAGAGAAATAAAAGTTGTAAATTAGCTGGTAGATGAGTTGCTGCCAGAGACTCATAATTAAAATTACCAGTCTTGGTAAACCATGCCCAGCTCAAAAAACCAGCGAGTAGAATTACTCCCGACAAAGCCTGATAGATCAGAAACTTTGTCGCTGCATAACCGCGTTTTTCTCCACCCCAAATTGAGATCAGGAGATAGAGCGGAATTAACTCCAACTCATAGAATAGAAAAAACAACATTAAATTCTGGGCGAGAAAGGCTCCAGTAACTGCTGTACTAACTGACATCAGTAAAGCATAAAACAATCTGTCTCTTTCGATCTCCTTACTAGTTGCTTGCACCGCTAATAAAACCAGTAAAGCATTGAGAATTATCATCGGTAAAGATAAGCCATCAACTCCCAACTGATAATCCAATCCCAACGGCTCGATCCAACTAAACCGTTCGACAAACTGTAACCCTGCGTCCTGATAATCGAACATAATGGCGATCGCGATCGATACCATCAAACTCAACCCTGAAATAATCAACGCGATCGATCGACTAAATCCTGGCAATATTCCAATTAATATCGCTCCTAAAACAGGCAGCCAAATAATAGTACTTAACATTAACTTACATTTGTCAATAAACATCCATAGCCCAATTTCGATCGGCGAACTCTATTGCCGCTGATTTCCTTGTAATAATTCATCAAAAACTTAACTTCTAGTTGTGTATGAACCAAAATATTAGTAATTAATTAAACTAATAATCCCATCATTAGACCAACAACGATGATTCCAGAAAAAGCTAACAAAATATAAAGCTGAGACTGACCAGAAGTAGTATACTTGAGAGCCTGTCCGCTAAATAAAGTCCCTAGTCCAACAAAATTTACAAATCCATCGACAATATATCGATCGAACCAATTAGTCACCCGCGCACTGCTAGCTACCAATAACACGATCGTTAATTGATAAAATCGTTGCACGTAAAAGTCATTGGCAAAAAAGTTCTGAACTGCTGGTAGTGGTAACTTAACAGGCTTAGGAATACTATCGACACTATAAATCACACTGCTAATCGCAATCCCCGAAATACTCGACCAAACTAACAAAGGCGCAAACATATTATCCAATGCGCTCCAAGTAGGTAACATACCTAGATCTCGCAAAATAATTGGCAGATGACAGATCAGCACAGCCGAACTAATTACAGGTAAACTAATCAACCAAAATGGTTCGGTCGATCGTTCGCTCATCGGTTGGACTTTACCCAAAAAGATCAGACAGAATAATCGCGTCAAACTAAAAGCAGTTAGAGTATTTACAATTAAAATCACTCCCACCAACCAAGGTTGTTCCACCCAGAGATTATCTATTAATTGTAAAAAGCCCCAAAATCCACCCAAAGGAGGTATCGCAATGAAAGATGCGATCGCTACTAGTATCGCAGCACCTGTAAATGGACGGCGCGACCATAAGCCACCTAATTGCGTCAAATCTTGAGTAATATTTGTCCAAATAATCGCCCCAATCCCCATATACAACAACGCCATCCCAAAAGATTCATTAAAGAGAATAAATCTAGCCGAATCTAAATTTTGGGTGCCAATGGCGATAAATACCAGCCCGATATAAGCACTCAAGGTATAGGAAAGTACCCGCTTCATATCGATCTGCGCGATCGCAATCAACGAACAACAAATTGCGGTTGCTACTCCCAAAACAATGAGCGTATTTAATAAGAGTGGCGATAGCGATATGACTGGAGCCAACTTAATTAATACAAATGCTCCCGCACCAACAACTACTGCATTCCGCAACACTGTCGCCGGAATTGGTGCTTCCATCGCTTCATCCAGCCACAGTTGGAATGGAATTTGGGCGCATTTACCCAGCGGTCCCGCACTGAGGGATAAACCGAGTAAAAATGCCACTGTAGGGTCTAAGTTAGCTGTCTGTGCCCAAATTGCTAACTCTGTAAAATTCCACGTTCCCGCGATAGGATAGATCGCAATTACCCCCATCAGCAAGATAATATCGCCTACTCGCTTTGTCCAAAAAGCATCTCTAGCTCCAGTAATAACTAACGATTGGGCAAACCAAAAGCCGACTAACAAGTAAGTAGCTAGAGTCAGCAGTTCGAGAAAGACATAGGTGAAAAATAGCGAATTCGACAGCACCAAGCCACAAATCCCCGCACCGAAACAATTCATCAGCGAGAAGAACCGCGCCCAACCCCAATCCAGCTCCAGATAACCTACTGCATAGATCTGGGAAACGAAATTGATGCCCGTGACGACAGTAATAGCCGTGAGCGTAATGGCGGAAATCTCGATCGGAAAGTTAATATCTAGGGTGCTAGTATGCAGCCAACTATAGCTAATTTCTTGCCTGGGTAAATCCCAACCAGTCGTCAAGGCGAGTAGCGCATGAATAAACGCAACTCCTGCCATCAGGATATTGATATAACCTGCTGGTCTAGTTCCCAGTTGTCCCGACCAACCAAATGACCAAGGAAGTGCCAAAGCAGCTCCAATCAGCGGGTAGCAGGGAATTAACCATATAATATTGAGGGCTATCCGATCCATAGAGTTTATTCTATATTTTTTAATTTAATTCTTTTATATTTCTATATTAGAGCGTAATCGAAAATTTATCGAAAAGATAGTGCCCACAACGACTTTTAATCGATACTTGCTCTAAGTTTTTCTTATTAATACTACATATAGTTAATAATCTATTTTTAGATTAGACTTTAATCTATCTTTACCGATGATTCGCTTATAAATCAGCGAATACTGGTGCCACAGAGGATCTGATTTGGGATTGCTATATTTAGGATAAAATTACGCTTGCTACTGCCAAAATGAAAAAAGTGACGATTCTCCAGAGGAGACGCTACGCGATCGCGATCGGGACATGGTTCCTCGGTATTCTGCTATTGGTGGGACTATTTTTGAGTATTTGGATCGTTCTTCCCGCACCGATTTTTTCGCTGCTCCCCTTGAGCGTTGGCGCACCAGAAATTAGTCCTGGTTTAATTATTTTTAATGTTTCTGTACCGATCTTATACTGGGTCGTCCTCAGTCGCGGAGATTACCTCCAGCCACGATTACTTTTGCTCGGTCTATGTTTGAGCGGTTTAGCCATCATCTTGAGTGCTGCACCATTAATCCAATTTTCCTCAGCGCAACAACAAGCCCAGCGATCGATTGTTGCTAGTTTAGGACAAGATTACCTCAAAGATCTACCGCCATCGCTGACTGATAAGATGCGATCGCAACCCCTGATTATTTCAGATATCTGGGGCGGTATTCCCAGTCCTAAAGTGAGGATCGATCGAGATATTCTCTTTGCTAATCCCGATGGCGTTCCACTCACCCTAAATATCTATCGACCAGCTCAAGTTGGTACCTACCCTGCGATCGTCTCGATTTATGGTGGTGCATGGCAACGCGGTAATCCCGATAGTGACGATACTTTCAATCGTTATATTGCCGCTCAAGGTTATGTCGTCTGGGCGATTTCTTATCGTCACGCTCCAACCTATCATTTCCCGATCCAAATTGAAGATGTGCGGCAGGCATTGACATATATTCAAAATCATGCTGCGGAAACCGAAACCAATCTCGATCGAGTTGCCATCATTGGTCGATCGGCTGGCGCACAATTAGCGATGTTAGCAGCTTACCAAGACCCACCTTTCCCGATTAGGGCACTGGTAAATTACTACGGGCCTGTCAATCTGACAGCGGGTTATGATGATGTACCGACTCCCGATCCGATCGAGTCTCGCGCTACACTTCGCGCCTTCCTGGGCGGTACGCCCCAAACTGTGCCCGAACTTTACCGCCAAGCTTCACCCATCAATGCCGTCAAATCCGCTTTACCAGCATCTCTACTAATTTATGGCGGCAAAGACCACATCATTGAATCTAAGTATGGCAGCTACCTCGCCCAACAATTGAGATCGGCAGGAAATCAAGCCGTTTTTATCGAAATTCCGTGGGCGGATCATGCCTTTGATGCCGTATTTTCAGGCATGAGCAATCAACTTGCACTTTATCACACCGAGCGATTTCTAGCTTGGGCACTGGTGAAGTAGTCCGAGCGATCGAGGTTAAAATTAGACACCATCGCCCTCGGATTACTATTTAGAGGTAGAGTAATGTTCAGACAAACAACCAAAGTTATTCCTTTTGATAGACAGGCTCCGTAAGTACTATTGTATAATATAAACTATATTATACAACCCCTTCGCAAATAGGAAGTCGCTCGTGCCTAACCAATTCAACAATCCACAAAACAGAACCGAAGAAGAACGTAATCGGATCGGTGAGGAAGAGTTACAGTTTCAGCGCGAACGAGCCGCCGAGAATAGTGGTAATGCTAACGGCTTAATGATTGGTGGTCTACTTGCCTTGGCTGGGATAGGTGCAGCGACGGCTTATTACCTGAGCAGACCTGCGCCTACACCAACAACCATTATCAATACTCCTCCGAACCCCACCGCTGTGGTATCACCTCCACCGCAGAAACAAACAACAATTATCGATCGGACGGTAGAGAAAGCTGCACCGCCACAAGTCAAAGTGGTGGAAGTAGAAAAACCTGTATTGGTTCCTGTCCCGTCTAAGCCAAAAGTCGTAGAAGTACCAAAAACAGTTATCGTTCCCGGCCCGACTAAAATTATTGAAGTGCCTAAGCCTGTTGCCGCACCTAAAACACCTACAACAACTGATAAATCAGAGCCTTCAAAACCTAGCCCTACCCCTTCAGCGGCACCTTCCCCCGCTGCTAGTGATTCTGAGCCAGTTAATGTTCCTTCACCTGGTAATACCAACACGGGAAATAATTAACGTGAGTGTCTCTTGACGGAGAGGCTCGCGGGAACGGGTGAAGAAGAGCCTAGAGACTAAAGTCTCTGCTCATGATTCAAAGTCCGCCTAAAGCTGTACTGAATTTCTTACTCCGCGTAGGCGGACTGGAATATTAGTACAGCTTTAGGCGGACTTTGCATTCCCAGCAGCGATTGAAATCGCTGTGCTGTGCTGCGTTTTTCTAACCCTGAATATTAGGTAACTGAGAAGTCAATAATCGATCCATCCAGCCCTCAAAATAAGCCATATTTGCAGATTTTTCGCGGGGATCTTGGCTATCCAAAGGATGGGGAGCCAAACCTAAAATCGTAGCACTGGTGACACAATACATCGACTTTTGAAAACTCAGACAGATTTTGACTAATAAATCATCTTCTTGGCGTTTAGTATTTTGATACATTTCATGTAGATAAGGTGGGATATAATGCCGCATATCTTGCATTAATAAAGTAGGTGGAATCCCCGCACCACCGATCGGTAGTGCATCTGCATACAAAGCTCCATAGGTAAAATCTGCTTGTGGTACTGGGATTTGGTGGGCTTGAGCATTATAAGAAACCACACCCAAAAACGGCGTACCGCGAAAGAAAATGGCTTCGACATAAGGCACCGCGACATCCATCAAAAACGTTAGATCTGCTGACTTGGGTAAAATATCGTAAGATCGATCGTCGATTTCGACAGCATAGGTAATCGGATTGCCCGCAGCCGCTACCAGTCCCACTTTAATCCAATCCACCACTTCGGGAATATTGGTAACTTTGCCCTGTTCGTAGGCTCTGGCTAAGGTTAGGAAAATATCGGACATTACCTCCCAGAATTGACCGAGGGCATTGTAGTAAACCGATTGACGTACTTGCTCCGGCAGAAATTCGGGGAAGAGACGATGTAGGAGTCTAATCGCTGGATTACCTCTAATTTTGGCTTGAATCGCTGGTTCGATTAATTCTCGAAATTCTGACGATTCAATATACTGCTCTAACTTGCCGCCGCCGTGCCAGAGCATTACTTTCATGCAGTATTCGGCGTACTCATAATTAATTCGATCGTGCGATAAATGCTCGATTAGCTGGTTGAATGAAACCTTGTTATTAAAGTATTTAAAGAATGGAAAAACTGTTAAGAATTCTCGATCTGCAATATGTTGCAGGTTGATTTGATAGGCATCGAGAACATAACCATAGCTGTCGAGAATGCCAACTACTTCTTTGACATTATCGGGGTTATCTGGTAAAAGGCTTTGACCATTGTAAAATCGATCGATATAGGTCGCAAAACGATGACAAGAATTAATAGAAGTCATGGCTCAATTGATGTATTCACAGTGGCAACAATAGCGGGCGGTTGGAGTGTAGCTAAAATAGTTGGTTCGCTCCAGCGGGTAATCCAACCAGGCTGGACTCCAAATAACACGATCGCAACTGTTAAAATCATCGCTGGATAGCGTTCTCGCCAAGTTACAGACTCTAGATTTTGGACTGGTGCTGACAATCTCCCAAAGAAGGCTCGGTTGATCAGTAACAGATAATAAACGGATGTCAAACCCGTACCGAGCATACATAGCAGGGTTTGGACTGGGAAAACTGGAAAACTACTCCGAAAAATTAGAAACTCAGCCACGAAGCCTACCATCCCTGGAATTCCGGCACTAGCCATCACTCCCAATACCATCAAACTACCAATTATTGGCATTCCCCGTTGTGGATTGAGTAACCCTTCCAAAATCTTGATATCGCGGGTTTTAGTTTTTTTGTAAACCACTCCTACCAATAGGAACAGCGTAGCGGAAATCAAACCGTGACTGACCATCTGAATCATCGCTGCCGAAAAACTTAGCGCGGTATTCGCCGCCGCAGCCAGGAGAATATAACCCATGTGGCTGACAGAACTATAGGCAACCATCTTCTTCATATCTGTCTGCGCGATCGCCATCAATGCCCCGTACAATACACTGACGATCGCCCATACTGAAATCCACGGTGCGGCAATTTGCCAAGCTTCAGGAAACAGCCCTACACAGAAGCGTAAGATGCCGTAGGTAGCCAGTTTGAGCAGGACTCCAGCAAGTAACACCGAAATCGGTGTCGAGGCTTCTACGTGGGCATCTGGTAGCCATGTATGAAATGGGAACAGCGGCATCTTGATCCCAAAACCTAACAATAACGCTCCCAATAGTAAAAACTGTTGACTCAACGGTAACGCATGAGCCAGAGCGGGATCGTAAGTAAAGCTACTGCTACCACCAAACCATGCCAGCCCCAAGAATGCCGCTAAAATTAAGGCACCAGATAGAGCCGTATAGATTAAGAACTTAGTCGCAGCATAGGCGCGTTTTTGACCGCCCCAGATCGCAATCAGCAGATACAGGGGAATCAATTCCAGCTCATACGAGATAAAGAACAGCAGAAAATCTTGAGCTAAGAACACTCCAGTTACCGCAGCATTTAGCAACAAAATCAGGCTGTAGTAAAGGCGCGATCGATCGATCTTTTCATCGCTGCTATAAATTGCTACCCAAGTCAACAAGCTATTGAGAGCCACCAATGGCAACGACAAACCATCAACCCCAAGTCGATAGGACAATCCTAGCGCATCGATCCAATTGATATTCTCTACGAACTGCATACTGGGGTTGCTCAGATCGAACTTTGTCAACAACAACACCGTCCAACCAATTACCGCTACTGCTATCCACAAAGCAAACTCGCGAGTTTGCTTTGGAGGCAGACTAGCAGCCAGAACTGCTCCTAGTAAAGGAACTATTAATAAAACACTTAGCACGATCGAATCAGCCTTAAACAGTTGATAGTTGATAGCGATTCGCGCTCCTCGGGTTCCCCGAGGGTTTAGCGAATCAAGACAGTTGACAGTTGACAGTTGAGAAGATTTAAAACGATAAAAACAACCAAGCAACCGTCGCACCCATGACTCCAATCCCGATCGTAATCGTGAGTACATAGTTTTGCATCTGACCGGAGGTACCATATTTCAAGCTTTCACTACTCAGGATCGTGGCAAAACCAACTAAATTGACCAAGCCATCTACCACATAGCGATCGATCCAAGCCGTCACTTGAGAGAGTTGATAAACCGACCACACCACCGTTTTATCATAAAGTTTTTCCACATAAAAATCATAAGTCAACAGTTCTTGCACCCAAGGTAGAGATAGTTTTACAGGCGATCGATCGGCTCTAAAGTACAACAATCCGCCCACCATAAATCCCAGCAAACTAGAGAGGCTAATCGAACTAAATTCCCACAAGTTAATATTATCTAACTCTGGGAGGAGCGAAAACCGCCACATGGCTACAGGCGTTATCAGCGTAAGAACTGTCAAAAATACCATCGGTAATGCTAACGGCCAAGGTACCTCTGGTGCCCGTCTAGTCTTAGGTTGAGTTGTGCCCAAGAACACCAAGCCAAATACCCGTGCCAGATTAAACGCAGTCAAGCCATTTACGAATAAAATCACCCCGATCGCCCACGGATAGTCCAGCCACAGAGCCTCAAATCCCGCCTGAAATGCCCAAAAACCAGCGAAGGGGAAAACACCAGTCATCGCTAATGCGCCCACAATATAGGCGATCGTCGTCGCTGGCATACTCTTACCCAACCCCCCAAACTCCGTCACATCTTGATTATTGGTGGTTAAAATAATACAGCCGACGCTCATGAACAGCAGAGCTTTGGCGATCGCATGAGCAAATAACAAGATTAAAGCAAAACTAATCCACTTTGCGCCAATCGCAATAAATACCAATCCCAAATAAGCACTGGTTGTATAGGAAATAGTCCGCTTGATATCAATCTGGGCGATCGATACCAGCGTGGCACCGATCGCCGTTACCGTCCCAATTACCATCAAAGTAGTCGTGACCACCGGAGACAGATACAAAATCGGGTGGACTTTAATCAAAATGTACGCTCCACCAGTCACTATGACTGAGTTACGGAGAATCGAAGCTGGATTGGGGCCTTCCATCGCTTCATCCAGCCACAAGTGGAGTGGAAACTGAGCGCACTTACCGATCGGCCCTGCAATCAAAGCTAAACCGATCAGAGTAGCAGTCGTGGGTGAGATATCAGTAGTTTCACACCACTGATACAAGTCGTCAAAATCTAAACTTCCAGCAATACTAGACAGGCCAATTACCCCAGCCAACAGCACGATGTCTCCAGCCCGCGTGGTCAAAAAAGCATCCCGAGCAGCTTTGACAACCAAAGGTTGAGCGTACCAAAAACCCACCAGCAAGTAGGTAGAAAGAGTCAGTAATTCTAGCAGTCCGTAACTGACTAACAGTGAATTACTAATCGCCACCGCACTCATCGCCCCTTCAAAGAAACCGACCAAAGCAAAAAATCTTGCCAGTGCCCAATCCTTGTCCATATACCCCAGCGCAAACACCTGAGCGAGTAAACTCAGCACCGTTACTGACTCCATTGCCCCAACATTCAACGCTGACAACTCAAAAGTCAAATTCAACTCTAATCCAGCGACTCTCAACCAGTTAACTACAATATGATAAGGTTCATGATTCCAAACTAGTTGGATCAGAACCGTGCCATGAACAAACGCGATCGTCGTCATCAAAATATTGATATACGCTGCTGGTCTTGGCCCAGTCCGGCGCACCAATCTAGTCATCCAGGGAATACTCAGAATAGCCCCCGCAAAGCCATACCCAGGTATCCACCACCCAGTGTCTAGCAACATCTGTTCCATAAATTGCGCCTAAATATCAAATATAAATGTTAATTATGTCTTGCGTTTTAATTATCTTAATAGATACTTAAAATTGATTCTCAAGCCAGTTTTTAGCAGTTTAAATCAACTGCTAAAATTAGAAAATTACAGTACTTTTAAAATTAGGTCGAAACTCTAGTATATTTTAAGCCTTTAACTATTATCTATCAGAGCTGTGTCGATAAACACAACTTGCCATTCAAGTTCCAATCCGAGATCCCCACTATTTGCCTACCGTCAGTTTCTCCTACTGGAGCGACCCACATCACTTTGCCTTTGGCAAAGTCCGCGAAGGCGGACTAACAGATTCAGTACAGCTTCGGCGGACTTTGCATAATGAGCCAGGATTTCAATCGTGGGCGGTATTAGAACGGAGCTTTGTTTCATCCCCTACCACAATGTCGATCTTGATAGTTGTGCTGGATTCAGGTCAGCACAAAAAGTCAGCAACCGCGCTCTTGAGTATCAGCCCAACTTATGTCCCCAATCATCAATAATAATTTTGTATTATATTGCCAAACCGAACAACCGAACTGTATTGTTGAGTGTAACGTTAGTGCGATTTTTAGGCTTGGCTGACTCCCAACCTGTCTAGCTTGCGCTTTTAGGAGACTGCCAAACCTAAATCGATTAAATTTATTGAAAAAAATATCCAATCGTTAGCGGAGTCTCTCAGGATAAGAATCGACTGACATCTGAGGATTGTTGCTGAATGTCTATTGCAGTCGGCACGTCAGTATCGCTCCACTGTAAAAAGGATGCTGAGTAATTATAATATGATTTACAAAAGAAGGATTTAGATCGTGATAGTAGCCCAGAATAACGTTACTGCTTCGCCACCTACCCCGTGGTCGAAGAACTTGACAGAGCCAGACATTCACCACACCGCCTACGTCCACGCTTTTTCTAACATCATTGGTGATGTGCGGATCGGTGAAAATGTGATGATCGCGCCAGGGATTTCCATTCGGGCAGATGAGGGCGATCCCTTTTCGATCGGTGCCAATACGAATATTCAAGATGGGGCCGTAATTCACGGTCTAGAACAGGGTCGGGTAGTCGGTGATGACGGTACACCTTACTCTGTCTGGATTGGGAAGAATACTTCGATTACCCATATGGCACTGATTCATGGCCCCGCTTATGTCGGGGATGAGTGCTTTATTGGCTTTCGTTCGACCGTATTTAATTCCAAAGTCGGCGATGGTTGTGTCGTGATGATGCACGCTCTGATCCAGGATGTCGAGATCGCTCCTGGCAAATATGTCCCATCGGGAGCCATTATTACCAATCAACAGCAAGCCGATCGACTCTCAGACGTACAGCCTGACGATCTCAAGTTTGCCTCGCATATCATTTCGATTAATGATTCTTTACGTTCTGGATATCGCTGTGCTGATGATATCGAATGTATCACACCATTACAAGAAGCGATCGATATATCGAGTTCGGGCTTATACGGGATTGCTAGAGCGGCTACTCTCCAAGCTTCCAGCTCTACCCACAAATCAAATCTTCACCCTAATGTTGTCAATAATGTCCGTAATTTACTAGCTCAGGGATATACGATCGGTACCGAACATGCCAACAAGCGGCGGTTCCAAACCAGCTCTTGGACTAGCTGTGCGTCCTTTAATTCCGATCGGGAGGTGGAAATCCTCGATGGTCTAGAAGCTTGTCTCCAAGAGCATAGTGGTGAATATGTCCGACTGATCGGGATCGATACCAATGCCAAGCGGCGGGTACTCGAAACCATCATTCAACGACCTGGAGATGTCCCCGCAGCGACTCAGACGCATCGATCTGAGTCCCCACTGCTGCACAACGTCACCGCTTCCTTGAGCCAGCCTAGTTCGGCTCCAGCCCAGAGTCACAGCCACCAATCGCACCCCAGCACCACCCTAGACACCGAGGTAGTCAAGACAGTTCGGCAACTGATCGCCCAAGGCTGCCAAATTGCCGTAGAACGTGCCGACAAGCGGCGGTTCCAAACCAGCTCCTGGACTAGTTGCAATCGGATCGAATCCCAGAATGAGGCAGCGATTTTAGCCGCAATTTCTGACTGTATCGCCGACAACCCCAACGATTATGTCCGCGTCATCGGTGTAGATGCCCACGCCAAACGCCGCGTAGCTGAAAAAACCGTCCATCGCCCAGGACAATCGATCGGTTCTAGTCGTAGTAACGCTAGTACCATTAGCCCCGCTCATCCTAGCAGCAATGGTCATGCCAGCAGCTCTAGTAGCCACAGCAATCATACTACTACCAGCACAGCCTTAACTATCGATGTAGTAGAAACCATCTCCCGTCTAGTCGCTCAAGGTTGCGCGATCTTCACCGAATTTGCCGATGAGCGTCGCTACAAGAGCAACGCCTGGGAAACTGGCGGTCAAATCTCTGGTCGCAATGCCTCGGAAATCGTCCGTTCTTTTGATTCGATCGTCAATGAGCGGAAAAAGTCATACGTCCGCCTCATCGGTGTAGACCAAAAAGCACGGAAACGCGTCATTGAGAAGATCGTTCATCGCCCTGCTAAATAGCCGCCTCCCTTCCTAGTGTCAAATTAGACATCTAGCGTAGGGGGTGAATGGTGGATGGTGGATGGTGGATGGTGAATGCCTATTTCTTGAGTGGGAAGGAAGTACGATTGAAATTGTGAGTGCAGATTGTGGCACTAGCAACATTTATGTGTTATTGAAATTTAGAAGTAAACCCGATCGAGCGATCCCCAAGTCGAGCGTTCGATCGGCTCATAAAACTTTCTGATACTTAACTTAACAAATTAAAATTGTTGCTTATGTTGCCAAAGGGCAACGTCTCAGTCTATGCTTGACTCTAGCGGATGCGTAGTGCTGAATTTTTGATAGACAAAAGTCTATGGAAACAATTAGTGTATTCTACTAAATATCAATTAAAAGCGGATCTTCGCTTGCGTCGCTAATCACAACTTTAATCTAAGGAATAAAAATATATGTCTATTGCCGTGGGAATGATTGAAACCAAAGGTTTTCCTGCTGTTGTGGAAGCTGCCGATGCCATGGTCAAAGCCGCACGAGTCACACTAGTGGGCTATGAGAAAATTGGTAGCGGTCGGGTAACTGTCATTGTCCGTGGTGATGTCTCTGAAGTACAAGCTTCCGTATCCGCAGGTGTGGAATCCGTTAAGCGCGTCAATGGTGGTGAAGTTCTTTCCACACACATCATTGCTCGTCCCCACGAGAACCTAGAGTACGTCTTACCAATGAACTACACCGAAGATGTAGAAAAGTTCCGCGTCTAATCGAAGTTCACTAAACATCGCATCAAGTTAAAAAATTTAGGAGTCATTGAGAATGTCTATTGCAGTTGGGATGATTGAAACATTGGGCTTTCCCGCAGTTGTAGAAGCTGCTGACGCTATGGTCAAAGCCGCACGAGTCACACTGGTTGGCTATGAGAAAATCGGTAGCGGTCGGGTAACTGTAATCGTTCGTGGTGACGTTTCGGAAGTACAAGCTTCTGTATCGGCAGGTGTAGAATCTGTCAAACGCGTTAATGGCGGACAAGTACTGTCTACTCACATCATCGCTCGTCCTCATGAAAACCTAGAGTACGTTCTACCTATGAACTACACCGAAGATGTCGAGAAATTCCGCGACAGTCTCAATGGTCCAGGACCATTGGCAATGGGCGGTAGACGTTCTTAGGCTAAATGAAGTTAGCTAGAGTGCTGGGTACTGTGGTCAGTACCCACAAAGAACCGAGTTTAACCGGAACCAAGTTTTTGCTCGTGCAAATGCTTGATGCCGCAGGTAACGATTTACCAGAATATGAAGTTGCCGCCGACTGTGTGGGAGCGGGTTTGACGGAAGTAGTTTTGGTAAGTCGCGGCAGTGCTGCCCGTCAAGTGTCCAACAAAGATCGCTATCCTGTCGATGCGCTGATTGTGGCGATCGTCGATACAGTAGCAGTGGGAAATGACTTGACATACAGCAAACGAGATGAAAGATAAGAAATTATTATAATGAATCGCTCCTAAGTGAATTCCACACTGAGGAGATCGGCTGTATCTAGTCTGTTGAGACTAATTTAAACTCATAATTTATTGATGATTTAACCGGAACCTAAGATATGAGTAATATTAGTGATGGCGTTCGCCAACAAATTCGTCGTTTATTGAGCCAAGGACACCGCGTGGGCGTAGAATACGCCAATGCTCGAAGGTTCCGCACTGGTTCGTGGCAGAGTGCGACGATCGCCCAAGGTGGCGAAAGTACCGTATTGGCTAGCATTACTGCCGTTCTGGACGAGCATCAAGGCGAATACGTGCAATTGTTGGGTGTCGATCCGCACTCCCGCACACGCGTATTGGAACTGATGATTCAACGTCCAGATGGTGCTGTTACCGATGTCAGCCATGCGGGTGTGACTGGACGGGTACCTGCTGCTGCTAGCAATGGCAACTCAGCGAGTGCTGGTAGTAATACCGCTCACTCAGTCAAACAACTGCTAAATCAGGGCTATCGGATTGGGACAGAGTTCGCTGATGTTCGTCGCTTTCGCGCTAGCTCTTGGACTAGTGGCCCATCCTACCAAGGTACCCGTGAAGGCGAAGCAGTCGCCATGTTAAACGAGCTAATCGCCGCTCATGAGGGTGACTATGTGCGCTTGATTGGCATCGATCCTCAGGCTCGGAAGCGGGTCATGGAAGTGATGATTCACAAACCAGGTGAACCAGCCACGCTCAACTTTAGCGGTGGTAGTAGCCAAAGTGGTTCATTTAGCAGTAAAACTTCGAGTGTTGGCGGCAACGTTAAAACCTCCCTCAGTCCTGAAATAGTTGCATCTGTGCGCCGTCTCTTAGAAAACAGCCATCAAATCGGTACCGAACACGCCGATCTTCGTCGTTTTCGGAGTAGCTCTTGGCATACCTGCAAACCAGTATCCGCCACTAGACTCCAAGACGCGATCGCTCAATTAGAAACTTGTCTGACAGAGCATCAAGGTGAATACGTGCGGTTGATTGGCATCGATAGCCAAGCTAGACGACGCGTTCACGAGGAAATCATCCAACGTCCCTAACGGTAACACGAGCAGCGATCGGCAAAAAGTTACCAGCAAACAGTTGCGCTCATTCTCCTTTCTCCCTTACCTTTGGCTTTAACGGCGACCTACCGACAAGTCTATTAGACTTCGTTTCGGGTTAGTCTACCCCCTCAACCCCCCCTTGTAAAGGGAGGGCTTCATGCTCCCTCCCCTTTACAAGGGGAGGGCTGGGGCGATGCACTGAGCGTAGCCGAAGTGTGGGGTAAACAACATCCGCAGCAACTCAAATAACTTGTCGGTACACATTAGCCCAGATGCTGGGGATTAGGTTCCCGTCTGAGACTGAGAGCGATAGAGCCATGCCGATTTCTGTTTTCCGTTCCCTGAGCAATCTTCATGCTAACTAAGTTTCGCTCATTATCCAGGGAGGTAGTTCCCGTCCATCTCGATGGAAATGTCTCGATCGATCCGAGTGCAGCAATCGCGCCTGGAGTATTGCTTCAAGCCGAGCCAAACAGTCGGATTACGATCGGGGCTGGGGTATGTATCGGTACGGGGACGATCCTGCACGCATCGGGCGGCAATTTGGAGATTGGGGCTGGGGTTTGCGTAGGTAGAGGGGTGCTGATCATCGGCAGTGGGACGATCGAGCGAAATACTTGTATTGGTGCTGGATCGACCATTTTCGAGCCTCAGATCGAGGAAGGCTCGGTCATTCCTACCCACTCAGTGATGGGAGATCGCAGTCGGGGCGAGGTATCTGTTGTCATAGATCCTCCCGCCCCGACTCCAGTTGTGCCCGCTCCCTCGGAAACGGCTGATGTTTGGGATAGTACTAATGCCTGGGATACCCCAGTGGTGCAGCCTCCAGTTGTGGAGACACCTCCGGCACCTACTCCTCCCAAAACAGCAGAGCTGCTGACAGTAACGATCGAGATTGAAAAGCAATCCGCCAAATCTGTGGCTGGACGCGCTAACTTCGATCGACTCAAACGCCACCTTTTTCCTAATGGTTGAACTAATGACTACACTAGTACCACCTAAACTCCAATCGACCAAAATTACGATCGTGTTGAACGGTAAAGGTGGCGTGGGCAAAACCACAACGGCAATCAATCTAGCTGCCATTTTTGCTGAAGAGCACCGCGTGCTGCTAGTCGATGCCGATCCGCAAGGCTCGGCGAGTTGGTGGGTGAAACAATCTGAAGGTCGAGATTTGGGCTTTGAGACAACTGTACTCACCGATCTGACAGGTGTAAATCGTCAACAGTGGGCAGATTATGACATCGTAGTGGTGGACATGCCGCCAGCACTCGATTCTGTTGCCCTAGCTGCGATTATGCCGATCGCTGATTACCTCGTATTACCCACCCCACCCGCACCAATGGATCTTGCCGCATTGATTCGCACAGTCAGACAGGTGGTAATTCCCTCCCAGATTGCCCATCGCGTCTTACTGACTAAGGTCAATTCTCGCGGTTTGAGAGAAGCTCAAGAAGCACAACAAACCTTATTGCAGTGTCAAATTCCGGTTTATTATACAGTAATTAGGAATTTGAAAATTCACGAACGTGCTGCAATGGCGGGGTTGCCCATCAGTCAGTACAAGAGTCAGGCAGCCGCACCCGCAGCCGCAGACTACCGCTGTGTCGTCAATGAAATCTGGAAAGATTGGAGCCAAATATGACTGTTAGAAAAAAATCATCGTCAGCATCTGATGTGTTACGGCAAGAAATGCAGCAACCATTGGTTATTCCCGAACGGATTGTCCCAGCTAGCGATCGCAATCACAAGACCGAGCCAAACCCAACTACTACAAATACTGATATGAATCCACCTAACGACGATACCACGACCATCGCTCAACTCAAAGCAGCTCAAGAAAAAGAATCAAAGCTTCAGCAGCAACACTTCGAGGCATTGACAAAAGAGCTGAAAGATGCTAAAGAAATGATTGTCAAATTGGCAGAACAGGGACAAGCTCCAGCAGCTAAGGGCAAAGCATCCGCTATGGTCAAAAAAGATACCAGCCGCGACAATGCTTCGATCACGGCTCGACCTACTGAGTCACGCGAGGAAACAGCGCGTCGCCGTGCCAATACCGATATCGGTTGGTTGGACTAATTTTTAGGAGCTACTGACGAGAACAGTTATCGATAGTAAAGGAGTAGATATTTAATGGCTAAAGATCGCAGTTCTCGTCAGGCAGTTGGTACGATCGAAACCGATGGATTTCCGCCAGTTTTAGCCGCTGCTGATGCGATGCTCAAAGCTGGGAATGTGACGCTGGTTTACTATGGTTTGGCGGAACGGGCGGAGTTTATCATCGCTGTGCGGGGCAATGTCTCCGCAGTCCAACAAGCTGTCGCGGCTGGTGTCATTGCTGGTGAAGCTACTAAACGGGGCGCGGTAGTCAGTCACTACATCATCCCCAATCCACCGGAAAATGTCGAGAGTGTTTTACCAATTCACTACACCGCAGCATCCAGAGAGTTTTGGGTGTAAATACGGGTGCCGCTCGTAGCCAAACCTGTCGATCGCAACCAACAAGCCGGAGTTTAGAGCCTGACTGCCTTGAAAGCTTAATTGCGATCGGGACACCAGCCTTTGTCAAAAAGGTGAGAAGGGATCTAAATCAAAGCGGACTCAGCCGTAATATCAATATAGCAATCCTCAATGATTCGTGAGATTTACACTGGCTTTGGTGCGTTACCCTGCGGGATAACACACCCTACTACAGCAATCCTCAATGATTCGTGAGATTTACACTGGCTCTGGTGCGTTACCCTGCGGGATAACACACCCTACAGTATTCTTGCTATCGCCAACGGCTTCGCGCGAGTCGCAAGCTATCAATTATCAATTATCAACTATCAACTATTACCAGGAGTATATTTTTCATGGCTGATTCTATGAGTTCTCAACAGGCGGTTGGCTCGATCGAAACTAAGGGCTTTCCCTCGGTCTTAGCCGCTGCTGATGCGATGCTCAAAGCCGGACGCGTCACTCTGGTGGGCTATCTGAGGGCGGGTAGTGCGAGATTTACCGTCAATGTCCGTGGTGATGTTTCAGAAGTCAAACAGGCAATGGCGGCGGGAATCGATGTGGTGGAAAAAGTGTATGGCGGTACATTAGAATCTTGGGTAATCATCCCGCGCCCCCATCCCAACGTTGAGCGAATTCTGCCAATTGGTTATACTGAAGAAGTCGAAGAATTTCGCGCTCAAGTAGAAGGTAGAGTTAGCTAGCACCTAAACAGCAGCAGACATTTACATTTCAACTTTACCCGATCGACCGATCGGGTTGTCGATGTTCCGCAGCAAGAGGCACACGGGCACGACAATCGACTAGTACACACAATTACCCTTGGGGGCAACTCCACATCCAGCCATGTCCGACATTCATGCTGAAAGTGCTATCGGGTTAATATCCACTCGTAGCTTTCCGGCGATGGTGGGAACGGCAGATATGATGCTAAAATCTGCTGCTGTTCATTTGGTGGGTTATGAAAAAATTGGCAATGGCTATTGTACTGCGGTGATTCGCGGACGGTTTCCCGATGTGAGACTAGCTGTCGCCGCAGGTGCAGAAGTCGCCGCTCAGATGGATGAATTGGTTTGCCAATCAGTGATTTCTCGTCCTTTTCCCAATCTCGATGTCGTGCTCCCGATTAGCGATCGATTCCTAGCACAGATTGTCGGCAAGAGCAAGCTCAAAAATTTAGCCATCGGATTGCTAGAAACTCGCGGATTCCCGCCGATGGTAGGGGCGATGGATGCGATGCTCAAGACAGCCGATATCCATGTTTCCGGTTATGAAAAAACTGGGGCGGGCTTTTGTACGGCGATTATTCGGGGGACAGTCTCGAATGTGACGATGGCTCTCGATGTCGGGATGTCAGTCGCCGAGAGGATCGGTGAATTACGATCGATTATGGTGATTCCTAGACCGTTAGAAGATCTAGAACGGACTATTCCCACTGCTAGCTATTGGATCGAAAAAGTTTTAGTTATCCCAGAACAACCTCTAGTATTACCGCTCCGACTACCACAAGTTGTCAATGCACCAATGGTAGAAGTAGAAACCGTTGAAGTTGAAGTTGTTGAAGTTGAAGTATTGAAATCAAATGAAGACTTTGGATCGATCGATCGTCGATCGTAAATAGTCGAGCTTGTATTTTTTTAATTCATTGAAGTCTAGCTAGATCTAGTTTGCCATTTAACAATATTCAGGGGTTTAAATCCCCCACGTCAAAGTGGGGGATTGTTTTTATAGCCTCAGCCTGGGCGGTATCTGCCAAGGCTGAGGCTACGCCAACGGACAACACAACGATTGAAATCGCTGTCCTATATCAACTATTTAAGTTTCGATCGTTAGATAGACTTTAGCTTAGTGCTAACTATTAATTTCAGATTTTAGGTCGATCCTCACAGTTTCCTCAAGTTTCTTCGCTAATATACCGATTAAGTAGTTGAGGTGACAAAATATTTTTAGACATTCTCTGGTGTGGGGATACGGAAAATCTTGACATTGATTACGATACTACTGAGAAATCTAAATCATGATTGAAAGTACTAATTTTCGGACAGGAATTGGCGGATCGTTTTTACGAACTACACCAGCAGCTCTATTACAGATGCCACAGAGGCTTGACGCTCCAAGTCGAAACACTAGTATTACGGCACCGATGCACTCCCAATCTCTACCTCGAATAGTGGAGAAAAATCGCCATCAGTGGTTAGTCCAAACTGACTTATTCGAGAGCGAATCTTTAGTCAAGATAGAGCCACAAGTCAATCCTCGTCAATGGCTATTGTCGGGTAATCCACGTTTAGCAAGCTTGATAACACAGACGATCGGCGATCGCTGGATGACGCACTTGGAAGACCTCCAACAGCTTGCACCGATGGCGGCTCATCCTCTATTCCAACTGCGCTGGCGGGCGATCAAACAGGCAAATAAGCAAGTACTAGCCAACGAGCTATACCAATCGCAGGGAATTCGGATCGATGTTAACTCTCTGTTCGATCTTCAGTTGCAGCCGATGGTTGGGCATCAGCGTCAACTGTTGAATATTCTGCACATTATTACTTTGTTCAATCAAATTAAGCAGAATCCGGGGATAAATATCTTACCGCGTACCTTTATCTTTGGAATGGGCACACCGCAGCACTCGATCGCCACTGAGCATGGAGCTAGTTCGCGCTCGGATTGCCAAGCTCGGCTTGAGTACCACCATGAGCAGCAGGAGACAGATAGTAATTTAGCGACTTTAGCACTGATTAAATCTTTGGCGAAAATCTTAGCCGCCGATCCTGATGTCAATGGGAAATTGCAGGTAGTCTATGTGCCGGAATCGGCTGGCTTGACAAGCCAGATGTATGCTGCGGCAGATCTGACGCAGCAGATTGCCACAGCGGCGATGGAAGATATCGACTTGAGCCAACTCAGAGCTACTATCAATGGAGTAGTATCGATCGGCAGTTTGGGGAAAACTAATTATTGGTTACAACAAATAGTTGGCGAACACAATTGCTTTCGGTTTGGACTAGCAGTTCCAGAAATAGCTTTATTTAAGGAATATGGATACGATCCGTACAACTACTATAAGTACTATCCACAGATCCGCCAAGCGATCGATTATCTTTTAGCCGGATACTTTACTCCCAACGATCCGAGCCTATGTCGATCGATTATCGATACGCTATTGGGTACGGATGAGCAGATGGTATTGGCTGACTATATCTTCTATGCGGCTTGTCAACATCATGTGAGTGATACTTATCGTCAAGCATCATCATGGACGCAAATGTCGATTATGAATGTTGCTGGGGTAAAATAGCTAATACATCAACTGTACTTTCTATCCTCTGCAAGCAAGAATTAACCGTCTGATGAAACACGTCACATCTGGCAAGGTATCGATCGAATTTGCCGCTACTCTATTGGTATTGGTAATAAATACCATTGTTGCCTATCAAAGCATTAGTATAGTTACTGAAAATAATCGAGCTGAAGTTTACAGTAATAGTATCCTCAATGTTTTGGGAAGGATACTTTCAACATTGAAAGATGTTGAAATCGGACAGTGGGAATATCTAGTCACCAGTAATCCCCAATCTTTAGCAGCTCATCGGATCGATATCGCCCAAATCCGAACTCAGTTAAGCTTATTAGCAGATTTAAAATCACCCCGACAGCAATTAGTCCCATTCGAGCAGAATATTAATCGACATCTGAGTGAATTAATCGAAACGATCGAGCCGCGAGTACAGGCATTGACACCCGCGCGTCAACTCCAGCTATCCCAGCAGGGGAAAAAATCCATCGAGCAGATTCGCCAAATCGTTACTGGTTTAGATCGAGTGGAACGGACTAGCCTCGACAGGTTGCAAACTGAGTTTAGAAAAAGTTTAAATAAGTCTAAAGTTGCGTTGGGAATTTCTGGGTTATTGGATTTACTATTACTGGCATTTCTGTATAGATTAGTCAGTTTGGATGTTATTAAAAAGCAAAAAGCTGAATCGACATTGCGCGATTCTGTTGCTGAATTTGAAAATTTATATCATAGTGCTCCCTGTGGTTATCATTCTCTCGATCCCAGCGGAAAAGTTTTGCGGATGAACCGCACCGAACTGGAAATGTTAGGTTACAAAGAGTCGGAAATCATCGGCTGTAAAAATATTGTCGATCTGCTCACCCCCGCAAGTATTCAAAAACTCGATGCCAGCTTCTCGATCGTCAGAACGCTCGGCTGGATTAGCGATATCGAATTTGAGATGGTGCGAAAAAATGGACGTGTTGTACCTGTGAGTGCCACGGTAGTCGCGATTAAGGATGCCTATGGAAATTATCTCGGATCTCGGGTAACGATCATTGATATTAGCGAACGATTACGATCGCGGAAACAGGCGAAACTATCTGCGGAAATCTCTCAAAAAATTCGCCAATCGCTAGAATTAGAAGATATTTTGCAAACCGCTGTCGAAGAAGTCCAAAAACTGTTGCAAGTCGATCGAGTCTTAATTTTTCGCTTTGATGCGGATGGCTCGGGGACAGTAGTACAGGAGCGAGTGCAGCCGGAATATCCAGCAGTCATGGGGAGTAATATTGTCGATCCTGGTTTCGATCGCACCGATCGCGACAGCTACATGCAGGGACGGGTCTATACTGTTGCTGATATCACCACAGCCAACTTCAGTCCTTGTTATTTAGAGTTCTTGGAACAATTTGCAGTTAAGGCAAGTGCGATCGTCCCTATTCACCTGCGGGATGAATTGTGGGGACTATGGATCGTTCATCACTGTCAAGCACCGCGACAATGGCAACCCAAGGAAGTGGAAATCATCTCCCAACTTGCCACTCAAATCGGGATTGCCCTCGCTCAAGCCCAATTGCTAGCTCAAGAACAGCTCCAACGTCAAGAACTGGCGCGATCGAATGCTGAGTTAGAGCAGTTTGCACACATCGCCTCTCACGATCTCCAAGAACCGCTACGAATGGTGATTAGTTATCTCCAACTCCTGTCGCGTCGCTATCATGGCAAACTAGATGCCGATGCCGATGAATTTATTGATTATGCGGTAGACGGAGCCGTGAGAATGCAGGCATTGATTCAGGCATTGCTGAGTTATGCCAGCGTCAGCAGCCGTAAACAGCCCTTCGAGCTGGTAAAATGCGATTTAGTACTTCAAGATGCAATCTCCAACCTTTACGTCGCGATTACCAAGAGTGGAGCCATCATATCTTACGATCCTCTCCCAACAGTTCGGGGTGATGCGACCCTATTGACTCAGGTCTTTCAAAATTTGATTGCTAATGCGATTAAATTTCGTCGTGAAATCCCCCCCAAAATTCATATCAGCGTCAAAGCGTTAACTCCACAGGTTTTACCACCAAGGAGCGATTTGAGCGGCTCGGTGACTGAGGCGACGGCTGTAATCTCCAGTTGGTGCTTTGCTGTGACTGATAATGGCATCGGGATCGAAGCTCAATATCTCAAGCGGATATTTGTAATCTTTCAACGCCTACATACAAGAGCTACATATCCAGGGACTGGTATCGGATTGGCGATTTGTCAGAAAATTATTGAACGTCATGGTGGTACAATTTGGGTGGAATCAACACCAGTGAAGTCTGATGTGATGTTGCAACAGTCTCTGCCGAGTCAGTCAGATTGTTACGGGTCGATATTCTACTTGACAATTCCAGCGGAAGGTAGTATCTCTGTTCAACATGATCATAAACAACCGCGCCATTGAAGTTTTACTTGTTGAAGACAATCCTGGAGATGTAAATCTCACCAGAATTGCCCTAGCCGAACGAGAAATCAGGGTGAATTTAAGTGTGGTAGCTGATGGTGTCGAAGCGATGAATTTTCTTCACAATCATCCTGTTCCTCCCGACCTAATTCTGCTAGATTGGAATTTACCACGTAAGGATGGCGGAGAAGTATTAATTGAGATTAGAGCCGATGAGAGATTGCAACGAATTCCGGTGATTGTACTCACTACTTCTCAAGCTCAGGAGGATATCCTCAGAGCTTACGATCTCCATGCCAATTGCTACATTACTAAACCTGTAGAATTCGGTCGATTCGTTGAGGTCGTTCAATCGATCGAAGATTTTTGGTTAAAGATCGTTGAATTACCATCGGAATAATCTACGGTTTAGGAGTTAGGTTTTAGACAGTTGACAGTTGACAGTTGATAGTTGTTAGGCCTCTGTCACCCGCCTAGTAGAGTTAAGTTGAGAATTTAGATCTTGAATAGTAGTCAAAAGTCCCCCTCAAATAATTGCACTCAACACTCAACACTTAACACCTAACACCCAGCACTCAACACTCAACACCCAGCACTCAATACCTAACTCTCGGAGCGCAGCATGATTACTGTTCTCAACATTTTGCTCATTGAAGACAACCCAGGAGATATCCGGTTGTTGCAAGAAATCCTCGGCGAAGTGACCACTACTCGGTGTCAAATTACCCCAGTGATGACACTAGCCGCAGCAGTAGAAAAGCTATCGGTAGGTACGGATCGCAATATATTTGCCTCCTTGTTCCTCCCTGCTCCGGCTCCCTCAGGGCTGGGAACTAGCAAGAACTTTGATATCATTTTGCTCGATCTCTCGCTCCCAGATAGCCAGGGAATCGCCTCAGTGCTCGATTTACACGATCGATATCCCCACATTCCGATCGTTGTCCTGACTGGAATAGACGACCAAACTCTGGCGATCTCCGCCATGCAGCATGGCGCGCAAGATTACCTGATCAAAGGACAAGTCGATAGTAACTTATTGCTGCGATCGATTCGATATGCGATCGAGCGCGAACGGTCAGATAATGCTCTGCGTCTAGCAAAAATCGAACTAGAACAGCGGGTAATCGAACGTACTAACGACCTCCAACAAACTAACGCTCGATTACAACTCGAACTAATCGAGCGTCAAAAAGCCGAAATTGCTCTCGACATTTCTCGATCGCGATTTGCAGGTATTCTGGAAATCGCCAGAGATGCAATTATTTCAATCGATCGCGATCGACAGATTACGCTCTTCAACCAAGGAGCCGAACAAATTTTTGGATATTCAGCGAGCGAAGCGATCGGTCGCTCGCTCGATCTCCTTTTACCTCAGGAATTTGTCGATCTCATCAGTACCTGTCCTCTAGCCCATCGACAACAAATCCCAGCGACTGGAAACCAGCCCTCACCAGATCAGGGAGCCAGACAGCAAGTAGTTGGTACCCGAAAAGATGGCAGCGAGTTTCCGGCTGAAACCTCAGTTTCATATCTAGAACTCAAAAATGAACGAGTCTGTACGATCGTTTTGCGCGATGTCACCGAACGACAGCAAATCGAGAATAACTTGCGCGAGGCACTCCAGAAAATAGATTTCCACTTTGAAAATTCGCCCCTAGCGGCAATCGAATGGGATCGAGAATATCGGGTCACTAGATGGTCGGCTACGGCTGAAAAAATCTTTGGTTGGTCATCAGCACAAGTTGTCGGTAAACGTCCTCAAGAATGGAAATTTGTGGTACCAGAGGATGCCGAGCGGATCGCCCAGATCATGATTCGGCTCAAATCTGGCATCGAAGCCAGTAATATCACGATCAATCGCAACTATTGTCAAGATGGGACGATTGTTGATTGTGAGTGGTATAACTCAGTTCAGTTGGATAAAGCGGGTCGGATGGAATCAATTTTTTCGTTGGTATTGGATGTTACCCATCGACATCAAATGGAACGGATCAAAGATGAATTTATTTCTGTTGTCAGTCATGAACTGCGAACTCCCCTGACATCTATTTATGGTTCGCTCAAGCTCTTGGATAGTGGCTTGTTGAATCAGCAGCCAGAGAAGGAAAAACGATTATTAACAATTGCCGTGGCAAATACCGAGCGGCTGATCCGACTGGTAAATGATATTCTCGACATCGAACGGATCGAATCTGGGACTGTCCAAATGGTCAAGTCTGTCTGTAAGGTATCGGAGTTGATGGCAAAAGCAGTCGAGGAGATCGAGCCATTAGCCGATGGTGCCGGAATTAACATCACTGATAGCAATTCCGGCGGACAGGTATGGGTAGATCCCAATCGGATGATTCAAGCTTTTACCAATCTGCTCGGTAATGCCATTAAATTTTCGCCCCCAGGTAGTCGGATCTGGTTTACTGCTAGCAAGCGAGCCGAACAAATGTTGTTTCAAATCCGCGATTGTGGACGGGGAATTCCTGCTGATAAGTTGGGAATTATCTTTGAGCGATTTCAGCAGGTCGATGGCTCTGATGCCCGTAGTGGCGAAGGAACTGGCTTAGGTTTGGCAATTTGTCGCAGTATCATCCAGCAACACGGCGGACAGATTTGGGTTGAGAGTGTTTTCGGTGAGGGTAGTACATTTTCATGTATTCTCCCTCGATCGCCTTCGATTTAAGATAGTTTACCGCCTACTTCTGTAATTGACACCTCGTAAGTTGACTCAAAGTGAGGATCGACAAAGGTCACTCCTCAGGGTTGATTGCCTCGCTAGCGACCCTAGACGCTACGAAATATCCAGTCCCAACCCCTCTAAATGAGTAACCAAGGCTTGTAGACCTAAATAATAGCTATTAGCACCAAAACCACTAATTTGACCGACGACAATCGCTGCTAGATATGAGTGATGGCGAAATTGTTCGCGCTTGTAGATATTGCTCAGATGAACTTCTACTGTCGGAATTTGCACCGCCGCGATCGCGTCGCGGATCGCAATACTAGTATGGGTATAAGCCCCCGCATTTATAACAATTCCATGATGCCGATCTCTGGCATCATGGATGGCATCGACGAGGACACCTTCGTGATTGGATTGTACACAAGACACCGCAGTATTCAGGGACTGACCCAACTCCACCAGTTGGCGATCGATAGTAGCCAAAGTTAGTACGCCATAAATCCCTGGCTCTCGTAAACCCAGTAAATTGAGATTTGGCCCATGTAATACTAGTACACTCAATTTATTCCGTTCGAGATTCGCTTGCGGCGACGTTCCACCAACGATCTCCATCATAAATTTGGCGTTGTAGTTATCGCATTCTGCGGACGCGATCGTCTACAGGAATTGGAATCAATTCTGGTTCGGGCTGCATTTCTGGGCCTAGCAACACTTCAATTAATTTGCCAGCCCAGTGCTTCAATTTTTCTAGCACTCTTTCGATATAATCCATCAGATCGCTTACTCCAAGAATAATTAAGCCTGAACTGGTATTACCACCAACCGTTTGGGGGTCAACCGAGCGTGATACTTTGACAGAGGTCACTCACTGTTACCTATTGTAAAGGTAAATCTCATCAAGATGTGAGCTGGATTTGTCCCAGAACTTCGCAATTACTGTGTGACTTGGGTCTACAACTCAAGCCTAGCAATGCTTCGCTTGCTTTATAAATCAGAGCGGCAGGCTTTATTAATTAAATATTAAGATCGGCTAAAATACTTTATTTAGACAATAAAAATCTCGAGCCGATCGCCACAATCGTTGTCAAGACTGTGTTTCAGAGGGAATGAGATAAGTCAACCCAGAGATGAGAGTGAGTGCGACAGATAGCCAAAAAGCGACCAAACCATAGATCTGCCAGTTAGCGATGCTCCAAGGGAAAGATGTCGATGACAGTGGCGCGATCGCGATCGCGATCGCGATGATTTGACTGATAGTCTTAGCCTTGCCCCAGATATTAGCACCACTTACCTGTGTTTGATTGACGCGCCAACCCGCGATCGTCAGTTCTCTGGCGAGAATCAGACACACACCCACCGCTGGTACCAGATGGAGATCGATCAGGATTAATAGTGGAATCAAAATCAGCAACTTGTCAACCAACGGATCGAGAAATTTGCCCAAATCGGTGACTAAATCTAACTTACGCGCAAGATAACCATCGAGCCAGTCAGTCAAAGCCGCGACTATAAATGCTCCAAACCCAATCCACCGAACTGTCAGGACATCACTATAAAGACAATAAACTACTACAGGTAAACCAAGCAGCCGCGAAAGTGTAATCGAATTGGGCAAATTCATATTTTGGGGTGGTGGTGAGACGGTGATTTACGGGAATACTAATTAAGTCATCAGACGATCGCACTACAGTTGGTAATGCTTTAACACTCAAGAGACAATCTTTTAGATAATTCTCATCGTGTCAAGTGCCATTGGCGTAACTACCGCGACATCGCCAGAATTAGCTCGCGTTAGCCTTGGCGACGCACTTACAGATCCCCCACCAGCAGATTGAAACCGATAGTATGGACAACAAACACAGCAAAGTTCCAACATTGACACCGCTTTCGGTTCGAGAGGCGATCTCTTCAATCCCATTTTTGAGTGAATTGCCAGCCGCCGCGCTCGCACCAGTACTAGCTCATGCAGCGATCCGCAATCATCCAGCCAATCAGATGATTTTACTAGAAAATGATTGGGGTAGTTCGGTTTACTTCGTATTGAGTGGCTGGCTCAAAATTCGTACCTATAATGCTGACGGACGAGAAATTACGCTAAATATTGTCGGTAGGGGTGAAATTGTGGGGGAGATGGCAGCATTAGAACAAGCACCACGATCTACAGATGTCTTGAGTTTAACTCCAGCCACGATCGTCAACATTCCGGCTGATGATTTTGTGCGACTGCTCAAAACCGAACCGCTAGCTGGAATGCGGCTGGCTCAATTGATGGCAAGACGATTGCGCCAAGTCAATCGCCGCTTGCGCTTGCGTGAATCTAATAGTGCCTCGCGGGTGGCTGATACCCTATTATTTTTAGTCGAGGGACAGGGTAAAACTGTATCGACAGGGATCGAGATTCCTAACTTACCTCATCGCGAACTCAGCAGTATGAGCGGTTTAGCTAGAGAAACTGTCACGCGCGTACTCGCAAAAATGCAAACCGCAGGACTAATCGATCGCCACCAAGATATACTTTTGATTCCTGACGTAGCAGCATTAGAAGCAAGTATCGTCTAATCGGGCGGGACGGTTGGCACCTGGGGAAGATGTCTAGGCTCAGAACGTCAGAATCGATCGAATGGCTTCACCGCGACGCAGCGCATCAAAAGCATCATTGACTCGATCGATCGGCATGATTTCACTCACCAAGTCATCGATATTAATTTTCCCATCCATATACCAATCAACTATTTTAGGGACATCCGTACGCCCTTTAGCCCCACCAAATGCCGTGCCCTTCCATACGCGCCCTGTCACTAATTGAAAGGGTCTGGTGGCGATTTCTTGCCCTGCTCCAGCGACACCCACAATGACGCTCACTCCCCAACCTTTATGACAGCATTCTAGAGCCTGACGCATCAGATTGATATTACCCGTACACTCAAAACTATAATCAGCACCGCCCTTGGTTAAATCTACTAGATAAGGCACTAGATCGCCTTCCACCTCTTGGGGATTGACAAAGTGAGTCATCCCAAACTTTTCAGCCAGAGCGCGTTTAGCCGGATTGATATCGATTCCGACAATCATATTTGCCCCTACCATCCTTGAGGCTTGAATCACATTCAAACCCACACCACCCAAGCCAAATACCACCACATTCGCGCCGACTTCGACTTTTGCTGTATTGATTACCGCCCCAATTCCCGTTGTCACACCACAGCCAATCAAACACACCTTTTCAAACGGTGCATCATCGCGAATTTTCGCCAGGGCGATTTCGGGCACGACTGTATAGTTGGCAAAAGTGGATGTCCCCATATAATGATGCAGCATTTTCCCCTCATGAGAAAAGCGACTGCTGCCGTCAGGCATCACGCCCTGCCCTTGAGTGATCCGAATTGCTTGACAGAGATTGGTTTTGCCGCTGAGACAGTAGTCACAATTACGGCACTCTGGGACATATAACGGAATCACTCGATCGCCCACTTTCAGGCTGGTGACACCCGCTCCAACTTCCATGACTACCCCCGCCCCCTCATGTCCTAGAATCGCTGGAAACAAGCCTTCTGGGTCGGCTCCAGACAGGGTATAAGCATCGGTATGGCAAACCCCTGTAGCTTTGATTTCGACTAATACTTCTCCCGCTTGCGGTGGTGCGAGATCGACGGTGGTGATTTCGAGCGGTTTACCTGCTTGGAACGCGACAGCGGCTTTGACTTGCATAGTGAGTGTTGGGTGTGGGCTATCTACTATTTTGACATCTTGCACCACAGCAATCCTAGATCGGGTTCATAGTGGTATCCTGGTGCGTTACGGCTACCCTACACTAATCTATTTGCTCATTTAGGATCGCCATATATACATATTCTCATATCTTGCACCAGTAAATAAAAACTGACGAAATTTGCGCCAAACTAGCAATTATTGCCTGAAAACTACCCTCTGTCTCGATCGCACGCACAACCGTCGGGGAACAAAGGCGTGCGCGGATCGCTACCCTCTACCCTCTCAATACTAGTAACTTTGTTTTGATGCAAGATGTGAGTATTACTAATGATGAGCGGATTTCGTCACTGGAAAATCTGCTCGATCGGATTTTAACTAAACCATTAAATTATTCTGGACAATAGAAGTAATAGACACAAAAAATCATTGTCAGCGGCAAAATAGAGATTTCCCAGAGGCATCTAAATTTGAAACTAGAGACACAGTTAGATCGGCTAGCCGAATTAGGATTAGCCCTCAATCCTGACATTAAGATCGAGGATTTACTTTATGCTTACGATCGACAAGCTTTTGAACAACAGCCTTTCGTGCTGCTGCTGTTCTGTTTTGGTTCCGAGGTAGAGCAGGAACCCTGGGGACGACGAATTTGCGATCGAGTCTGGAATTTGGACACTGAGTGTATCGTCTCTACAGGTGACTATGTAAAAATTCTCCAAAACCTCTGTTTGCTGAGTGAAACCTCAGACTATCTCACAGACATTGTGGACTATATCGATCTGGAAGAGGGTGAGTGCTGGCTAGAATATACCATTCAGGAAAAAAGACAGCATTGGACAGTCGAAGCAAACGACGACTGGGCAGATATGCTCACTCTCTCCTATGTGATGGAAGAGATTCAGCGAGATGGAAAGCAGTTTTACGCGCTCGATCACAGTCAAGCGATGATTTTAGTGTACTGTACTTCAGCAATAGCATCAAAACTAGGCGATCTGTGCGATGAGGATCTGGAGCCAGTAATTCCGGCATAACATGAAGAACCATATCTAATCATGAATATTAGTTGCGAAGTCTCATAATTGCGATGGCAACGATCGAATCGAGTGATAAGCTGCAAGGAACTATCCGATCGCGGCTGATAGTACCTGCGATCTTTATTATCGTAAAAAATTATGTACAAAAATAGATTAGGTCACTCCTTGTTCGATGTAGCTATGCCCGCTGCACTTGGCTCTGGAGTAGTAACATCGCTGGCGATTTCCCAGGGACAACACCCCGCGATGGCGATCGGGATTACTGCTATCTCCACAGCATTCGCCGTCATCTGTCACCGATTTGATTTGATCTAGGTGAGATTTTTATTCTCATAATTAAATTACTGGCTCGATCGCGCATACTCTGCCAATCTTCCCGCACGATCTCAGATTGGGGAAATAAAGAGCCAGCTAATCCCACCGCCACCGCCCCAGCCGCCAAAAAATCGGCAGCATTAGTTACGGTTACTCCACCAGTGGGAATCAAGGGAATTTGACCGATCGGCCCCTGTAGTACCTGTAAATAATTAACCCCACCCACCGCCTGAATGGGAAATACTTTTACCGCTGTTGCGCCAGATTGCCACGCACTAATAATTTCTGTCGGTGTCAAGGCTCCAGGGACGATCGGAATTGCGGCGGTAGTTGCAGCTTGAATCAGACTCAGATCGAGATGTGGCGTAAAAATATATTCAGCACCACAAGATCTCGCATTGCAGACATCCGCTAGACTCAATACTGTCCCCGTACCGATCGAGCAATCCGGTAATTCTGCCCGTAGTAACTCAATTAATTCCCACGATCGATCGCTATTTGCGGTGATTTCAATTAATTTAATCCCCCCAGCCGCCACCGCCTGCGCCATCTTTTTGCCCACGCGTAGATCGCTGGCTCGAATTACCGCGATTACCCGCTGTTGTCTGACAAACTTTAGCCAATCTTCCCCGTACCTGTGCATCATCAATTACCAATTATCAAACCGTTTTGTGAAGGTTAATTCTCCATCCTGTGGGTTCTAAATTAAATTTTTAGCTTTGTCAGGGATAGTATTAATCCGCCCCTACAGATGCTAACTCTCGACTGATTTGACATCGGTACTGTAATCTTGCACTGCTTGAGTGATAATTGCACGTAAATCGACATAAACCTTGGCAAAAGGTGGCTGACGCTGCGTTAAACCTAATATATCTGCTGTTACTAATATTTGTCCATCACAGCCAGTTCCTGCACCAATGCCGATCGTCGGAATCGAGAGTTTTTGGGAAATGAGTTTGGCTAAATCGGCGGGAATATGTTCTAATACGAGCGCAAATGCGCCCACTCGTTCTAAGGCAATTGCGGCACAGAGCAGACGTTCTCGATCGCTTTCTGAGTGTCCCTGTTGACGATAGCCTAATTGATGCACCGATTGAGGTGTCAAGCCGATATGTCCCATCACGGGAATACCGATATCAACTAGCCTGGATACCGTCTCTATCATCGCTGGATACCCGCCTTCGAGTTTAACTGCCTGTGCGCCTGTCTCCTTGAGGATTCTTCCGGCTGATGCGATCGCGTCCTCAACACTAGTTTGATAGCTTAGGAATGGCAAATCGACTACAATCAGCGCATTTTTTACCCCGCGCTTAACTGCTTGAGCGTGGTGAATGATTTCAGCGAGAGTTAGGGGTAGAGTATTTTCATATCCCAACGCCACCATTGCCAGAGAATCACCAACGAGGATCAGATCTACTCCCGCTGCATCTAAAATTTGGGCGATCGCAAAATCCCACGCTGTCAGCGCGACGATCTGTTTTCCATTCGGTTTGTACTGCAACAATTGGCGAACTGTCGGCATGGGGGAAGGGGGACGGGGGGAGTGAGGGACGGGGTGACGGGGGGAGTGGGGGACGGGGTGACGGGGGGAGTGGGTATTTAATATTGCCTTTACCCTTCTTCCCTAAAACCTAAAACCTAAAGCCTAAAGCCTAAAGCCTAAAGCCTAAAGCCTAAAGCCTAGAATTTGACTGACAGCTTTGGTAGTTATACACTTTAGGTTAGGGCTTACTACTTGAGCCTAGACTAAAATAGTACTCCCTGAATTTATTATGAGCGATTTACCAGTTGAGTCATCCGAGAATAAGGGTGCGAAGACACGACAAATGCTAGGGATGAAGGGTGCTTCGACTGAGGCGGCTTCAATTTGGAAGATTCGGTTGCAGTTGATGAAACCGATTACTTGGATTCCGCTGATGTGGGGAGTTGTCTGTGGTGCAGCGTCTTCGGGTGCGTATACTTGGTCGATCGAGAATGTCCTCAAGGCGGCATTATGTATGTTAATGTCTGGGCCATTATTGACTGGTTATACTCAGGTAGTAAATGAGTGGTACGATCGCGAGATCGATGCTGTCAATGAGCCTTATCGTCCGATTCCTTCAGGGGCAATTTCGGGATCTCAAGTAGTCGTCCAAATTTTCGTCTTATTATTTGGTGGGATTGGGGTTGCTTATATTCTCGATCGAGCCGCAAATCATGACTTTCCAATTATGACTTGTTTGGCGATCGGTGGTGCGGTTGTCGCTTATATTTATTCAGCTCCACCATTGAAGCTAAAACAAAATGGCTGGTTGGGTACTTACGCTCTAGGTGCAAGTTATATTGCCTTGCCTTGGTGGGCTGGTCATGCTTTATTTGGCACCCTAAATTGGACGATAGTTGTGATGACACTATTTTATAGTTTAGCAGGGCTAGGCATCGCGATCGTCAATGATTTTAAAAGTGTCGAAGGCGATAAGCAGTTTGGATTAAAGTCTCTCCCAGTCATGTTCGGGATTACTACATCTGCTTGGATTTGTGTATTGATGATTGATATCTTCCAAGCTGGAATCGGCATCTATCTGATTACCATTCACCAAAATCTCTATGCAGCAATTCTGTTATTACTAATCATCCCACAGATTACCTTCCAAGACATGTATTTTCTCCGTAATCCTTTAGAAAATGATGTCAAATATCAAGCTAGTGCCCAACCTTTTCTAGTCTTGGGAATGTTAGTAGCTGGGCTAGCTTTCGGACATGCCTAGTCGATTATTATTTAGATGTTGAACAGCTTATTTGTCATCTTCTCCTCTTGGGTAGCTTTTCTACATCAATAAATAGTTGTTTCTCTTCTCTCAGTTTAAACTCTAGTGACGTAGCTTGTGGATTTAAGTCAGACATAATTACTCCGATCGAAAGCATGTAAGCAATAGTCATTGCATTGCCTAAAGAGCCAAACATGCCCTCTCCCATAGATAGCATCCAAAAGCAAGTCATAAAAACTAAAGGAGCAATTGCATAACAGTCTTCTCTATAATTCTTCTGGAAGTACAACCAGGCGTAAAAAAAGCTGATAATTGCAAATAATACCATTAATACACAGGCAAATAAACCATTGACTCCTAACACGTGAATTACAGTATTATGTGCTCCAAGACCAAAGTTAATTTCAAAGTATTTCTCTCCATTACCTAATAACGTCATGTCAATTATTGTCTTAACCCAAATATCATTCCTACCACTTAATGAATCTTTCTCTTGAATTTCAGCTATTCTTTCAAAAAGCCAAGGATTTTGAGCATTTACAATAAAAGCGATCGCCGCAATAATTACACCAATGACAAAGGCGATCGAAAAGTTTTTAGGTTTTTGAAATAACTTCCAAATTAAAAACAATGACATAACTGAAAATGTGATGATTGCTGTGCGTGCATTAGAAATCAGTACTACCGCAAGACATATTAACAGTGAAATATTAACTATTAATACTTCAGTGAGGCTTCTCTTTTTAAATAAAAATCCAATTGCTAGAATGAATACACCAGATGATAGTATTGCGGTTGTAAATCCTAACTGATTAGAGTTTGGAAATATTCCAGAATAAATTTTCGAGTCAGATTGCCAGATCGGATTCACTAAAAAAGAGATCAAAATATATGGAGAAACACCAAGCAAAAGTCCTAAGGTAATTAGAAGGTTTGCAGATTTGTGCATTAATTTAGGTAAGGCATTGAAAAAAATTATTGGTACGGCAATTAGTAACCAAAAACCGTCTCTCTGAGCCGTCATTTCATTATTAACAAATCCAGATAGCAAGACTGTAAAAGAAAATGCAGCCCATAGAAAGCTTAGAGGTAAAGGCTTAATCGGAAAATTCCAACTATTCCGGCCAGACAGAGCGAGCAGAAATATTAAGCTTGTCCCGATCGTCAAGAAGCGGAGGACAGAGATAGAGGGATCTAAAGGCTCTTCTAAAGTACCTAAATTTGTCAGAGATGCACCACCAAATAGAATAGCTAGCAGGACAACTATGAGTATTTGCCGTTGACTTAGTTGAAGCATTATGGTCGATCGATTGGTGAATATATGGGTTACTTAACTCACTTTCTATTAGGTCTACCCTAAGTGAGTAAAGATGCAACGCTGTAGTAAATAAAATAATTTAAATAAATTAATCTTTACTTAGATATTTGATAAATATGAACATCTTCAGGCTTAACCGAACCACTAAGGTTCCCATTGCGTAAATTCATGCCAGATGGATGTCCTGGGAATAATGTTTTCACCAAACCTTTTTTGATGGGTATTGCCATCGAAGTTGCTATTGTTTGCGATGAAGACGTATTAACTACAATGATGTAGAGATTATTCCGGTACCGCCATTGTCCGGCGAGTAACTGTTTATTTTTAGTATCTAACTTTGTCAAGGTACCCTCTCTTAGTACTGGACTAAGTTTATTTATCTCAGTAGCCAAAGATTTTAGTCGATCCCACAATTTTTCATTAGCATAGATCTGATTTTTACCACCATCGTCATAGGCAAAGAACAAAATTCCTTTGACACCACTCAACAGTGATTGGTAAGTCATATTGTAAACTTCCTTTGACGTAGGGAGCCGCTGATTATCCCACTTAAAAACTTGTAAATTGGCAATCACTGGGCGATTGTGTTTGGTAGCTTCCTTTTGAGCAATATTGAAGACATGGCTTACTTCTATTAAAGTATTCGGTAAGCCCTTAGGCTGATTTTTGAAAGGATAGCCGATTGGATAAGATTGACCGCCAATTAGATCGCCTGCATCAGCAAATTCTGCCCATTTCTTAGACCAATTACTAACACTAACATAAGTATAATGACGGGGATCTATAGCTTTTATTTGTCTGTGCATATCTAATATTTGCGCCTTGGTTTTGTGGTCGCCTGCGTCGTCAGCAATATTCCAACCAAGTACAGCCGCTTTATTCGCAAATTTTTTTACAACGATCCGATAGTCAACCTCATTAAATTCTACGATCGCATAAACACCGAGTCTTTCAGCCTCATCAAGAAACTTGTTATAATCATCAAGATTGCTGCAACCCGCATGAATAACGTTAAAGCCTGCCGCTGCAATATCTCGGAGTGCATCTAGTCGCTGTTGGGCCGTTAAGCGATGTGAAACGTGATACAAACCTAAAGGGAAAATATTTTCCCCTTTAGTAGTCTGGATTTTAATGAGATTGCTTTGATTTGGAGTTTTACTCGTATATGCAGGTTGCGAAAACCATAGAATAAAAATAAGTGGGATTAAAAAAGTTGTCAATAAAGTAAATTTGTTGAGAAAAATACTTTTCATGTCGTTATTAATAATATTTTTCTAGGTAATATCAATATTTACTGAAAACATGGCTATTTAAACGAGAGAGTGCCCGAATTAAATTGTAAAAAAGCTCTCAAGATGACGAGAGTGGGCTTGTGAGAGATTAAATAAGCCATAAGCCAGTTGTAACAACAGGTTTTTCGATCTGAAGACGTAAAATTGCTGTTTACTCAGGTAGCCTACACACTCTGATTGACTTTTGGTATGATAGCAGTAGTCGCGATGAGATTGTCTAATTTACTTGCGATTAAGTATTTATATGCACATTCTATTTCAAAAAAACTAAAAATACACTTATTTAAGACATTTGTACGATGATTGGCTTACGACAATAGTTGTAGACTGAGCAATAAAGTTAGTCAAGAGATATTATGCAGCCACTTGTCAGTATTGGTATGTCTGTAATTAATTGTGAAAAAACTTTAAGCGGAGCAGTTCGCTCTATTTTGAATCAAACTTATTCCAACTGGGAGCTGATCCTCATCGATGATGGATCTCAGGATCGAACAGTAGAAATCGCCAGAAAATTTCAAGACGATCGGATTAGATTATCTGTGGATGGTCTAAATCTGCAACTTCCCGTTCGCTTAAATCAAGCACTTGCTTTGAGTCGCGGCAAGTATTTTGCACGGATGGATGGAGATGATATTTCTTATCCAGAACGCTTACAGTGTCAGGTGGAATATCTAGAGAAAAATCCTGAAATCGATCTGCTGGGGACTTCATATATTAATTTTGATGCAAATGGTCGAGCTACAGGAGTTACGCCGTCACAAGTATCTCATGCTGAAATATGTTCCCGTCCTTGGGGAGGCTTTGGCTTGCTGCACCCAACTTGGATGGGGAAAATAGACTGGTTTTGTAAGTACCAATATCGAGCAGATGCGATCAGAATGGAAGACTACGATCTGATGCTGCGCTCTTATCAGAATAGTCGATTTGCAGCTCTGCCGGAAATTCTCCTCGGATATCGCGTGGGATCTTTGTCACTTAAAAAGTCGCTCAGTGGTAGATATCACCTGGGGATCGCGTTGAGTAAAAAAGCACTCGTAGCTAAAAATCATAAATTTGCCGTTGGGGTGTTAACACAAGTAGCTAAATCGTTGGTAGAGATTGTGGTCATCCCGACCGGGTTGGGTGTTAAAGTACTCAGACATCGCTTTGGCAACCCGATCGAAGAACCAGAGCTAATTCAATGGAGTCAAATCTGGGAGCGATGTAACAGCAAAGAGCCATCTATGTTGTAGCTATAGAACTACGCTCGTCTCACCATCAGGGATTGAATCGAATTAAAGTATTAAAGGATCGGGGGTCTAAATCCCATCACAACTTCGCTCCCGACTGTCTGACAGTATTTAGATAAAATCCGGTTAACTCTTTGAGACTGACTTCGATATTGAAGTCACTCTGTGTTACTAGCTCTAGGCTGCTAGACTGGACGATCGATTGTTTCCGATCTCGCTTTACCAAAATGACATCTGCCCAGTATGATGCCGATTTTGTCAAGGGTATTCTGGCGATCGCCGACTTAACTAAATCTGCTTCGGCTGGGACAATATCTGCAAAAACACAGGGGACACCCGCAGCTTGGGCTTCGACCAAAACTAGTCCTAGCCCTTCATATAAGGATGGAAATAAAAATACATCCATTAGACCCTTCATCAGTCGGGGAATATCATTACGGACACCTCCAAAAATCACCAGATCTGTCAAACCCATCTGAGTAACTTTCGCTTGGATTTCTGGCAATAACGAACCTGTGCCGAGTAACAATAAGCGCATGTTTGGCTCTCGCTTGGCGATCTCGGCAGCAATTTCGAGTAGGAAATGATGATTTTTTTGGGGTTCAAATCTACCGACATGCCCGATGACAAAAGCATCCGCAGGGATACCAAATTGGGTGCGGACATCGGCTGGCTCAACTGGCTCGTGAAAGGGGGCAAGATCGATACCGCAGTATAGTGTGCGCCAACGAGGATCGTTTTCCCACATCGATCCTAATAAATCTGCTGCTGCCATCCGGCTAGTAGCTAATCCTGCTGTCGAATTTCTGTCGATCCACCATTTCATTTGGGCAGTATAAAGTTGCCTCGTCCATTTTGCCTGAGATTCGATCGAAGAAGTATCGATATGACTATGGATGATTCGAGCTTTTATCCCCAACTTGCGGGCTAAATGGAGAACGTAACCACTAAAGTGATGAACGTGGACATGGATAATGTCGTAGGGATCGTGCTCCTGCAATATGCGCTTAAAATTAGCTGCATAACGCCAAGGTCGAGATGGTTCTAGACAACATGAGAAAATTTGACTCCCCAGGGCTTGAAGTTCGTCAGTGTAGGCATAGTGCTGGTCTGCGGGAGCCAAAAAATCCATCTGAAATTTGGATCGATCGATCTGCCGTAAAATGTGCATCAGCCAAGTTTCCGCACCACCTCGATCCATCCCACCAACTACATGGAGAATGCGAAGCGGTTTAATTACGGTTTGGTCGATCGGTAAGGCTGGATCGGGCGATTTTGTGTAAGGCATGATAAATAACTCCTAAACTAAAGATAGCTTGGACAGTTGCACCAACTATCAGTGCGATCGCTGCTCCAATCAGCCCCTGACTGGGCACTAACCAGAAGCAAACTAGGGCTGAGATCCCAGTGACTAGCGTAAATAAAGGCATTTGAACTCGGAAATACTGTGCTGCTGTCATTCCATATCCCAGGAATGAGGCGATATATCCAATTCCCGCCGCTACCATCAGCAAAACGAATAAGTATACCTGTTGTGCATATTCAGGACGATACAAAATAGTGAGAATTTCTTTGCCAGCAATGGCAGCCATTAACACCGATATTCCACCCAGTAAAGCACCAATTAAAACTGTTTTAAGCAAAAGCTGTTGGAAATCTTTGCTGTTACCTGCTGCATAATATTTCGCTAGGCGAGGACTGGCTGATTGTCCTAAAGCACTGACCACAATCCCCCCCGCCACCATCAGATAGGATAGAGCGGAAAAGATCCCAAGTTCCCGTTCGCCGAGATGATGTTCGATAAAGTAGCGGGGGATATTTGCATTGAGCGAAATGAGCATCATCACAAAACCCAATGGCAAAGATAATCCAACTAAGCTGCGGAGCTTTGAAAAATTGAATCTCGGTAGCAAATGACGATTGTGGATCGGGGATTGTTGCTGAGATATTTCTTCTGCTTCGATGTTTGCTGTGGCAGCTCTCAAGATCGCTGCACCGCTAGGAATGTCATAAAATATTAAAACAACTGTCCAAATGATTGCTAATCCGATCGCTCCCCCTAGCACAGTGCCACTGAGGTAAATGCCTATTCCCAGCATCAATAGTGACAGTGGCCCTTTAATCATCAGGGAGATGGCAATCCGATCCATTCGTTCGTGGTACTGGAATAAGCCATGAAAGATATCACTAATTGATTCGATTACTTTTGATAAACCAATCACTAAAATAACTAATGATGTCTCCCACCGATAACCAGCATTAATCGTAATTATCAAAATTAGCGGCAGTGATAGACCGACACAGATTAATCTCAACCCCAGGTAATCCCCAAATAGATACTGTTGGCTAACATCTGTGGTTTGGATCTGCCTTAATTGGAGGTTGCTAAAGAGGATGATGGGAGCTGTTACTGCCAACCCTAAAGTAAACTGTCCCACCATCTCAGGGCTGCCCAGTTTTGCCAGCACTACTAACATTCCCCATTGAGATGCTGCGTAAATTATGTTACCAACAAAAGTCCATGAAAAGTTCTGACGAAGTGTCAGTGATTTTAGTGGTTGCATTACTGCCATTTTTAATCTGTTAACATTCACTCTAATCGATCGGGATTAAAATCATCTACGGCAGTATTGCTTAGACTTACAGCTTGATGCTGGCGCGATCGACTGTTGTCGCCCAGTTCCATCCCCTGAAACCTGCACTCAGCCACGGCTGAGATCGATCTTCCCTACGTGTCAGTTCGATCGTCGAAATCTAAAAAAAGTTTGATTTTGGGTAGATCGATCGTATTTAGGTTTAAAAGAGCGATAATTCGATCGCTCTCACCCAGTTGGCACCAGCGGTAAGTAAATTAAAACTGAATTAATAGTTAAATCTGGAAAATTTAATCGATCGACCAACAACATTCACAATCCAAATATGGTAAATTTGTGCTATCACTATTAAAAATCACATCTAATCCGTAATTTTTTAGACGGTGAGGGTTTGGGCGCATCCGCATTTAGTATCTACCATATGATCAATAAACCCCTCGGCTCAGTAATTGAAGGTTCGCTCACTGGTGGATTGGAAGTGCGACTGCATCCAGATATTTCCGTCGAAGATATGCGGGTGGGCAAATTTTTGGTGGTGCGAGGACGACAATATGACTTCTTTTGCTTGTTAACAGATGTCTGTTTGGGGACATCGAGCGATCGAATTTTAGTCAATCCGCCTCATCCAGAAGATGACTTTTTGCTCGATGTTTTGTCTGGAAGTGGTACCTACGGAACGGTAAATCTCTCGCCGATGTTGATGCTCAATAAATTTAGTCAAATTCCACCATTACTAAATGGCGGTGCGAGTCTAAATGGTAACGGTAAAGGCAAAAAAGCTAAAGGTGAAAATGGTAAAGCCGTCCTAGCATCCTTTGAAGCCCAGACAAATATGGAATGGGAGCTTCTTCCCGTCAAGACAGTTCCCAGCCACTTCAGCCAAGTATTTGATGCCAATGAGAACGACTTTCGATCGGTATTTGGCTGGGAAGACGATCCGACGCGCAAGAATTTCTCGATCGGGCAACCATTGGATATGGATGTCCCTGTATGCTTGGATCTCAAGAAGTTTGTCGAGCGGAGTAATGGTGTATTTGGTAAATCAGGGACGGGAAAATCATTCCTGACGCGCCTCTTACTCGCTGGCGTAATTCGCAAAAAAGTTGCCGTCAATCTCATTTTTGACATGCACTCGGAATACGGTTGGGAAGCCGTGCAAGAAGGCAAAAATGTCCGCACGGTTAAAGGTTTGCGGCAATTATTTCCCAACGAGGTAGTCGTCTACACTCTCGATCCCGAATCCAGTCGCGCCAGGGGCATTCGCGACGCACAGGATCTTTATCTCACCTATGAGATGATCGATATTGAAGACTTACAATTAGTATCGCGCGAACTAGGGTTATCAGATGCAGCTCTAGACAATGCCAATATTCTAGCCAGTGAATATGGAAATACTTGGATTAGTCGCTTACTGGAAATGACTAATGAAGATATCACCATCTTCTGCGAATCGGGGAAAGGGCATAAAGGATCGATCTCTTCTCTGCAACGCAAATTAATGCGATTGGAAAAGCTGAAATATCTACGTCCAATCAGCCGTCAGGATAATCTCAAGAGTTTGATCCAAGCTCTGAGCGCGGGTAAAAATATCGTAATTGAATTTGGCAATCAATCAGATTTATTATCTTATATGCTGGTGACAAATATGCTCACCCGCCGGATTCATAAACTATATGTCAATAAAGCCGAACAATATCTCCAAAGCAAACAGGAATCCGATCGACCTTATCCGTTAATCATCACGATCGAGGAAGCCCATCGATTTTTAGATCCGGCTATTGCTAAGAGTACTATCTTCGGCACGATCGCGCGGGAAATGCGGAAGTTTTTCGTGACATTATTAATTGTCGATCAACGTCCATCGGGCATCGACAATGAAATTATGTCCCAAATTGGCACGCGGATTACGGCGTTAATTAACGATGAAAAAGACATCGATGCCATCTTTACAGGCGTATCCGGCGCACAGGGATTGAAGTCTGTGTTAGCCAAGTTAGACTCCAAACAACAAGCGTTAGTATTAGGACATGCCGTACCGATGCCAGTGGTAGTTCGCACTCGTCCTTACGACCAGAAATTCTACGAGGAAATCGGCGATCCCGATTGGGGTACGAAGTCGGATGAGGAGATATTGGTAGCAGCAAAAGCGGCACAGATGGATTTAGGATTTTAGGGTGATTAAAATGGTTGAAATCAAATTATCTATTCCTGAAGATCTACTAGCTTTCCTCGAACGTCAAACCATAAAAAATGGATTTCGTTCTACAGATGATTATTTATGCAATCTCCTAAAGGGTGAACAAGAAAAAGTAGGGATCGAAGGAATGCTAATTGAAGGACTGGAAAGCGGCGAACCTATCAAAGTTAATGATGATTGGTGGGATCGCAAACGCAATACTCTTATCAAATAATTAGCTAATGACAGATAAACTATCGATCGAGGATTCCTTTAAGGTTGAGTTCGCAAAAAGTTTATTTCCACTTGAATGTCTTGTTTCCGAAGATCCCTTCTTTTGTACGGAAGAAGCATTTATACTCGCGCTTGTTGCCTGCTGGGATCTAGTTCGCGAATACAGTGTGTCTTCTGACGATGTTTTAAGTACTCACTTTATTTCAACTTTACATCAAACGCTAGCAAGCCAGATTGGTGCGCCAGAGCCAGGTCAATTTGTCGATGATGGAGGAGTAAATGGAAGTTGGTCTAATTTTACCGAAGAACTTAATGTAAAGGAAATAATTGAGGGATTTGGAGCTTGTGATGTCATTGCTCAATTACTTGGGGGTGGACATTTACCAAATTTAGAACTTACTATTGGTTGGTTGTGTATCAATACTCTTAGATTAAGATCTGGTTACAGCCCTCCATTTTATCCGCACCAGAATATACATGAAGAACATATCGAATGTTTAGAATGGGCGTTGCTGTTTTTCTAAACACATGTTTGCGATCGAGTCTGAAATTCTATTTCCCCTGATTCAGTTTGCGACGGCGAATTTTTGCAGCAACTGTAGCACGATCGACAGGGAAGCCAGCCATGGGGATTTCTTGATATTGACGCTCTATTTCTAATTTCTTTAACTCGGTATAATCCACCCATTGGATGCAGTTAACCGGACAAGTATCGATCGCTTCTTGGATCGTATCTTCGATATCGCCATCTTGACGAACTACCCTCGCTCTACCATGTTCTGGCTCGATAAAAAACGTATTCCGCGCCGTATGAGCGCAGTGGAGACAACCGATACACGTCATCTCATCCACATATACGCCCTTTTGTCGCCATACCCCGCCAAGTTCTGGCTCCAAACCGGATCGATCTTCCGCATCGCGCAAGAAGCCGCCTAGCTCTGGCTCGAATCCCGATTGGTTGCCATTCAATGGTGGGGTAAAATCACTCACGATCTAAGCACTCCAGCGTTGGACTACGAGCTTAATCGAACCATCGTTTTGATTGCGTTCTTCGGCGACTTGAAAGCCTTGTTTGGTTGCTTCTGTCACGACGGTATGATAAGCATAGCGTTGAGTGACTTGACTGATAAAGCGATCGACAGACCAATTTTGTTGCCAGAATTGTAAGTCAGCAACTAGTTCGTACTCATTATTACCATTGCTGCTAAAGCCGATATCATAGCCATTTTCCTGCTCGATAATTACCGCTGCGGTACGAGTATCACCTTTGTAGCCACGGACTGGCTGCGAACCAGTTTTCCACTCGATCCCTAAATCTGTGAGTGCTGCGGTGAGAGATTCTACATTGCGAATCTTGGTCTTGATCTTGCTAAAGTGTGACATGTGGATGTTGGTGGTGATGAATGAGTAAGTGGTAATTAATAAATATCTGCTGCTGACTTACCAAGTCGCTTGAGTAGTTGCAGCAGCACTTAGTTCGATTTGGTTGAAATATTCCGCAGTTTGTGATTGACTGACCACATCACCTAGTTCGGATTCGATCGCTGCGGTAACAACGGTGCAAGACTGACCCACTACACCAGTGACCTTTTCATGCACTCGTCCATCTGGGTAGATGATAAACTCTAGCGTCTCCATGCTCATAGATGATGTAAGTGCTCCAATATTTCGATCGTTAAGTTTGATTATATTTAGGTTGAGCGAAATAGTTTAGACCCGATCGGTAGATGACGCGATCGTTAGATCTAGATCTCCAGCATTCATCGTCGATAACGAGCCATGCGGACTAAAACTTGGTAAAAGTTATTATTTGGTTGAGTTATTCTTGCATTATAAGTAAGTTTCTCCTTTCTGAGGCGGTACATCAAGTTTCGTAAACTTTCGATCTTCTGCTCCCCAGATTACTTATGGATACCAGATTTTTTCGACCTGTCGTGCTAGGGCTTGGGCTGATAACAGGTAATTTTGATGCTCGTTATCGATGCCGATGACAATCGTCACATGACCGAGTTTGCGTCCGATCCTCGACTCCTTCTGGTACCAGTGGACGTGGGCATTGGGGATAGATGAGATCTGCTGGCGTTTAGCTAGATAATCGCTGTGAGTATCTTCGTAGCCCAATAAGTTCACCATCACCGCACCGCCACAGGTGAGTGCGGGACTTCCCAATGGTAAACCAGCAACCGCCCGAATCAGTTGACTAAATTGTGATGTAGCACAGGCTTCGATCGTTAGATGTCCAGAATTATGGGTGCGGGGGGCGATTTCGTTGACGGATATTTTGCCATCGGTGGTGAGAAATAATTCAATCCCAAATACGCCTACTGCGCCTAGACTAGTTAGTAGTTTGGATGCGATCGAGTTACAAATTTGGACGATCTCCTCAGGTAAATCCTGGAGAGTGAATACCCGCCGACACACTTGGTCTTCCTGTTGAGTTTCCAGGATGGGATAGGTAACAACTTCACCATTGACACCTCTAGCGGCGATGACGGCTAACTCGCGATCGAATTCGACAAATTCTTCAATCAGAAATGGTGTATCAGGATAGCGATGGTAGATGTCTGCTAGTGCAGATTTATCTTTAATAATAAATGTCCCCTGTCCGTCATAACCATTGCGACGGGCTTTGACAACGATGGGAAATGCAAACCCAGGCGGTAATTCTGGCTGTGCTAGCACGGCAAATTTTGGCACTGATAGCCCTAAATCTCGCAGGTAGCAGCGTTGAGTGTATTTATCTAGCAGCGGAGCCAAGGCTTTTAAGGGGGGAAGAAATACTGCACCGATTTTTCCCAATCCGTCTAAATCGACAAACTCGTTTTCAAAAGTAATGACGTCGCATTTAGTCGCTAGAGTGGCTGTAGCTGAGACATCATCTACTTCAGCCAATACTGTTTCTACTGCCAATCCGACAGCCACATCACTAGGATGGGGAGTCTGGATGACTAATCCTATCCCTAATTCCTGGGCGGCACTAGCCATCATCCATGCTAGTTGTCCGCCGCCGATGACACCAATTCGTTTCATTTCAATTCTATCGACTTAACCGTTATGCAGGTTGCTGCGGAGATCTTTACCCCACCCCAACCCTCCCCTTATCAAGGGGAGGGAGTTAGAGCCTCCACCTTGATAAGGGGGGGTTGGGGGGTAACACCATCTCCGCTCAAGCAGATGATAATACTTATTTGCAGGCGAGAGAGTCGCGTGTCGCGATACCCGTTTTAGGATTCACACCAGTTGCAATCTTGCAGAGTTCCTTCTGTTGTAGCTTACCTAAGATCGCGTCGGTAAAATCGGCTCCAGCAATATTGACATCTGTGAATGTCGATCGTAGCATCATCGCCTCAGTGAAAACAGCATCACTCAAATCGGCACCAACAAACCGAACTTGATCTAGTAAACCTTGAGTGAGATTTGCACCGTGGAGATTTGTCCGGTTTAGGGTTGAGGAACTGATCACTACGCCTGTGAGGTCTGCGCCAGAAAAATTGGTATCATCTAGCTTGGCAGTGGTAAATACTGCTGTCTGTAAGTTTTTGCCAGAAAAATCTTGACCGTTTAGTTCGGCATTATCATAGGAGAGCATTGGCTTGTATTGGGAAGTTCCCCCCGCCGCGATCGCATGGCTGGGAAAGAAGATTAAGATCGAAGCAAAGATTAAAGCGATAATAGTAGGCATATTTTCTGGCAAACAGTGAGCAGCGATTCGGCAAAGCCGACGCTGTGCGAACGCAAGTAGGGAGGATTGAATTTCGGCATTGGGTGCCAGACTCTTAGGTTAGGTCGAGGGCAGGTATTATCCTGCGCCCCTCCCAATTAGATCGCAGCGAGCGACTTTCGCCGCACTGCGCTCCCGATATTCTAAGTGTAAACTTTGCTCATGTGTAAATAATCGTGGCAAGATTCATGAATTGCTTCTAGATTCTTATACTTCCAATTATTATGATTTCCATCAGCGTGATGCAGATGTACTCTTTCTTCTCCTACAAATTTTAAACCGCAGGATGCACATGAATGGCGTTGACGAAATAACGTTCTTGAGGTAGCTCCATCGTAGAGTTTACTATTACGTTTGCTCCAGTACGAAATATCGCCGTCGTATGGGGATTTCTCTCCTCTGACATTGACATGTGCGTTTTCGGAGTAAGAAACCGTTGGGAATGCCTTATCTAATAATGTTTTACTAGTATAGCGATTCTGTTTTTTTTCTTTGTTGAATACCGTAAATGCACGTTTTTGGATAAAATATAGAGAATTTCTAGCTCCATCCATCTTGCAGTATTTATGATAATTTCTCCAACCTCTCACCACAGGTGCTAATTTAACAGCTTTGACTGTGGCACCATAATTCGAGTTGTTAACAATGAATTTTACCTTCTTATGGAAAGCTTTGAAATTTTCCTCTGAGGGAGTACTCCGAAACTTTCCGTTTTTATGGACTTTAAAATGCCAGCCAAGGAAGTTAAAACCATCTGTCGTAGCAGTTACTTTGGTTTTTCGTTCACTAACGTTCAAGCGGGAGCATCCCACTTTTTATTCAAGCGATCGGAGAATAATTTTAAAGCCTTACAAAATATAGGGGTTGACAGCTAGTACCTTCGATCCATTTTAAAAAGTGGGATGCTCCCCCCGAAAACGTCGCTTTTGTAAATTCGTCTTTGTAACCGGAAAAGTATCTTTTGGAATTTCTTCCATTTGAAGCTTTTCCACAATTCGCTAGCGGTGAGGCTGCGTCCAATCATGATTTACTCCAATTTATTTAATCTGAATACCTCAGACCAATTACGGTCTGTCCTACCCGTATCTGAGGGTTTAGCCCCCTCGTCTGGATTACCATAAGTGCGACCACCTACAGACCTCAGACACGTTTTTATTCGTTCCATCCAATCGATTGTTATGTTCCCTTAGATATAGCCATTTCAACTGTCCGAACCCCATACTCATACCGCTATCGGAACAGAAGCTGCGGCGGGATACTTATCTCGGACGAGGTTAGACATTTATAGTTGTTGCGTCTACCCTGCATATAAGTTGCTTTTTTAGGCTCGGTTTTATCATAGGAACTCCCTATTAACGCCAGTGTTACCTGCAACAGATATCTGCTTGCGCCCTGTTCCCAGCTTCGACCTCCCGAATTCCGAGTCGGGTCATCGTGGGCAGATAAGGATTCACACCTGAGTTTGGTGGGAAGGACTTACACCTTGATCAATCAGATAGTTAAACTAGTCTTGGGAGACTTGGTTCCAGCAGTTATGCTACGGACTGATTACCGAGATTCATGCTGAACGAATCGCACCGATCCTTAACATGCACAGTTTATCGCAAAAATCGGACGGGCGATCCAGAACTGACGTTAAAATCGGTCGATCGAGGTAAGATCGGTCAAATCCACTGTTCCGACTCCATCCAACCACAAGCTCTTGAAGCTACGATCGAGATGACGATTGCCAGTTGCTTAGATGAAGAAGCATTAAGTTTTGAGGATTATTTGCTGGCTATACGTCTAAAAGATTCTGCTGCTAATAGCTACTAGCCACTATGTTCAAAATACTGATTAACTGGGTTCTAAATGCGATCGCGTTCTTAATCACACAGCGGATTATCGACCATTTTTTGCCAGGACAATTTCATCTTCGGGATATTGCAACGGCACTGATTGCGGCTCTATTGTTAGGTTTAATAAATAGTACAGTGCGTCCGATCCTCCAGTTACTAACCTTCCCTTTGACAATCCTCACATTAGGACTATCCTCACTCGCGATCAATGTCCTGTGTTTGGTATTTGTATCGCGGTTTGTGCCTGGATTCTACATTGCTGGCATCGTCCCCGCCATTGCTGGATCGATCGTACTGTCGATCGTGTCAACTTTTCTAAACTGGTTTGTTAAGTAGAACTCTCTCAAGTTTGCACTGCGAATTTGTCAGGATGAATGCCATGATTTATCCAAGTAATCGCTGCTTCTGCACTCGTCATCTCTGGTGGTACTCGCAGGATATGAATATGCCCAGTCGATGGACAAGTCATCTTGAGTAATACCATCGGCTCTCGATCGATCGGTTTGTCACTATTATTATAAACTTTTTCCACTCTATCAATTTTTAGCAAGGTATATTCTCTCCAAGTATTAACTGTAACTGCATTTAGTTCATGACATATTTTTTCATAACCTATTTGTGCGATTAATGCACGTCTAACTTCAGCATTATTTTCATCTAACAACCATTCAGATTTCCACTCGCTCAATTTAGTCCAATATCGACGGGGGAGTTCGACATCCATAAAACTAACAGCTTGGAAGCTGCGCGAGCCTTGCAGCAAACTTGGCAAATCTTCCTCAGCTTTCAAGCTGGGCAAGTCTTGCAAAATTGACAAATCTTTCAAGGTATCACATAGCTGGATCGAGTGTAGATTAGAGAGATTGCCAATACTATCCGGTAGAATTTTTAGCTGATTTTCTCTCAGATTTAGCCCGCCTATACAAAGATTACCAATACTTTCTGGCAGGCTAGTCAAATGATTTATTCCCAGACCTAGGTGACTTAAATCAACGAGATTGCCGATACTTTCTGGCAAGTTGGTTAGCTGATTTCCTTCAAGATATAGGTAAATTAAATTAACGAGATTCCCAATACTTTCTGGCAAGGATGCTATTCGACGATCTCGTAAATCTAATGATGTCGATCGATCGAGTCTAGCCTGTTCGATTATTTTGTTTAACTTTGCTTGTTCCATTGGTAGAAAGCACCATTGTGAGTTAATACTCTAATTTCTGTAGAAGTATCTAGACCAAACAAAGCTTTAACTTTTGTGAAAACAGTGGCTTTCAGTCAAGTGTCAACCCACCAGTTAGGTCAACAACTCTGCTAGGCAGGTCACTCGCCCAGCTCGTTATTTTCTTGGATTAAAATCTCCCCCACTTGAGCGGTGGGGAGGATGTCAAATATTTAATCAGCGACATATCGCCAACCTTCAGGGACATATTCACGTTGAATCCGAATTTCCCAATTACCTTGAGGAATAGTCACCTGTGCATGTTCCTCATGAGTGAGGATCGCAGTCGGGGGTAAAACTTTGAGATACAACACCCCATCCCGCTCGAATAACTCCGCTTCACCTTTACTAATCCGGTGGCGATGTCCGGTAACTTCACCCTCTGCTAGCGTCAGGTGAGGAAGTTTCGTACCTGTAACGGGTGTTTCGCTGGGGATGATGAGGACATCGCCTTGTCTGAGCCTTGGGTTCATAGGTTTACATCAGTTGACAGTTGATAGTTGATACTCCCTTCCCAGTGTAGAATTAGACATGAAGCGGGGAAATTTTCATGAATAGATCGGCACAGCTAAGTGGAAAAAAGTTTGAAGAACAAGAATGGCAAAAATTATTTAATCAGCATCAGCAACAATATAGCAATCCTATTTGATTTACCACTAAATCAGTACATCTGCTCATACTTCAAACTATTAATGAATAACGATCGAAGCATAGTAAGCTTCTACTAAAAATTTAGATTCTCATTTAGGATTGCTATATATAAGAACAAGACTAGAGGCGATTAAGTGGTTACATGACGGTAAAACTAGGCAAGAAGTAATGGCTCGTCTTGGCTGTGCAAGACAGAGCTTAATCACTTGGATCGATCTCTATTATCAAAAGGGGCTAATCGGATTAGTTACGCCGACAAAATCGAAAAGAGTACAGCGATTAAGCGATCGAGAAAAAGAAGAAATAAAGAAGATGCTATTAGAGCAGAAACCGGCTCTCCTGGGTTTATGGTGATAAGGTTGGCTTATTGGAATTGGCGTAGCTAAT
>ENA-OBIT01000023-OBIT01000023.1-metagenomes-genome-assembly--contig:-NODE-23-length-50438-cov-6.98134_pt1 | contig 50438 bp, 45 predicted proteins | sample MGYA00153386_OBIT01 | MGnify analysis MGYA00153386
CTGTGGCTCCCCCCCGTCGTAAAGTTTTTTGGGGTCAGAGCCCAAATTCGTCAAGCCAACGGCTTGCCCGAAGGGCGCTGTGCTTTGCACAGCAACGAAATTGGTGTCTGACCCCAATAAACTTTCCAGCCCCCCGCTGGGGGCTGCGCCTGCAATCCGGCAAAGCCGGTCTTGCGGCCCATGCCTGGAGTACCGGCTCTCCCCCTCCGTCGCTCACTGCGTGTAGCTCCAACCCCCCGTCGGGAGTTGCGCCTGCGGCCTGGCAAAACCAGTTCCGCGGCCCATGCTTGGGAATGCGCAATCCTCAGTTTTCTCGCGTGGTTCAAGCTTCATGAAGCAAGGCCTTTCGTTACGCGTCTCGCAGCATCTGGCGCTTACGCCGCAGCTGCAGCAGTCGATTCGCCTGCTGCAGTTGTCAACACTCGAGCTGAGCCAGGAAGTTGAGCAGATGCTTGATGAAAACCCGTTTCTGGAAATCAATGAAGAAGCTGCTGTGCGTGAAGAGTTTGGCCTGGAGGTGGCTGACGTACCGGCCACGGCGGAAACAACCGAAGTGGTGGAGTTGGAGTTTACTCCTGATTTTATAGCTGCTAGCACCCATGAAACGGGCGCTACAGGCACAAAAGACTCTGAATCAGCATCCGAATCGGCTCAAGACACCACCACCGAAGCGACGCTGGAAGAAAGCTGGGAGGGCGATGGCTCGGTCGAGTCAACGCCTGACGACGGCGAGTGGGGCAATGATGCTGCGCCGCGCAAAAACAACCTGGACGAAAGCGACTCTGAGGCATCCGATCTGGTCGGCGCGCATGAGTCGCTGCAAGACCATTTGCATCGCCAGGCGTTGGGCTTGCGCTTATCGCAGCTTGACCGTGCTGCGCTACATTTTTTAATTGAATCTCTGACAGACGACGGCTACCTGGAAGACAGCTTGAACGACCTCGCCGCTGGCCTGGCGGGCGGCGACATGGCACAAACCGAAGAGCTAACGCAGCAGTTTGGCATTGTGCTCAAGCTGCTGCACCACATGACGCCAGCCGGGATGGGTGCCCGCAATCTGGCGGAATGCCTGAGCCTGCAACTGCGTGACTTTGACAACAACATACACACCCAAGCGGCTTTGGCCATGTGCCGGCAACCGATGGAGCTGCTGGCCAAGCGCGACTTCAAACGCCTCGCGCAGTTGTGCGGCTTTGCTGAAGGCGACATTAAAAGCGCGATTGTCCTGATTGGCAGGCTCGACCCCAAGCCCGGCAGGCGCTTTGTGAATGTGGAGCGCAACGTGGTGATCCCTGATGTGATCGTGGTCAAGGTAGGCCGCGTGTTCAAAGTCACGCTGAACAGCGACGTGATGCCGCGCCTGAAAGTGCAAGACATTTACGCCAACGCGGTGCGGCAAAACAAGGGAGCGGGCGGCCAGGCACTGCAGCAGCGGCTGCAAGAAGCGCGTTGGTTTATCAAAAACATTCAGCAGCGGTTTGACACGATTTTGCGCGTGAGCACCGCGATTGTGGAGCGGCAAAAAAACTTCTTCACGCACGGCGAGCTGGCCATGCGCCCGCTGGTGCTGCGCGAAATCGCTGATGAGTTGGGGCTGCATGAGTCCACCATTTCGCGGGTGACGACTGCCAAGTACATGAACACGCCGTTCGGCACGTTTGAGCTGAAATACTTTTTTGGCTCGGCGCTTGGCACGGAGACCGGCGGCAACGCATCGAGCACGGCCGTGCGCGCACTCATCAAACAATTTGTCGCGATTGAAAACGCGAACAAGCCGCTGAGCGACAACCAGATTTCGCTGATGCTCAAAGAGCAAGGCATTGAATGCGCGCGCCGCACGGTGGCCAAATACCGCGAGGCGCTGCGCATTGCGCCTGCGAACCTCCGTAAGACTTTATGAACCAGTTACAACTATTTCTTCCGTGCGCTGCCGGCGTTGAGGCGCTGCTGGCCACTGAGGTGCAGGGCATCACCGGTACAGCGCCCAAAGCCTGGCGCGCCGGTGTGCAATTGCAGGGCTCGTGGCGTGAAGCGCTGCAGCTCAATTTGCACAGCCGCCTGGCGCAGCGCGTGCTGATTGAGTTGGCGCACCACCAGTACCGCAGCGAGCAGGATTTGTACAACGCTGCGGCGGGTGTGGCGTGGGAGATCTGGTTTACACCCAAGCAGACATTCAAGGTTGAAATCACTGCGCAGCACAGCCCGTTGACCAGCTTGAATTTTGCGGCGCTCAAGATCAAGGACGCGATTGCCGACCGTTTCAGAGACAAGTTCGACGTGCGCCCCAACGTAGACACACGCTGGCCGGACGTGCGCGTATATGCGCACTTGACGGTAGACACCGTAACGGTCTACATCGACACGTCGGGCGAGCCACTGTTCAAGCGCGGCTGGCGTGAAGACGTGGGCGATGCGCCACTGAAAGAAACCCTGGCCGCCGCCATGCTGGCCGCCAGCGGCTGGTCAGGCGACGGCGGTTTGTGCAAGCAGGGTGTGGCGCTGTATGACCCGTGCTGCGGCTCGGGCACGATAGCCATTGAAGCCGCACAGATTGCCTGCAACATTGCACCCGGCATCACGCGCAAGTTTGCGTTTCAAAAATACGTACCGTTCCAGCCGCATGTGTGGGACGGCTTGCTGGACCAGGCCGACGCGGCGATTACCGACCCAACCGCTGAAGTGTTTGGCAGCGATGTGTCGTTCAGGATGGTGGACTTTGCCGAGCGCAACGCCGAGCGCGCCGGTGTGGCCGGGGCCGTGCAGTTCAGGGGCGGCGATGCACTTGAGCGCATGCCGCCCGTAGCCTCAGGCGTGATGTTGCTGAACCCGCCGTATGGTGAACGTATTGACGTGGCAGGCGCTGCAGGCACGCCAAGCGAAGGTGGTGCACGTGCCCGTGCGGGCGCGAGTGTAGATGTGCGAAGTCAGTTTCAAGGACGCAACATTGATGAATTTGGTCAGCCGCTGGCGCAAGAACCAATGAGCCCCGGGCAACGAGACCGCAGCACCAACCCCGGCCGCGAGCAGGCGCAAACCGAAAGCGGCGACGAGGCATCGGATTTCTTTCCCAGGCTGGCCGCGCACTGGAAGAAAAACTACGCCGGCTGGACCGCGCACGTGCTCACGCCCGACCTGAAGCTGCCCAGCAAAATGCGCCTGAAAGAGTCGCGTCGCGTGCCAATGTGGAACGGCCCGATCGAGTGCCGCCTGTTTCGTTTTGACATGGTGGCTGGGTCGGCGCGGGGCAAGCCTGATTTGGTAGCGACCAACAAAGTCGGATGACCCAAAGCGCACCGGCGGTGCCTGACGGCCCCGATTCGGTCAGCCCCATCGTCCTGGACACCAACATCGTTCTCGACGTGTTCGTGTTCAACGATGTGCGCGCCGAGCCCATCCGCCAGGCGCTTGCAACCAACAGTTTGCAATGGCTCGCCACCCAGTCCATGCGCGACGAGCTGGCCTGTGTGCTGGCCTACCCCAAAATAATTGGGCGCCTGAATTTTTACGCACTGACTGCGGACGCAGTGCTAAAACAGTTCGACCAGCACGCCCAGATTGTTGAAGCAGCTCCAAAAGCCAGCATGACTTGCAAAGACGCTGACGACCAAAAATTTATCGACCTTGCCGTACAGCACCAAGCGCTGCTCATCAGTAAGGACCAGCACATACTTTCAATGCATAAAAGGCTTCTAGCGCATGGGATACGGGCGCAAGCAGCTATTTAAACAATAGCAGAAAAGAAGGGGCTAAGCTGCCAGCAGCACATCCACCGCTCTGAAGCTTTCGGCACTCGCCATCGGCCAATAGTCCTTGAACACTTTGTGCTGATCTCTCAAGTCCCCCAACAAAGCGCCGGGTGTCATCCGCATGATCAGGTTGCTGAGCAGGCGCACTTCGGTGTCATTCACACGCCGCACGATGTGGTGGGCTTGCAGCTCGCTGGGGTGCGCGAGCCCCGCAGCTTGCACCAGCTCTTGCAGCGCGTGCAGCGTTGAGCGGTGAAAGTTGCGCACACGCTCGGCTTTGTCCGGCACCACCAATGCTTGCTGGCGCTGCGGGTCTTGCGTGGTCACGCCTGTGGGGCATTTGCCGGTGTGGCAGCTCTGCGCCTGAATGCACCCCAGCGCCATCATGAAGCCGCGCCCCGCGTTGCACCAGTCAGCGCCCAGCGCCATGAGCCGAACCAAATCAAACGCGCTGACCACTTTGCCCGCTGCGCCAATCGAAATGCGGCTGCGCAGGTTCACACCGATCAATGTGTTGTGTACCAGCTGCAAGCCTTCTTGCAGCGGCGCGCCAACGTGGTCGCTGAACTCGACTGGCGCTGCGCCGGTGCCGCCTTCTGCGCCATCGACCACAATAAAGTCAGGCGTGATGCCAGTGGCCAGCATCGCTTTAACAATTGCAAACCATTCCCATGGGTGGCCAATACACAGTTTGAAACCGACCGGCTTGCCGCTAGAGAGCATGCGCAGTTGCGCAATGAAATGCATCATCTCGGTAGGTGTAGAAAACGCGCTGTGGCTGGCTGGTGAAATGCAGTCCACACCTTGCGGCACACCGCGTGCGGCAGCAATTTCAGCGGTGACTTTGGGACCTGGCAATATTCCGCCGTGGCCGGGCTTGGCACCCTGGCTGAGTTTGATTTCAATCAGTTTGACCTGCGAATCACCCGCGTTCTGCGCAAACATGTCGGCGTTGAATGTACCGTCCCCATTGCGGCAGCCAAAGTAGCCGGAGCCAATTTCCCAGATCAAATCACCGCCGTGCGTGCGGTGGTGCGCGCTGATGGAGCCCTCGCCGGTATCGTGCGCAAAGCCGCCCATCTGCGCGCCCTTGTTCAACGCCAAAATCGCGTTGGCTGACAGTGAGCCAAAACTCAGCGCTGAGATGTTGAACACGCTGGCGTTGTAAGGCTGCGTGCACGGCGTGTTCGACGGTGATGGCTCGTCAGGCGTGCCGCCAATCCAGATGCGAAAGTCCTGTGTGGCCAGCTTGGTCGGCGCCATGGAATGGTTGACCCATTCGTAGCCGCTTTTGCCCACATCGAGGTGCGTGCCAAACGGCTGGTTGTCAGGCTCACCTTTGGCGCGCTGGTAAACCAAAGAACGCTGCGCGCGCGAAAACGGTGTGGCTTCAGAGTCGCTTTCAATAAAATATTGGCGAATTTCAGGCCGTATAAATTCAAACAAAAACCGCATGTGGCCAATGATGGGGTAGTTGCGCAAAATGGCGCGCTTGCTTTGCTTGAGGTCATACACGCCGACGCCAACCAGCGCACCAAAGACCAGCAGCATCAGCCAGCCAACATTGAAGACCACCACGCTGAACAGCGCGAGCAATGCGACAAAAGCGCACAGCACGAAAAAGCTGTAACGCACAGGCAAGGCCGATTCGAGTTTTTTTATCATGGGGTCATTCCGAATGTTTTACGGGCGAAACGCTCACAGCTCACAGCTACACTTCTCATCATAAAAGCGCTACGCGTCACTTGACCCGCCCGAACGCAGCTTTGACCACGAATATGACCAAAAACACAAGGCCAGAACCGACCCCGCCGTTTATGGAGGCAGCAGCCTTTGACGAGCTGGACGCCATTTTGGATGAGCTGCGCACCCGTTACGACGAAACGCCGCAGTGGGAATTTTGCGAAGGCTTCATGGCCGCGGTGATTTGTATGCGCAGGGCTGTGCCGGCTGAGGAGTATCTGGCCGCGCTGCTGGCCACGCCCGATGCGGGCGATCCGATTGACCCCGAAGGCGGCTCGTTTGGCAGCGCCGAACAACACGCGCGCTTCATGGCGCTGTGGCACCAGCGCTGGAACGAAGTGCGCACCGCGCTCGACTCTGAAGTGGACTCGCTGGAAGATGAGCGCTGTTACCACCCCGAAGTGATGGATATTCGCGGTGCGGTGGCTGAAATGCCGCCAGAAGAGCAGGCGAAATTTAACGACGAAGACATGCCTGCGTTTGCGCAGGTGTGGGCGCTGGGCTTTATGTTTGCAGTGGAGTACTGGCCCGAAGAATGGGCCGCACCGCGCGACAAGGACGCAGCCAAGTGGCTGGACGACGCGCTGCAAGCGGTGGTTGCCATGACCGAAGACGACACGGCGGCACCCGAGGTTTCGCCTCTGAGTGAAGAGGGCGCGGTTAGCACCAGCATTGCACGACTCAACGCTTTTGGTGAGGCGATATGGGCGGTGTACGACTTGCGCGAGTTGTGGCGGACGATGGGGCCTCGCGTTGAGACGGTACGGGTTGCGGCTACACCTGGACGCAATGAGGCTTGCTCGTGCGGCAGCGGGAAAAAGTTTAAGAAGTGTTGTGGGGCGGGGTGAGGCTTTTATGCGTTTTGGTGCTTTGGTGCCCTAAAAACGGGCGTAAACAGCTCTTTAATTGATAGTGTCTCGCCTTCATCCAAAACGCCAAGGGCCAAAAAAGCACCTCAAGCCTTCAAATACTCAGCCCGCCCCCCAAGCCACCTCAATAAATGCCGCTCCGCCAAATCAGCGTATCCATCCAGCATCACAGGCGCCAATGCACGAGCCCATTCCAGCCAGGCTCCGTCAAACTCCAGATTAGCAAACCGCAGTAAAGGCGCACCCGATTGCCGAGCGCCTAAAAACTCACCCGGCCCACGAATTTCCAGGTCGCGGCGGGCAATCTCAAACCCATCGTTCGTCTCCACCATCGCCTTAAGCCGCGCCTTGGCCGTATCGCCCAACCGCGCCGCGTCACCCGTTGAGTAAAGCAGCACACAAGCCGATGCCGCCGCACCCCGCCCCACGCGGCCGCGCAGCTGGTGCAACTGGCTCAGGCCAAACCTCTCGGCGTGCTCGATCACCATCAGGCTGGCATTCGGCACGTCGACGCCGACTTCAATCACCGTGGTGCTGACCAGCACCGCCATCACGCCGTCATTGAACAGCGCCATCACGGCTTTTTTCTCAGCCACTGGCATGCGCGAATGCAGCAAGCCAACCATCACGCCGGGCAGTGCAACACTGAGCGCTTCATGTGTTTCGGTGGCGTTGGTTAAATCGAGCACTTCACTTTCTTCAATCAGTGGGCACACCCAGTACACCTGCCGGCCTTCGGCAACCTGGCTGCGAATCCGCTCAATGACTTCGTCACGCCGTGAATCATTGACCACCTTTGTCACGATGGCGGTGCGGCCTGGGGGCAGTTCGTCAATCGTTGAAACGTCAAGGTCTGCGTAGTAGCTCATGGCCAGCGTGCGCGGAATGGGCGTGGCCGTCATCATCAAAAGGTGTGGCTCCTCGCCACCGCGTTGGCCCGATGCATCGTCCGCCGCAGTCATTTTGCTGCGCAGAGCCAGGCGCTGGGCCACGCCAAAGCGGTGTTGCTCGTCAATGATGGCGAGCGCGAGGTTTTTAAAAATCACTTTGTCTTGAATTACCGCGTGCGTGCCCACCACCAGCATCGCTTGCCCGCTGGCAATCATTGCCAAAGCCTCGCGCCGCTCTTTCGCTTTTTGGCTGCCGGTAAGCCACGCGGTTTGAATGCCCAGTGGCTCCAGCCAGGTGATGAGTTTTCTGAAATGCTGTTCAGCCAAAATTTCGGTAGGTGCCATCAACGCGCACTGCCAGCCTGCGTCCATGCAGCGTGCGGCGGCCAGTGCGGCGACCACTGTTTTGCCTGAACCGACATCGCCTTGCAACAAGCGGTGCATGGGAAGGTTCTTATTTAAATCCTCCGCGATTTCTGCACCAACGCGCTTTTGCGCCGTAGTCAATTGAAACGGCAAGCTGCTGAGCAATGCGTCGTGCAGGCGGTCGCGGCCGTGTAGCTGCGGAGCACGCATGGCTGCACGTACACGACGCGCTTCAAGCTGCGAGAGTTGCTGGGCCAGAAGCTCTTCGGCTTTCAAACGTTGCCACGCTGGGTGGCTGTGGTCTTCAAAAGCCTCAAGGAAGCCCCCACGCTCGTCGCTTTGCGTACTTCGCTGCCCCCCGAGGGGGCTGCGCGCGGTTGGGGCGGCCCTGCCCTGCGCACCCGGCGCCACGTCAGGCGTAGGGTTATGCAAAAACTGTAGCGCCTCGCGCAGTAAAAACATTGGCTGTGGGAGGTTTTCGCTTAAATATGCAAATGGAATGGTCTCACTCAAGTCAGCCCGTGCAACCCCGCCCAGCACGGCCTTGCGCAGATACGCCTGCGGCAACCCCGCCACGGTGGAGTAAATTGGCGTGAGCGCGCCGGGCAGCTCACCGCCCGCCAATTTGAAGCTGGGGTGCACCATTTCACGGTTGATAAAACCACCGCGCAGCTCGCCCCGCGCCCTCACGCGCGCACCCAGGCTGAGCGTTTTTTGGTGCGAAGGGTAAAAGTTTAAAAATCGCAGTGTGCAGGTGTCGGTGCCGTCGTCAATCGTCACTCGCAACTGGCGGCGTGGGCGAAAAGTGATTTCACTGTTCGTCACCTGCCCTTCAATTTGCACCGTGTCACCGTCCAGCGCATCGGCCAGCAGCGTGATGCGGGTTTCGTCTTCGTAGCGCAGCGGCAAGTGCAGCGCCAGATCAATGCCCGTGCGCAGGCCGAGCTTGTCCAGCGCCTTTTGTGCAGCGGTTTTAACTGGGGCGACAGAGCCTGTTGCGGCAGGTGGCATGGGACAATTGTGCCCGTATGAAGACAACTTTCACGCTTGCCGATTTCGATTTTGAGCTGCCGCCCGAGCTGATTGCGCAGCACCCGCCCGCGCAGCGCAGCGGCTCGCGCTTGCTTGATGGGCGCGCACCTGTAGCCATCGATCGCCAATTCACCGACCTGCCCGAGCTGCTGGAGCCGGGCGATTTACTGGTCTTCAACGACACCAAAGTGGTCAAGGCGCGGCTGTTTGGGCAAAAGGCCAGCGGCGGGCGGCTTGAATTGTTGATAGAACGCGTGCTGTCGCCTGATGCCGAATCCGGCCATGAAGTTGCCGCGCACCTGCGGGTCAGCAAAAAGCCCTTGCCGGGCGCGGTCATGCACATGGACGGTGGTTTTACGGCAACGCTGCTGGGCCGTTGGCCGAATACTGATGGGCCGTTGTACCGCTTTAAATTAAGCAGTGACCCGTATGCGTTGATGGCGAAAAACGGGCACGTACCTTTGCCACCGTACATCACGCATACTGATTCGGCGGACGATGAGCAGCGCTACCAAACCGTGTTTGCCAAACACCCCGGTGCGGTTGCAGCGCCGACCGCCGCGTTGCATTTTGACGAAGCAGTGCTTGCCCAACTGGCAGGGCGCGGCGTACAACGTGCCAGCGTCACGCTGCATGTGGGTGCGGGCACTTTTCAGCCCGTTAAGGCTGAAAACATTGCCGACCACGTGATGCACTTTGAACGCTTTGAAGTCCCGGCGGCTACCCTGCAAGCACTCGCCGATTGCAAGGCCCGCGGTGGCCGTGTGGTGGCGGTGGGCACCACCACCGTGCGGGCGCTGGAGTCTTACGCGAAATTTGGAGGCGGCTGCAATGACACCAACATCTTCATCACGCCGGGCTTCCAGTTTGAATTGGTCGACTTGCTGCTGACCAACTTTCACTTACCAAAAAGCACGCTGATGATGCTGGTCAGTGCGTTTGCCGGGTATGAGCACATGATGGGCTTGTACCAGCACGCCATTGAAAAGCGCTACCGATTTTTTAGCTACGGCGACTGCATGCTGCTAAATCTAAGCGCAATAAGCCTTTAGCTCAATAAATACCGGCGCAAGCAGCTATGAAATTCGCAGCAGTTTTAGTTTGATTTTGCAAAATAGCGAACTCCCGCCAGATTTTGATAGTCAACATCTTGCGTCCAGAAAGTTGCGTTGTGTTCTTGCGCCATGCTGTACATGGCCGCGTCAGCCAGTGCCAGAGTGTGTTGCCTGGCTGCTTTTGATGCTGCAATGGCTCGCTTGTCGGTCAAGTCCAGCACCCGGCCCAAGCGCATGACGTTCAAGCAGCGGTCAACGATCTCAATTGCCAAACCGCGGCTTAAGATTTTGTGGACTTCAAACAAGGCGATGCTGGGCACCAGTAGTTGGTCACGCTGCTCGATGGCTGCTGCAAACAGATCCGCTCGCGCGCTGTCGGTGAGGTATTCAATCCAGCCGGAAGAGTCAACCACGTTCATTCAAAAGTCCGATCAACCTCTTTTTCAGGCTCAATATCGCCCAAGTCATAGCCTTTTAGCATTCCTCGATACGCGCTCATGGGCAGTTCGGGTTTAATGACAAGTTCTGCTCCGCGCAGTTCAAACTGTATGTGCGATCCGGCGGTGATGCCCAGTTTGGCACGCATAGCCACCGGCAGCGTGACTTGCCCTTTGCTTGAAACGATAGCTCCAGCTTGCATATCCAACTCCCTGATAAGTAAAGCGTAAAAATCACTTTACATTGACAAAAGTAAAGCATAGCTCAATACCAAGCAACTTACAATCCGGCAACTTCAAGACCTTCATGCTCACCTTTCAAGTCCTCACCACCGACCCCGCCAGCCACGCACGGCGCGGCACTTTGACGCTAAACCACGGGCAGGTAGCAACGCCGATTTTTATGCCTGTTGGCACGTATGGCACGGTCAAAGGCGTGATGCCGCAATCACTTATTGAGATGGGCGCGCAGATTATTTTGGGCAACACCTTTCACCTGTGGATGCGGCCGGGCGTTGACGTCATCCAACAATTTGGCGGGCTGCACCGCTTTGAGAGCTGGAACAAACCCATACTGACTGACAGCGGCGGCTTTCAGGTCTGGTCACTGGGTGGCGCGGACGGCAAGGGCCGCAAAATCACAGAAGAAGGCGTGGCGTTTTCGTCCCCAGTCAACGGCGACAAACTGTTTTTAACGCCTGAAATTTCAATGCAGATTCAGACTGTGCTCAACAGCGACATCGTCATGCAATTTGACGAATGTACGCCGTACGACACGGCTGGCCACATCACAACTGAGCTAGAGGCACGCACGTCGATGGAACTGAGCCAGCGCTGGGCCGGCCGATGCATGGCCGAGTTTGACAAGCTTGAAAACCCGAACGCACTGTTTGGCATTGTGCAGGGCGGCATGTTTGAAAACTTGCGTCAGGAATCGCTGGATGCGCTCGTGGAGCTTGACATGCCAGGCTACGCGATTGGGGGCGTCAGCGTGGGTGAGCCCAAAGAAGAAATGCAGCGCATCATGGCGCACACGCCGCACCGCCTGCCGGCAGGTAAACCACGCTACCTGATGGGTGTGGGCACGCCAGAGGATTTAGTGGAAGGAGTTGGCGCGGGTGTAGACATGTTTGACTGCGTGATGCCGACCCGCAATGCACGCAACGGGCATATGTTCACGCGATTTGGCGATTTGAAAATTCGCAATGCGCGCTATAAATCTGAAGATGCGCCAGTGGACCGCACCTGCAGTTGCTACCTCTGCAACAACTTTTCTAGAGCGTACATGCACCACCTTGAGCGCTGCGGCGAAATGCTGGGCCCCATGCTAGCCAGCATTCACAACTTGCACTACTACCTGAACCTGATGCAAGAAGTGCGTGACGCGCTGGACGCTGGGCGCTTTGCGGAATTTACCAGGCAGTTCCATGCCGATCGCGCGCGCGGCGTGTAGCCACTTCTCTTCTGTTCTGATGCACGGTACAACTATGTCGGCGTGATTTTGCAAGTACCCTTTACCATCGAGCGGCGCGCCTGCCAAACGCGTCGTTTCACCAGTAAAGCTTTCCACCGTTGATGGTGGCAAGTGTTCCGTGCCCGTTCAAATCGTTGGCCACGACCGCGCCGACCATGCCGTAACGCGCGGCGGCGTCATTGGCCGGGTACAGGCGTGCCGCAAATACCACGCTGGAAGGCGCCGGGACAGGCATCGATGGCGGCGTGCTGTGGACCTGAGAAGCTTGGCCGGTCTGCGGGTTGACCGGCACTACCTAGCAGCCCGTCAGTGCAGCGGTGGCGACCGCCAAGCCGAGAAAAGCCGCGCGGCTGGAGAAGCGACCGCGCAACAAAGACAGTGAAATTGCTTCCATATAAAACCAGGTTGCCCAAGCACATGCTTGTGGGGGCAGGGTGCTTTCCTGGTTTTAATCGGTCTCAATAAACTGTATGCGTATGCAAAAAAGTGCTGAAAGAATCGAAAAAAGATACTTTTACGCGCCTTGGCCCGTGGCACCAGCCATGGAAGGGCCTGCCAAACCCGAGCCGGCCGCGCCAGACGCCTGAGGCGTTGCAGCAGCACGCGGCAGTTGTCCCACCGCGCCGCAGGCATGGCAAAACTTTGCAAATGCGCTTTTGCGCTTGCTGCATGCGCCGCAGTGGTCAAACAAGCCAATGCCGCAGTGCGGGCAAAAGTCGATTTCAGTGTTTTTCAAATCCACCGGCCGCTCGCAACCTGGGCACACGTTTTTCGACAAGCGCGTTAACGCGGTGTCATAACTCATCTCATCCCGGCGTTGAACGCTGGGCATCTGCTCGGCCAGCTTTTGTCGTTCGAGATAGCGGTTCAGCGAAACAATCGCCTGCCGTCCGATCAGCACCGTCACCACAATGCCGACGATGTAGCGCACATAACCGCCGTAGCTGGGCAGATATGGAACCAGCTCTACAAAAAATGCAAACAGCGCAAAAATAATGAAGCCCCACACAAACGGCCAGTAGGTGCCTTTGCGCTTTTTCACGAACAGCCAGCCTGCGATGCCCAGCAACGGCAATGTCAGGGCGAGGCGGTACAAAAACACCCGCAGTTCAACGCGCTGGTTCGCCACGTCAAGTTGCAATCGCGCCGCAGCGTTGAGTTCCTCCAGTTTTTTGCGTGCGCCTTCAGCGTTTTGACTGGCGTCAAGCGCGGCTTGCTGCTGGGCCTCAACGCCAACGCCTGCTGCGCGCTCTTTGGCTTTCAGCGCGTCCAGCGCCCGGGTACGGGCAATCAGCTCGGTGTCCTGGTCGGGCTGCGCTGTAGCCCGCCGCGTGGAAAGCCAGTTGCGAAAGGTTTCACTGGCCGCAGCTGTATCGGCTTGAGCAGCTGAGCGTTTGAGCTGGGCTTGCTCCAGTGCTGCGTCGGCGGCAGTGCCCGCCAGCTCGGACGCCTTGACGCTACTTTTTAACTCGCTGCTGATTTTCTTGTCTGCAAAATCATCCACCGTCAGCGTTTGCTCGACTTGTGGCAAGTCCCCTACCACCGCCGAACCGAGCCCAATCAAAAACCCGGCAAACACCAGCGCCACCAGCCACAGCCCGCGGTGCATCCATTTTTCAGTGAGTCGAAGAGATTTTGTCATGTTCAGTCCGTTGAAGTTTGCAGGCGAGAAACTGTCTGGTGCAAGACGTCGGGAGTGGAGTTGCTGCCCGGAAGCGGTATCCCCACGCTCAGCCCGACGCACGTGAAAAACCCGCGCCGAAAAGGCTTGACCAAAGCGTTGCATTTTTCGACACGGCTGAAAAACGAGCTCCACAAGTTGGTCAACGGCATTGGAACATCAGGTGCTTGAACACCGTCGCGCTGGGCGTTCTCTAAAATTTTCATGACGCCGCCTTTGAATGGTTGAAGCCTGCCGTCTTTGGTGATGCCCCTTCTGGAAATATTGTCAACAAATCGCCTCCCCGCAGCACTTTGGCGGCGGCGAAGGCTACACGCTTTTGCTGGCAACGCGAAGCTGGGAGTTTGAGGCTTTTTCCGAGTTGAGGAAGTGACCCCCTTATCGTCAGCTCACTTCGTGTAGCTTCCCTCCCCCCTCCAGGGGGCAGCGCCTGCGGCCTGGAGGAGCCAGTTCCGCGGCCCATGCTTGAAGGGGCACTACTCTTTTTAAGAGCTGTTTTCAGGTGCCGTAAAAACCGTCAACACACCGGTGTAGCCGTACAAGTGGTGGCGGGCAATTTCGCCGCCTGCAAAAAAACCGACCAGTGGCACGTCGCCCAACGCGCGGCGAATGATTTGCAGCTCTGCGCTGGGAGCGCCAAAGTGGGGGCCGCCACGCCCGGCGCAGCTGACGTAGATTGCTCCTGCAATGCGGCGCGCAGGGTGGGGCGCAGACTCGGCCTCGGGTGCGCGCAAGACGCTGGCAACTTCAAGTGCCAACTCTTCTGGTTCCAGCTCTTCGCGGATTTCTGCGCAGACGCGAACTAAATCGGCTCGTGCTGCCTGGCTGTTGCGCTCACAAAACGCAAGCGTTGTACCGACTTGCGGCATGTCTGCAATCGCTACGCCTTTGCGTGCTGGGTCCAGGCCAATGATGTGGCGCACCAATACGTCTGCGCCAAACTGACCGGGACGCTTCACGCGGCTATCGTTCAAGCCGCCGGCCGGGCTACTCAGGCCGACCAGCGTTGCACGGACTTTGGCGAGTGCTTCGGTGGGTTTGTCCAGCGTCACGTTCAGGTCGGCCAGCAGCACATCCAGTGCAGCCTGGCCATCGAGTTCAGTGACCACATTGCCATCGCAGGCGGTGATGACACGCGCTTTGGAAACCGGCTGGCAGCCCTGCGTTACGCGTGACATCAATGCAGCGCCCTGGCCAAAAGCCACGCCGCTCAAGCCGCCGCTAAAAACACCGCTGGCTGCACCGTGGCCCTTGACGTTGCCATGGCCACTGAGTGCAAATTGCACCGTGTTGCTGCGGCTCGACGCAAGCCCGCCAAACACGTAGCCGCTGGCGGTGCGGTCGGCCAGTTCTTCGATCAACCCAGCCAGATCTGGCGTGCTGGCATCGGCATGCACCAGCGCCGTGTGCGGCGTAAAAAGGCCTTTGGCAGCAGGCGGCAGCGGTGACACGCCGGAAAACACGCGGTACTGGTCGTGTGGCAACTCACAGAGCATCACTGCCATGGCGGGCTCGTCAAAATATTCGACGTTGTTCGAAGCAATGCCCACACCGACCGTGCCGCTCCAGTCGGTGATCTCAGGCAGCTCGGCGCTCAGGTGGTCAAGGATGTCTTGCGCCTGCGGGGCGTAGCGGTCGGTGATGTACAGCAGCGCCAGCGTGGGAGAGCGGGAGTAGTCGGGCAAGGCCATATGTGCGCGAAGCTGGGCAAGCACCAGCGCCGCCGCCATGGGCCACTGGGGATGCGTGGCGTGGCCGTATGGAAAAAGCTTCATGGGAGAAATGCCGAAATGAGGTTTCGAATTTACTTTTACTTTGCTGGCTTGCGTGCAGGTTTTGCGCGGGCGGTTGTCGTCGTTGCAGCGCGCTTTGGCGCTGCCTTGGCAGCGCTGCGTGGCTGGGAAACTGATTTGGCGGTTGGTGTGGGCCAAGCCTGGCTGCTGCGCAGCGCGGTGTTCATCGCGGCTTTTGCACCGTCAGCCATCGTTTTACTGGCGTTGCTCGCCATACCTTTGGCCATACCGCTGGCGGTTTTCATGGCGTCTTTGGCCAAACCCGTCGTCATGCTTTTGGCAGTGTCGATGGCGGTTTTTTTCGCGGCGTCTTTCATCGCATCAGCGGCGATGGTTTGAAATTGCTGGGTCAGCGCGCCCCACCACTGCATCGGGTCTACGATACCTGCCGGAGCGCTGGCGTGGGACCTTGATTTTGCTTTCACCGTTGCGTTTGGGGCAGTGCGTGGGGGTATTTCAAGCCCCGCAAAGGTTTTGGCTTTGTCTGCCATGCCCTGCACACCGCCCGCTACTGTGTCGGCCACTTTAAGTTTGAACGCATTGGCCACGTCGCCCATGTTGAAGTTCATGCCCTTGAGGGTTGCGAGCGTCATTTTTTGCACTTCAAGCGCCTGAATAGTGGCTTTGAGCGCGGTGGCGTTCTGGTCAAGCCAAAACTGCACCGACTTCAGCTCGCTGATGCGTTTGTCCAGCTCTTCCACATTGAGCGTGGGCGCAATCCAGTTGCCTAAATTGGGCAATTGCGGAATGCGCTCGGCCGCTGTACCTGCAGCCTGCGTAGCGAGGTTTTGAAGAAAATCAAAACCCGGCACAAATTTGCCAAAGCCTCCAAACGAGGTGCTGTCGGCGGATGGATTGTCTGATGCGCTCATGGTGGTCTCCGTTTGTAATTTAGGTTTCTGCTGCTTGTATTCCACTTGTGATTGTGCAGCCCTGAGGCCGCGCGTCAACCGGTGGCTTGCCAATGGGCTTAAAACTGACAGCAATAAGAGATTTTATGATGTTTTAAAGTGTTTAGCCAATAAATACGGGCGCAAGCAGCTATATAAAAAATAGCGCAATGGTTCTGGAAGGCAACGGCGCATTAAACAAAAAACCCTGCAAGCGCCAGCGCGGTTTGCTCTGGAAGTTCTTCCGGGATGAAGTGCCCGGCAGCCACGGCCTGGCCGCTAACGGCTGCACTGCACTGCGCGCGCCACAGGGCCATGGGGTCAAACAGGCGCTGCACCACGCCGCGCTCGCCCCACAGCACCAGCATATCGCAGCGCACTTTTTCACCTTTTGCGCGGCTGATGCGGTCGTGCGCCAAGTCAATGGCGGCGCTGGCGCGGTAGTCTTCACAGGCTGCGTGCAGCGCTTCGGGGTTGCAAAAGCAACGTTCGTATTCTTTGAGCGCTTGCGGCTCGATGTAGCCCAGTCCGGCACTCCCCCAGCCGCCCAGCTTGGCATGCAGATAAGCTTTGGCGGTTTCAGGGTGGTTGGCGCCCATCATGATTTCGGGCAGCGGCGCGGGCTGCAACATGGCAAACCAGTGGTAGTACGCTTTGGCGAACTCCATGTACGGTGCGCTCAAGCTGTTGCCCTCATACATGTCTAGCGTGGGCGCAATGTCGATTACGCAAAGTTTTTTTACGCGCTCTGGGTGGTCTAGCGCCAGCCGATGTGCGACACGCCCGCCCCGGTCGTGGCCACACAGGTGAAAGCCATCGACGCTGAGGGCGTCCATGACGAGCGCCATGTCGTGCGCCATGTTGCGCTTGCTGTAGTTGCTGTGGTCCGGCAGGCCAGGCGTTTTAGATGAGTCGCCATAGCCGCGCAAGTCGGGCATGACCAGAAAGTAATTCTTTTCAAGCTGCTGTGCGACGCGGTGCCACATCACATGCGACTGCGGAAAGCCGTGCAGCAGCAGCAGCGCCGGCTTTGGCAATTCTCCCAGCGGGGTAGTGGATATTCGTGCGTTGATGGTGGTGCCGTTCACCTCAAAACTGCGTTGCTCAAAATTGTCAAACCATGTCATGTGGGCTCCTGTTCAAAGTGCCTGGGCAATTGCTTTACCCAGGAAATCGTACACCGCCCGGATGCGCTTGCTTGTCCGGATTTCACGATGAACCGCCAGCCACACCGGCAGCGCCGGAATTTTCAGCATGGGCACCACGGCAATTACATTGGGATCGTTGCGCGCCACATAGTCTGCAACAAAGCCAATCCCCAGCCCGCTGCGTACCGCGTGCCAATGGAGCATCAGATCGTCCGTGCGAAACCCGAACTGCTCACGCGTCACCGGGTACCCCAGAGCCGCAAAACCACGCAGGATGTCCTCGTTTTTATCGCTGCCTATCAAGGAATGCTTCAGTAACTCGGACGGCTCGCGAGGCGTTCCGGCGCGCGTCAAGTAGTCACGGTGGGCGTAGGCGCCGATCGTGACCTTTCCAATCCGTTTGACGACCAGGCTGGTTTGGTCTGGCTGCACCATGCGTACCGCGATATCGGCTTCTCGCCTAAGCAAATTACTAACTTCGTTGCTGGATACCAATTCGATTTGAATGCCGGGAAGTTTTTGTTTCATGCGAGTGAGCAGCGGTGGCAGTAAAACGCAGGCAACCGGTTGGCTGGCGGTGATGCGCACGGTGCCGCTTACTGCATCGTCCAGGCTCGAGACATTGCGCTGCAATTGGTGCGCGCCCAGCTCCATTGCCCGAGCGGACTCAGCCAGCTTTAGCGCCATGGCCAGCGGCTTCAAGCCGCGCCCCGTGCGCTCAAACAGCACCACGCCCAGCTGCGATTCCAGCTCGGCAATGTGCCGGCCGATGGTGGGCTGGCTTGATTGAAGTGCCCGCGCAGCCCCCAGCAAGCTGCCGTGCTCCAGCGCCGCCAAAAACGAGCGCACCAGCGTCCAGTCAAACCCGTTATTCATTTATGCATTCCAGATATGAAGCAATAGCTAATTGTGTAGTACCTGAAAATTTTTAACAATCACTTCATTCACTTTTATTCGACCAGCATTCATGACCTCCTCTTCAACTGTTTTAATTCTTGGCGCCAGCGGCCGACTGGGCGCTGCCTGTACCAAGGCTTTTGCCGGCGCTGGCTGGCGTGTCATTGCCCAAACCAGAAAAACGGCAACGGCGCAGTGGCCTGATGGCGTGACTGCGCTGGTAACCGGCGACACACCCATCAAACAATTCACAGCCAAATTGCAAAACATTGATGTCGTTGTACACGCCATGAACCCTGCTTACACCAACGCCGCGTGGACTGCACAGGTACCAGCCATGATGACTTTGGCTATCGAGGTGGCACGTTTGCTGAACGCGACGCTAATGTTCCCCGGCAACGTCTACAACTTTGGCGCAAATATGCCAAAACTGCTGGATGAAAGCACGGCTCAACATCCCACAACTGTCAAAGGCAAGCTGCGGGTTGACGTTGAGTCAGCCTTGCGTCAAGCAACCCAAGCCGCGGGGCTGCGCGCCGTCGTGATCCGCGCAGGCGATTTTTTTGGTAGCGGTAGCGGCTCAATGTTCGACCAAGTCAGTGTCAGCAAAATCAAAAAGGGCACCTTGACGCACTCAGGGCCCCTTGACGTGGCCACACCATGGGCGTATCTGCCTGACCTTGCGCAGACTTTTGTTGCTGTGGCAAAGCAGCGTCAGCAATTGGCAGACTTTGAAGTGCTGCACTTTGCCGGGCACAACATCAATGGCCGTGATTGGCTGGGCGCGCTACACCCTCTGGCAGCTGTCAATAAATGGGTAGCCGATGGGCAGGCGCTTAAAACGGCTGCGTTGCCATGGCGCGTGATGCGTGTCATCGCCTTGTTTAATCCGGCATTGGCGTCGCTTGTTGAGATGCGCTATTTGCAGAGCACGCCGCACGCACTTGACAACACGCGCCTGCGAAAACTGATTGGCACAGAGCCCCACACGCCGCTGGCCCAAGCCGCAGCCAGCGCGCTTGGGGCGCTGGGTTTGATGACCTGAATCCATCACGATTTTTCGATCAACCGTTTTGACCCCTTTCAATTGATTTAACTCGCATTGGCATTCACCATGACATCCCAAACAGTTCAAACCTCAGCCCCAGCCTTGACCCCAGGCTCAACGAGCCTGGACACGTCACAGCGTGTTTTGCTGGGTGTCCTGTTGATAACAGCCGCAGTACTGTCGTTTTTACCCATCGCTATCCTTGGCCCCGCAATTGGCTGGCCAGCGTCCTTGCGCGCGCCTGCCGCGCAGCAACTCGCAGCCATTGCGGCTGCACCCGCCGCAGTTGCACTCGGCTATGCCGTGTACCTTTTGTACTCCGTACTAATTTTGCCGGTTATGACTCTTTTGGCCTGGCGGTGTAGCGGCAGCTTGGCCAGGCCAATGGCTGTGATGGTCGTTGCGTTTGCTGCGATGTCGGCACTGGCGCGCAGTATCGGTATCTTGCGCTGGCTGACCGCCATGCCGGCCATGGCCCAGCAACATGCTGCAACTGATCCGGCAGGCAAACAGGTGCTGGAAACGATTTTTACCACTGTTACCACCTACGGCGGCGGCATTGGTGAGTTGTTGGGTGTCAGTTTGTTTATGGCCTTGTCGCTTGGCCTTGCCATGGTGGCTGCATGGAAGCAGAGAACGCTGCCGCGCTGGCTGGCAGCTTTTGGCATGGTCAGCGCACTACTTTTATTTGCGCTGTTTTTGCCAACGATGGGTGTTGCTGTTCAAGTGCCGATTGCTGCTGCTGCCACGCTACTAGCCATCTGGATGGTTGTCGCGGGCATCCAGGTTTGCTTTAAGCCAAAGCAAGTGTGATTTTTATTTTTAACCTCAAGAAAGTACATCATGAACCGTCGTAACTTTATTCGCGTGGTGGGTCAGACCAGCGTTGCTGCAGCCACCCTCAGTGTGGGAGCATGCGCATCGCCTGCTGGTTTCCCGGCTGCTGCAGTTGAAGCCTGGCAAGGCCCTACAACAGAGACCGAGCCGCGACGCCGCGCGCTGGCTTACGCGATCACTGCGCCCAATCCGCACAACCTGCAGCCGTGGCTGGTTGATTTAAGCGAGCCCAATGTCATCACTGTTTTAACTGACCCCGAGCGCGTGCTGCCCGAGACCGATCCATTCGGCAGGCAGATTTTGATTGGTCACGGTGCTTTTATTGAGCTGCTGGTGATGGCATTGGCTAGAGAAGGTCTGTCAGCGCAAGTTACGCTGTGGCCGCAAGGTGAACTTGCCGCCACGCTCAAAGACTGGGATAAGAGGCCCGTGGCGCGAATTGCCTTGGCACCCGCAGCAACTGGCAGCCCGCCAGATGCGCTCTTTCAACACATATTGCTGCGCCACACACCCAAGACTGACTATGACGCAACGCGCAGCGTCAGTCCTGATGCATTGCAAACACTCACGAGTAGTGTCGGCAACCGCCCCGGTATTCGTGCAGCAGGCGTGGTGGATGCGGCGCGCTTGCAGCCAATGCGAGACCTTTGCTGGCAATCAGCCAAAGTAGAGTTGCTGACACCGCGCACCATGATGGAAAGCATGAAACTGATTCGTCTGGGGCCAGATGAGATCTTGCAGCACCGCGACGGCATCTCGATCAACAGCCCGTTTGTACGCGCCATGGGCAGCGTCGGCATGTTTGACCGCAGCACGCCACCTGCTGAAGGCAGCGCGGGCTACAAAAACGCCATGGGCCGATTTGAGGGCCACAGCCGCACCGCGATGGGTTTTGTATGGCTCAGTACGCCTGGCAACAGCCGAAGCCAGCAAATAGAAGCGGGCCGCGCTTACCTGCGCATGCAGCTTGCGGCAACCGCCATTGGTCTGGGCGTCCACCCCATGAGCCAGGCGCTGCAAGAGTTTGCCGAGATGAAACCGTTTTATGACAAAGCGCATCAGTTGATGCTTGGCAAGCCAGCGCCACAAACGCCAAACGATGAGACCCTGCAAATGTTTTGCAGGCTGGGCTACACGCCAGGCGCTGTGCCTGCCACGCCCCGGCGGCAAATTGATAAATTTGTACTGACGACCTGAGATGCCATTAACCTGCCGCTTTATTGCTGTTTAACAGTAAACATCAAATAAATAGCCTTGTTACCCAATAAACACGTGCGTAAATAACTATTGTTTTAATAGCATTAAGCTCTGAAATTGAAGCGGCCTTTTCATGACATTCACATCCAGTTTTCAAACTTCCCGTTTTTCAACCGGCCTGCCGGCCCTGTTGCTTCTGCGTACCCGCATGCAAGCAGGTTCGCCAGCGCTTTACGTCGTGGGCATAGCAATGCTCTTGATGGCGGCAATGACGCTTGTGCTTACCTGGCTTGACCCTAGAGTGTTTCAAGGCGTCAGCACGTGGGCAAAGCCTTTGAAGTTTCAATTGTCGACAGGCGTGTATCTGTTGACGCTGGCCTGGTTCATGGCTTGGTTGCCAGATGACAAGCGGCAGACGCGCTTGGGACGCTACGTAGTCTGGAGTGCTGTTGGCGCAGGTATTTTTGAGGTGGTTTACATCACCTGGCAGGGCGCGTTTGGCATGGCCTCACACTACAACAGAACCTCAACGTTTTACGCATCCATGTACACGCTGATGGGTGTGGGCGCGGTGATATTGACCACAGCCTCGCTGGCGTTGGCGGTTTTGATTGCGCGCAGCCCGGCTTACGCATTGCCGCGTGCCATCAAACACGCCGTGGTGCTGGGGTTGGTGCTGACGTTTGTGCTTGGCACAGGGTTTGGCGCCTATTTGGGCGCACAGCGCGCTGGTCATTGGGTAGGCGGTGCGCTTACTGATGCGGGCGGGTTGCCGCTGTTTAACTGGTCGCGCAGCGGTGGAGACCTGCGTGTAGCGCACTTTTTCGGCATCCACGCCATGCACTTTGTGCCAGCCATCGCCGCGCTGGCCGCGGCTGCGCGCTTGCCAGGGGCGAAGCATGTTGCCAGCACCTGGCTGTCAGCCGCTGCGTTCTCAGCGTTGACGGTGTGGACGTTTGTTCAAGCCGCTCAAGGCAAACCCTTTTTACCAGGCTGGTTTTAAGACAAGGTTGTTCGTCATGCTACAAAATCCAGCGTCAGCACCAACAACGTCACATCATCTACCTCTGCCAAATGCAAACCCATCTGTTGAAAATCCTTGCTGTTTTCTGTTTTAGCCTGGTTGGCGCCTGCTCCACTACCAACCCCCACTACGACCCCAGCAAACCGCACCACACACCGACCGGCTTTAAAAATATCTACAGCGCAGGCACCGGGGGTTTCAGCAATTTTTTGGTCTGGCAATGGGAACGGTTGGGTAAAACCATCCCGCAGCCAACGGCGGATCTATCGCCAGTAGCGGCTGATTTGGAAGCTATTCGTGCGCCAAAAGCTGATCAGGTTACCTGGATCGGGCAAGCATCAGCTTTGGTGCAAATGGGGGGCTTCAACATCTTGACGGATCCGCATTTCAGCGAGCGTGCTGGACCCGTGCAGTTTGCGGGGCCCAAGCGCTTTCAAGCGCCTGGTTTGACGCTTGCCCAGCTGCCGCGCATCGACGCTGTAGTGATCTCGCACAACCATTACGACCACCTGGATTTAGCCAGCGTTCGCGCGCTGGCGGCGCTAGCTGACGCCCCGGTATTTTATGTACCGCTTGGCATTGATGCCTGGTTTCAGACCAACGTCCCCGCTGCAAAGGTATTCAAGACCGACTGGCAACAAAAGCATGTGTTGAAAAAACCGGGTGGCGAGCCAGGTGGCGATTTGGTCATGCAGTTTTTACCGGTTCAGCATTGGTCCAGCCGCACACCGTTTGATCGACTGGCTACTTTGTGGGGCAGTTGGGCCTTGATGGTTGACAAAAAGGCGGTCTGGTTTTCAGGAGATTTGGGCTTTAGCCAAGACACCGCCAACATCGCCAAGCAGTTCCCGCAAGGTTTCGACTTGTCTTTGATTGCAGTGGGTGCTTACGAGCCACGCTGGTTTATGAAAGGCCAGCACATCAACCCGGCAGAGGCGGTGATGATTCACCGCGAAATCGGATCGCGAAAGAGCGTAGGCATCCATTGGGGCACATTCAGCATGACAGACGAACCGCTGGACCAGCCGATAGCTGATTTAGCCGTTGCGAGAAAAGCGCAGGCACTTGGCGACAAGTCGTTTATTTTGCTCAGGCATGGTCAAACTACAGGGTTTTAGCACCTGCTTGCCAAGGCAAATTTTTTTCCAATAAGGTCAGCAGCTTGCTGATTGCGTGTTGGACGGTGGCTTGCCTCACACGGGAGCGGTCGCCGCTAAAGCGCTGTATTTCGCTGTGCAGGCTACCGCTAATGGACCAAGCAAACCAAACCGTGCCTACCGGCTTGTCAATGCTGCCGCCCGCAGGCCCAGCGACGCCGGTTACGGCCACCGACACTTGCGCAGTTGAGTGGCGAATTGCGCCGAAAGCCATGGCCCTGGCCACTGCCTCACTGACCGCGCCATGCTGCGCAATCAGCGCTGCGTCGACGCCCAGCATGTCGGTTTTGGCAGCATTGGAGTACGTGACAAAACCGCGCTCAAACCAGGCGCTGGAGCCGGCCAGGTCGGTACAGGCTGCCGCAATCATGCCGCCCGTGCAACTTTCAGCCGTAGCCATGAAAAGGCCGCGTTCGAGCATTAAATCGGCCAATAGCGCAACAGATACGGGCTCAAGCAGCTCACTATTTAATAGCGCCGTTCCAGCAGGTACTTCGTTCACCAAAACCTCCACAGCGCAATCACCAGCAGCGTGCAAAACGCCGCCAAAAAGTCATCGAACAAAATTCCGAATCCGCCGCGCGCGCCTGTGCCTTTGAAGCGCTGGTCGGCCCAGCCGACCGGGCCGGGCTTGGCCACATCAAAAAACCGGAACAACACAAACGCCACAAATTGCCCTAAAAGGCCAGCCGGCATCACCAGCCACAGCACCAACCAAAAGGCCACCACTTCGTCCCAAACAATACTGCCGGGGTCCAGTACGGCCATGTTTTTGGCAGTCACGGTACATGCCCACCAGCCGACCAGTGTGGCACCAACAATCAACCAGCCCATTTGCGCAATGCTCATGAATGGTTGCAGCGTTAAAAAGGCCAGCCAGGCCCATAGCGTGCCCGCCGTGCCGGGGGCAATCGGGCTTAAGCCCGAGCCAAAGCCGAGCGCCACAAAATGCGCTGGGTGGGCCAGCAGAAATTTTGCGTTGGGTTTGACCGGGCTGGGCGTTTGCAACGGCTTTGCGCCAGAGTTCGCGTCGGTGGGAGAAATCGTGGGGGGAACTGCATCAAATGTCATACCCCACAATGGTAGCGGCGTGCCGTGCAAGCTGCGCGCTTTTGCGGTATCGTTATTTCATGATTAAGCGTTCCAGCACAACATTTTTAGCTGCGGCATGCGTTTTACTGGCAGGTTGCGCAGTGGAACGCGTTGCACCGGGCATCTCTCGCGCAGACGTGCTGGCGACTTATGGCCAACCTACGCGTGAGGTGGCTATTGCCAACGGCTCACGCTTGCAATACTCGCGCTTGCCATCCGGCCAAACGGCAGTGATGGTGGACCTCGACGCGCAAGGGCGGGTGGTGTCGACAAGACAAGTGCTGCAACGCGCTGAGTTTGAACGCATCGTGCTGGGTCAATGGAGCCGCGCAGATGTAGAACGCGAGTTTGGCCCACCGTATCTGGTGGACCGGGTTGCTTTTTGGCAAGGCGACATCATGAACTACACCTTCAGGGAAGGCGGCATTGACTTGTTTTTTTTCGTCTACCTCGATCCGGCAAACATTGCGCAGCGCACTGGACAAGCGATGGACACGCGGCGTGAACCGGTGAACGACCAGTAAACGACCAATAGTTTGCTATTATTTCAGTAGCTGCTTACGCCCGTATGTATTGGGCTAGAGGCACAAAATGTATAAAATTTAACGTTTTTTACACGGTTCTGCCAATGTCTGGCCACCGGCGGTGCAGGTAGACCCAAGCCGTCAGCCCGATACACATCATGCCGAGCGACGCCGCCGCCAGCGCCACGGTGGAATGCATCACCAGCGGTGCCAGCACGCCGGCCACAATGCCGTTGGCAGTCGATGCCACAAACGCCTGCATTGACGACGCCATACCGCGCCGCTCGGGGTACAAGTCAAGCACCAGCAGCGTTACCACCGGCATCATCACGGCCCAGCCAAACGCAAACAGCGCAATCGGCAGCAGCGCCCACGACACGTGTGCATCAAACAGAAAATTTGCCGCAAGGTTCAAAACGGACACCGTCAGCATGATGACAAAACCGTGTCTGATCTGCTTTTTGGGCGCGACCTTTCCCGCCAGCCGGCCGCTGAGCCACGCGCCGGCCATGATTCCACCAATCGTGACCAGAAAAAACTTGTAAAACTCGGTCGGCGGCAGCTTCAAATGGTCGCCCAAAAACGCTGGCGCAGACAGCACGTACAAAAACATGCCGTTAAAGGGCAGCCCGCTGGCAAACGCCAGCAGCAAAAACTTGGGGTCGCTTCCCAACTGCCGATAGCCAGCAAGCAAGTGCCGCGCGTTGAACGGCTGGCGTTGCCCGGCGTCTAGCGTTTCCGGCAAAAATCTGTAATTGGCGCACCACAGCAGTACGCCAACGCCCGTTAAAAACCAGAAGATCACATGCCAGTCGGCGTGCGTAAAGATCCAGCCGCCGACTATCGGCGCAACCGCCGGGGCCACGCCAAAATAAATCGTGATCTGACTCATGACCTGCTGCGCCTGGGCGGGGGGAAACATGTCACGCACTATGGCCCGCGCCACCACAATGCCAGCCCCGGCCGACAAGCCCTGCACGCCTCTGAAAAACACCAGCTGCCCAATACTTTGCGACAGTGCGCATCCGGCAGATGCCAGCGTGAAAATCGCCACGCCCCACAGCACCACAGGCCTGCGGCCAACACTGTCTGACAACGCGCCGTGAAACAGGCTCATGATGGCAAAGCCAAACAAATAGCTCGACAGCGTTTGCTGCATTTCATAAGGCGTTGCGCCCAATGAATTGGCAATGCCTGCAAATGCGGGCAAGTAGGTGTCGATGGAAAACGGCCCCAACATGCCAAGCAGCGCCAGCAGCACGGCCAGCGTCCAACGCGGGCCGGGCCATAGCTTGTCTGCATTTGGGTTCATGGCGACTTCAACTTCAAGGCCGTGTCGTACAGCGCGTTGCGCGGTGCGCCGGTAATGTCGGCAGCTAATTTCACAGCGGTTTTAAGCGGCAACTCGACCAGCAAAAGCCGCAGCACGCGCTCGCCATCGTCAGCGCGCGGCGCAGCAGGCGCCGGGTGCAGCACCAACACAAACTCCCCGCGCGTGCGCTGCGGCCCATCTTCCAGCCACTCAGTTAACTTGGCAGCGGTCGTGGTGGCGATTTCTTCGAACTGCTTGGTCAGTTCGCGGCATATAGTGACCAGGCGCTCACCCAGCGGCACCATCGCCAGCGCCAATGCCTCAATGCGGTGCGGCGCCTCCATGATGACCACCGCTTTCAATTCGCTTTGCAGCGCGGCAATGGCGGTGTCCCGCTCGCCCGCTTTGCTGGGCAAAAATCCCGCGAAGGTAAAGCCTGAATCGCCAGATAATCCCGCCGTTTTTATTCCCGCTGCACTCAGCGCCGTGGTCACGCTGCTGGCACCGGGCAGCGGCATGGCGCGCAAGCCCGCAGCGCGCACCGCCGACACCAGCCGCGCGCCAGGATCGCTCACTGCGGGCGTGCCTGCATCGCTCACGTACGCTACGCGCTCGCCGCGCTGCAGGCGCTCGACCACGCCCACAGCGGCTTCTTGCTCGTTGTGTTCATGCACTGCGAGCAGTGGTTTTTCAATGCCGAACTGACGCAGCAAGCCCTGCGTATGGCGGGTGTCTTCGCAACCGATGGCATCGACCAGGCCCAGCACATGCAGCGCGCGCAAACTGATGTCGGCCAAATTGCCAATCGGCGTGGCCACCACATAGAGCGTTGCCTGCGGATAATGTTGCATACCCGCAGCAGCCGTTGCCGCGGCCAAGGCCAAGTCGAAAGTAGCGTTCAATGTGGTTTTCCAAAAAGCCAAATGCAAATGTAGCGATTCAGGGTACCACCACCGGTGCCGCAAAACCGACGACCAAGGTACGGGGTGATGCGGCCGAGGCAATTGCGCTTGCGCATTTGCAAGCTGCTGGCTTGAAACTGCTGGAGAGAAATTTCAACACGCCCGGGCGAGGTGGCGGTGAGATTGACCTTGTCATGGCAGCACCAGACGGCACGCTGGTTTTTGTGGAAGTACGCCAGCGCGCCAGCGCAACCCACGGCGGCGCCGGCGCAAGCATCAGCGCAGTAAAACAGCGCCGCATTGTGTTTGCAGCGCAGCATTATTTGATGCGCTACAAAACCCTGCCGCCCTGCCGCTTTGATGTGCTTTTAGTAGAGGGCGCGCTTGTCGGCAGCGCAGCGCCAAAAATCGAATGGCTGCGTGGGGCGTTTGACGCGTCATAAGCAGCACCAAGCTGTAACCAGACGTGGCGCAAGGTTCACGCTACCGTTGTTTTGAGACGCTATCATCAAGCCATGCTCGAACAACGCATTGAACAGCACTTTATTGACAGCGCTGACTTGAAATACCAGTCGGCACAAGTCTTGTCAAAACCCATTGCCGCCGCCGTGCAGGCCATACTCGCCAGCGTCACCAGCGGCGGCAAAGTGCTGGCTTGCGGTAACGGTGGCTCGGCAGCAGACGCTCAGCATTTCGCAGCGGAGTTTGTGGGCCGCTACGAGCGCGAGCGGCCTGAGCTGGCCGCGATTGCGCTGACCACAGACAGCTCCATCCTCACCGCAATTGCCAACGATTACGATTTCAACGTCATTTTTTCAAAACAGGTACGTGCCTTCGGCGGCCAGGGCGACGTGCTGCTGGCGCTCAGTACCAGCGGCAACTCAGGCAACGTGCTGGCAGCGATTGAAGCCGCCCACGAACGCGAAATGACCGTGGTGGCATTGACTGGAAAAGGCGGCGGAAAAATCACGCACGCCCTGCGCGAAACCGACGTTCATATTTGCGTGCCGCATGACCGCACTGCGCGCATTCAGGAAGTTCATCTTTTGGTGCTGCACTGCATTTGCGACGGAGTGGATGCCCAGTTACTTGGCGATCAAGAATCAACACTATGAAGAACACCATGACCAAATCACTGCAATTTAACTTTTTGTTCAAACGCGTCACGTTGGCTGTGGCGGCTGCGCTGGCGCTAAGCACACTCGCGGCCTGCGTACCGCTGGTGATAGGCGGCGCGATGGTGGGCGGCACCATGATGGCGATTGATCGCCGCACATCGGGCGCACAACTCGAAGACGAGGGCATTGAACTCCGTGCGGCAAGCAGAATTCGCACCAATATTGGCGATCGTGTTCACGTCAATGTGACCAGCTACAACCGCCAGGTGCTGATTACCGGCGAGGTGCCCAATGAGCAAGACAAACAGGCAGTGGGCCAAATCGCCACGACGGTTGAAAATGTCACCTCTGTAGTCAATGAATTGGTCGTTTCGCCGATTTCAACGTTGTCGCAGCGCTCAAACGATGTGCTGATCACTGGCCGAATCAAAGCGTCGCTGATTGACAGCAAAGACCTCGTTTCAAGCGCTTTCAAGGTAGTGACCGAGCGGGGTACGGTGTACCTGATGGGCCGCGTAACGGCGCGTGAAGCCGATCGCGCCACCGCCATTGCGCGTGGAACAACAGGCGTGCAAAGGGTGGTGCGGGTGTTTGAAACCATCACCGAAGAAGCGCTGACCCGCATGATGCCCGCGCCAGCGAAGCCTGACGCCAACAAAACCAAGCCTGCAAACTGATTCGCGCCAGGCGAGTCTGCGCCTAGCGCAGACGTTTGACCAGACTGGACGTGTCCCAGCGCTGGCCGCCCAAGGCTTGCACGTCAGCATAAAACTGATCGACCAGTGCAGTCACTGGCAAACGTGCGCCGTTACGCTTGGCCTCGTCCAGCACCAGCCCCAAGTCTTTGCGCATCCAGTCAACCGCAAAACCAAAATCGAATTTATCAGCCACCATCGTTTTGCCGCGGTTGTCCAGCTGCCAGCTTTGCGCGGCGCCCTTGCCGATCACGTCGAGCACCTGGTTCACGTCCAGCCCGGCTTTCTGACCGAACGCCACCGCTTCGCTCAGGCCTTGCACCAGTCCGGCAATACAAATCTGATTGACCATTTTGGTAAGCTGGCCCGCACCGCTGGCACCCATCAGCGCAAACGCTTTTGAAAATGCCATGCCTGCTGGTTTAGCAGCGTCAAAAGCCGCCGCATCGCCGCCGCACATGACGGTGAGTGCGCCATTTTGCGCACCGGCTTGGCCGCCCGAAACTGGCGCATCGACAAAATGCAGGCCCAGCTTGTTGGCTGCTGCATACAGCTCACGGGCAACGTCCGCAGAAGCGGTGGTGTGGTCGACAAAAATCGCGCCGGGCTTCATGCCAGCAAATGCGCCATCTGGCCCCAGCACCACGCTGCGCAGGTCGTTGTCATTGCCTACGCAGCAAAACACAATACCAGCATCCGCAACCGCCAATTTAGGTGTCAAACCATGTGTAGCGCCCGTAAATTCTTCAGTAAATGCTTCTGATTTAATAGCGGTTCGGTTATAAACGCTTATCGAATGACCGGCAACTGAAAGATGTCCCGCCATCGGGTAACCCATCACGCCAAGGCCTAAAAACGCAACTTTTTGCGGTGGAGTGAATTCGTAGCTGCGTGCATTGATCGATGGCATGTTGGGTTCTCGGTTGTGGTGGAAATCTCAAGTTGCGTATTGTGCAATACCCAAACCGAATGACCAGTTCTCCCTGCTGGTTTCCAGCAAGTTAATGATGACATCTTCTGGCTTGAAGGTGCTGACGGCGGCAATGCCGCTGGCGATGGTCGCGTACAGCGTCTTCTTCAACTCCAAACTTCGCCCCGCCGAGCAGCTGATTTGCACAAACACCACATGCTGGGAATGTTGCACACCCAGAAACTCAGGCGTACAAATGAGGTCCTGCGGCGCATGTCGGTGAATGGCTTGAAAGCGATCGGCTTGCGGCACATTGAATGTGGCCACCAAAGCGTTGTGCACCGCAGTGGATACGCTTGCTGTATCTGCAGCAGTGGTGTTTTCAGGCAGAGAAATTCGAACGAGCGGCATGAGAGTCCTTGGTTAAATGGATGAATAGCTACCCACAATTTCGGGCGCTGGCGTAGTGTGCGTTGCGCGCGCTAAAAGCGAAACCACTTGATCTGACCAACGCTTGTGCACAAAATGCACAACCATGAAAAATCTTACCCTTGATGATTTCGCTCTGTTTGTAGACGTGGCATCCGAACAGTCGCTGTCGCAGGTGGCGCGCAATCGGCAAGTTGCCGCCAGTGTTGTCTCCAGGCATTTCGCCCGCATTGAGGCGCAATGCAACCTGCGCCTTGCGCACCGCACCACGCACAGTTTGTCTTTAACCGACGACGGAGAGGTGTTTCTCGCTTATGCGCAGCGCATCGTGGGCGAGCACGCACAACTGGACGCCAGTTTGACAACCAGAGCAAAAGCAGTTGCAGGCACGATACGCATCAGCGTCAGCCAACTGCTGGGGCAATATGTGGTGATGCCGCGTCTCGCCGAGCTGCGGTCTCAACACCCAAACTTGTGCGTTGACTTGCTCATCGACGACAGGCTGGCCGACATTGCGCACGAAGGCATTGACATCGCGGTGCGGGCTGGCTCGGTGCCAATAGACTCGGTCATCGTCCGTGATTTAGGCCACCACGGACGGGCGCTATACGCCGCGCCCGCCTACCTCAAAAAGTACGGAACGCCGCGCCATCCGGGCGACTTATCAAAGCACTGTCTGATCACCAACACTGCGGTCGCCGCCCACAACCGCTGGCAATTTTTCGTCAAAGGACAAACGGTTCATGAGGTGGTGCGCGGACAAATTCGGGTAAACAGCAGTGCGGCTGTTTTGTCCCTGGCGCTTGCCGGTGCAGGCATTGGTCGTATCAACAGCGTTGTGGCTGATCGGCTGTTGGCGCTTGGCCAGCTTCAGTTAGTACTGGCGCGCAATACTTCGCCTGAGCAATATCCGGTATACGCCGCAATTCTTGCTGAACGCCACCGTGCGCCGAAGATCCGCGCCGCGACCGATTTTCTATCGCTTTGTTTCGCAGCTTTCAGGCCCGATAAAGCCGAATGAATCGCTTAGACAATCGCAAAATTTTCAGTGCCCGCTGCAAGATCGACCGATTTGGCGCGCTTGGAGTTGAGCTTGATCTGCAGTCGCAAATCGTTCACCGAATCGGCGTTGCGCAGCGCGTCTTCATAAGTAATCAGGTTGGCTTCAAATGCGTCGAACAAAGCCTGGTCAAAGGTTTGCATGCCGAGGTTGCGGCTCTTCTTCATGATTTCCTTGATCTCCGAGACTTCGCCCTTGAAGATCAAATCGGAAATCAGCGGCGTGTTCAGCATGACTTCCACCACGGCGACACGGCCTTTGCTGTTTTGCCGCGTGATCAATCGCTGCGACACCATCGCTTTGAGATTAAGAGACAAGTCCATCAGCAGTTGCTGGCGGCGCTCTTCCGGAAAGAAGTTGATGATGCGGTCCAGCGCCTGATTGGCGCTGTTGGCGTGCAACGTACACATGCACAGGTGGCCCGTCTCGGCAAAGGCAATGGCGTGCTCCATGGTTTCACGGTCTCGAACCTCGCCCATCAATATCACATCGGGTGCTTGACGCAGGGTATTTTTAAGCGCGACTTCCCAACTGTCGGTGTCCAAACCAACTTCGCGCTGCGTCACTACGCAGTTTTTGTGCGGATGCACAAACTCCACCGGGTCTTCAATTGTGATGATGTGGCCGTAAGACTGCTCGTTGCGCCAGTCCACCATGGCCGCCAGAGTAGTCGATTTGCCTGACCCGGTAGAGCCCACCAGAATCGCCAACCCGCGTTTGCTCATCGTCACTTCTTTAAGGACTTGCGGCACGCCCAAACCATCAATCGTTGGCAGCGTTGCCGGAATCACCCGCATCACCATGCCAACCTGGCCCTGCTGAATGAACGCGTTAACCCGAAAGCGCCCGACGCCTGGCGGGCTGATGGCGAAGTTGCACTCTTTCGTGCGCTCAAATTCGGCGGCCTGTTTGTCGTTCATGATGGCCCTTGCCAGCGCCAGCGTGTGGCCAGCATTGAGGGGCTGCGGCGACACCTTGGTGATCTTTCCGTCAACCTTCATGGCGGGCGGGAAGTCGCCAGTGATGAACAAGTCACTGCCATTGCGGCTGACCATCAGCTTGAGCAGGTCATTGATGAATTTACTGGCTTGGTCGCGTTCCATAAACGAATCCTTTCAAATGGATTACTTGTCAGCAAGCTGAATTGGTTAAGGGGCAAACAATTTTCCGACGGGCCGCCCCTAAGAAAATTAGCCCCCTCGGGGCTGGAGCCTGCGGCTCCAAACCTGCTTGAGCAGGTTTGGACAGGCGACAGAAGCGAAGCCTCTGGCGAGCGGCGGCCTGCAAGGTGCAGAAAGCTACACGCAAGTGAGCGAACGTGGGGGCCATATTTCTAGCCTGGGAAGTTCTCGGGGATTTTTGCTTTACCGCGTGCTTCGCCTGCCGAAATCACGTTGCGCTTGACCAGCTCCGTCAGGTTTTGATCTAGTGTTTGCATGCCCACGCTGTTACCGGTTTGGATCGACGAATACATTTGCGCCACTTTGGCTTCACGAATCAGGTTGCGAATTGCACTGGTGCCCAACATGATTTCATGCGCTGCCACGCGGCCCTGGCCGTCTTTGGTTTTACACAACGTTTGTGAAATCACCGCCTGCAACGATTCGGACAACATGGAGCGAATCATTTCCTTTTCTTCAGCCGGAAACACGTCAATGATGCGGTCAATGGTTTTTGCGGCACTCGACGTGTGCAGTGTGCCGAACACCAGGTGGCCAGTTTCGGCCGCAGTCATGGCCAGGCGAATGGTCTCGAGGTCGCGCATCTCGCCCACCAGAATAGCGTCCGGATCTTCACGCAGCGCGGACTTCAGCGCGGCAGAAAAGCTCAGCGTGTGCGGGCCTACTTCACGCTGGTTGATCAGGCACTTTTTGGACTCGTGCACAAACTCGATGGGGTCTTCGACCGTCAGGATGTGGCCATATTCGGTTTCGTTGAGGTAGTTGACCATGGCGGCGAGCGTGGTTGATTTGCCTGAACCGGTTGGACCGGTCACCAGCACCATGCCGCGCGGTTTTAGTGCGAGGTCACCAAAAATTTTGGGCGCATTGAGCTGCTCCAGCGTCAAAATTTTTGACGGGATCGTTCGCAGCACAGCGCCAGCACCGCGATTGTGGTTGAACGCATTGACGCGAAAACGCGCCAGGCCATCAATCTCAAATGAAAAGTCGACCTCTAAAAACTCCTCGTAATTTTTGCGCTGGGTGTCGTTCATGATGTCGTAGACCATGGCATGTACCGCCTTGTGGTCTAAAGCCTCCACGTTGATGCGACGCACATCACCGTGAACCCGAATCATCGGCGGCAACCCGGCAGACAGGTGCAAATCAGACGCTTTGTTTTTCACGCTGAAAGCCAGCAGCTGGGTGATATCCATCGCACAAATCCTCGCACTAGTAATAAGAAGTTTCAGTTTACAGTCGGATTATGACCATGATTGAGCGTAACTTATACAGTGTGCGTGACCGCATAACCACAGCCTGCATGGCGGCAGGGCGAGACCCAACAAGCGTAGCCCTTTTGGCGGTGTCCAAAACTTTTGGCGCCGATGCGGTGGTCGAGGCCATGGCCACTGGCCAATGCGCATTCGGTGAGAACTACATCACCGAAGGGGTTGAAAAAATACTGGCCTTGCGCGCTTACACGCAATTGGTTTGGCATTGCATTGGCCCGGTGCAGAGCAATAAAACCCGGTTGGTGGCCGAGCATTTCGACTGGGTGCAGTCGGTAGACCGCTTGAAGATTGCGCAGCGCCTGAATGAACAGCGCCCCACGCATTTGGCACCGCTGCAAATCTGCATTCAGGTCAATATTGATGGCGGCACGAACAAATCTGGCGTTACCCCTCAAGATCTGCCCGCTTTGATTACCGACGTTGTGAAACTGCCAAACCTGCGTCTGCGCGGCTTGATGACATTGCCGGAACCTGCTATTAATTTTGCAGCTGCTTGCGCACAACATCTGGACGCCAAAGCCTTGTTTGACTCCGTAAATGCAACTGATGGGCTGCTCCAGCCCATGGATACCTTGTCGATGGGCATGACCAATGACCTCGAGGCGGCAATTGATTCGGGCAGCACAATGGTGCGGGTGGGTACCGCGATATTCGGCAAGCGGTAATCGAGGCGCGGGCAAGGTGCGGGCGGCAATAAATTAAAATATGAGGGTTGTGCTCCCGCCCCTTTTTGTTCCGCACTTTTTCCCCGCACCTTTTGGAGTTTGCCTTGACCCCCACGCCATCCGCCCGCACGACCTGCCACCGCCTGCAGGTCGCCACCCAACTGCACCAGTTTATTGAAACGAAGGTTTTGCCCGGTACTGGCGTTACCAGCGAGCGGTTCTGGCAGGGTTTTGACGCTATCGTCGCCGACCTGGCACCGAAAAATATCGCCCTTTTGGCCGAGCGCGACCGCCTGCAAACCGAGCTGGACACCTGGCACAAAGCGCACCCCGGACCAGTGACCGACATGAAGGCGTACCAAAAATTTTTAACAAGTATTGGGTACCTGGTCCCAGCGCCAAAAAAGTTCAAAGCCACCACCACCAATGTTGACGCCGAGCTGGCCAAGCAAGCTGGCCCCCAGCTCGTCGTCCCGATTTTGAACGCACGCTACGCACTGAACGCGGCCAATGCGCGCTGGGGCAGCTTGTACGATGCGCTTTACGGTACCGACGTCATTTCTGAAGCCGATGGCTGCGAAAAAGGAAAAGGCTACAACCCCAAGCGCGGCGCAAAAGTGATTGAATACGCGCGATACGTGCTGGACCGCACAGCGCCTTTAGCCAGTGGCTCCCACATTGACTCGATGGGCTACAGCGTGGTGGCGGGCAAGCTGGTGACTAAACTTGCCAGCGGCAGAAACGTCCAACTGCAAGACCCCAAGCAATTCGTTGGCTACCAGGGCGTGGCGCTGCGGCCATCATCGGTACTGCTGCAGCACAACGGCCTGCACCTAGACATTCAAATCAACGCTGCCACACCCATCGGCAAAACCGACTCAGCGGGCGTATCCGATTTGGTACTGGAAGCCGCACTGTCGACCATTCTTGACCTGGAAGACTCGGTTGCCGTGGTGGATGCAGACGACAAAGTGCTGGCTTACAGCAACTGGCTGGGTATCTTGCAGGGCACACTGACGGAGAGCGTCACCAAAGACGGCAAGACCTTCACGCGCGGCTTGAATGCTGACCGCATTTACACATCAGTCACCAGCAAAAAGCCCGTGGTGCTGCATGGCCGTTCGTTGATGTTTTTACGCAATGTTGGACATTTGATGACCAACCCGGCCATCACTTACACGGCCGCTGACGGCAAAACCAAAGAAATTCCAGAAGGCATTTTGGATGCGGTTGTGACCACCACGATTGCCATGCACGACCTGAAGTTAAAAGGCAAGCCGGGCATCAAAAACTCGCGCCAGGGCAGCGTCTACATCGTCAAGCCCAAAATGCATGGGCCGGCTGAAGTTGCGTTTGCAGCCGAGCTGTTTGGCCGGGTTGAAAAAATGCTGGGCCTCAAAGACTCCACCGTCAAGCTCGGCATCATGGACGAAGAGCGCCGCACCAGCGCCAACCTGATGGCATGCATCGCTGCTGCCAGCTCGCGCGTGGCTTTCATCAACACCGGCTTTTTGGACCGCACCGGCGACGAGATGCACACCGCCATTCAAGCCGGTCCGATGATCCGCAAGGGCGACATGAAAACCAGCACCTGGATTGCTGCTTACGAAAAAAACAACGTGCAAGTCGGCTTGGCCTGCGGCCTGCGTGGCAAAGCGCAAATCGGTAAAGGCATGTGGGCCATGCCCGATTTGATGGCCGCCATGATGACGCAAAAAATCGGCCATCCACTGGCCGGTGCCAACACCGCCTGGGTGCCCAGCCCCACCGGCGCCACGCTGCACGCGCTGCATTACCACCAGGTCAAAGTCAGCAAAGTGCAAAAAGACATGGAGAAGGCAGTTAACAAAGCTGACGCCAAGAAACTGCGCGCCGACACGCTGAATGCTTTGCTGCAAATCCCAGTGACTACGACGCCCAATTGGTCAGCAGCGGAAAAGGCGCAAGAACTCGACAACAACGCACAAGGTATTTTGGGCTATGTGGTGCGATGGATTGACCAGGGCGTAGGCTGCAGCAAGGTGCCCGACATCCACAACATCGGCCTCATGGAAGACCGCGCCACGCTGCGAATCAGCAGCCAGCACATGGCCAACTGGTTATTGCACGGCGTGGTGACCAAAGCCGAAGTCAATGAAACATTCGAGCGCATGGCCGCGGTTGTTGATGGCCAGAATGCCGGCGACAAGTTGTACCAGCCGATGGCAGGCAACTTCGACACGTCGATGGCGTACAAGGCAGCGACTGATCTGGTCTTCAAAGGCTTGGCGCAGCCAAGCGGCTATACCGAGCCGTTGCTGCATGCCTGGCGGTTGAAGGTGAAGGCAATGGGCGGCAAAGACGCTATTTAATTAATAGCTGCTTGCGCCCGTATTTATTAGGATAAAGCCCAATTCAGTGCCTGTTTTTTAGCTTGCTGCCCGCTTTTGCAGTATTTCAAAAGCGGGCAGCGTTTTGCCTTCCAGCACCTCCAGAAAAGCGCCGCCGCCAGTCGATATGTAGTCCACCTGCTTTTCGATGCCGTACTTGGCAATGGCGGCTACGGTGTCGCCACCGCCTGCAATGGAAAATGCGCTGCTTGCCGCGATGGCTTTTGCGATACCTTCAGTGCCGTGGGAGAAAGCTTCAAACTCAAACACACCGACTGGGCCGTTCCACACAATCGTGCCTGCGGCCATGAGCTGCGCGGCGAGGATGGCGGTGGTTTTTGGGCCAATGTCCAAGATCAAATCGTCCTCGAGAACGTCGGCTGCGGCTTTAGTGGTGGCCGGCGCATCAGCTGCAAAAGTTTTGGCGCACACCACATCTACTGGGATGGGAACGGCAGCACCACGGGCTTTCATGGCCTCAATCACGGCCACGGCTTCGGGCAGCAAGTCTTTTTCGGCCAGGCTTTTACCGATGTTCAGGCCTGCAGCCAGCATAAAGGTGTTGGCAATGCCGCCGCCTACGATCAACTGATCTACGTTGGCAGCCAATGCCTTCAAAATTGTCAGCTTGGTCGACACTTTGCTGCCCGCAACAATTGCCACCAGTGGACGGCGAGGATTCGTGAGCGTTTTTGAAATCGCGTCCATCTCGGCAGCCAGCAGCGGCCCGGCGCACGCAACTTTTGCATATTGCGCAATGCCGTAGGTCGATGCCTGAGCACGGTGCGCAGTACCGAACGCGTCGTGTACAAAAATATCGCAGAGCGCAGCCATCTTGCGGGCAAGTGCTTCGTCATTTTTCTTTTCACCCACGTTCACGCGGCAGTTTTCCAGCATCATTAGCTCGCCGGGCTGAACGCCAACGCCGTCCACCCAGTTTTGCAACAGCGGCACGCTGCGGTGCATCAACTCGCCCAGGCGTTTGGCGACGGGGGCAAGGGAGTCGGCCGGTTTGAACTGCCCTTCAGTCGGCCTGCCCAAATGCGAAGTGACCATGACCGCCGCGCCGCTGTCCAATGCCAATTGAATGCAAGCCATCGACGCGCGAATGCGCGTGTCTTCAGTAATGTTGCCGCTATCGTCCTGCGGCACATTGAGGTCAGCACGAATAAAAACACGCTGGCCAGAAACTTTGCCTTGGGCACACAGATCGGTAAAGCGGATGAAGTTCATGATTTGAGAAGAAGTTATGTAAAGCAGCGCAAAAGCATAAATTGTAGGTGTCGGGGTTTCATCAAGCAGGGGCCGCGGGACTGGCTTCGCCAGACCGCAGGCGCAGCGGCCCCCTCGGGGGGCAGGGAGTCACACGCAGTGAACGACCGTGGGGGCCACATTCACCAGCCGAGGCCGATGTGCAAAGGCAGGTACACCGCCATTCCCAGCACGATGGTGCCCAGCACACCCTTGCGCCAGTAAAACCAGAGCGCCCCGGCTGCCACGGCGTACAGCCGCGCATCCTTGAATGTTGAAATCAGCTCGCCTTGCGTCATCACGATTTCAGGCACCACCACAGCGGCCAGCGCGGCAATCGGCGCGTAGTTCAGCCCGCGCTCAGCCCATGCGGGCAGACGCCACGGCTTGTCTGAGAAAAAGAAAAAGGAGCGCGTGACCACTGTAACCACGGCCAGGCCAACGATAGTAATCACCGTCCAGATATCGGTGGTGTTCACGGAACATCACCCAATTCAGTGGCCGATTTCACTGAGTTTTCCAACAGCAGACAGACGGCCACCGCCGCAGCAATAGCCACCAGAATATTGAGCTTGAAAGGCAGCGCAAATGCCGCTACCGCCGCTGCGCCCGCTACGCCCAGTGACAATACGCGCAGCCTGCTGCTGGCCAGGGAGCAAAGAATGCCCGTTAGTGCCAATACGCCCGCAAAGCCCAAGCCCCATGACATCGGAATGGAATTGGCCAGTGCAATACCCATCAGCCCCGCACCCACCCAGCTGATCCAGTTGATAGTGCAGTTTCCGGCAAGGTAGGCCTCTTGGGCCCTGATGGTCAGCGGGTCTTTTGCAGGCGTTGGGTAACGGCTGACAAACATCATGTAACTCAAATCAGCGGTGAAGTAACCGCTGACCAAACGCCGCCACAGACTTTGGTGCATCACGTAGGCGCGTAAATGCGCGCTGAACACTGCAAACCGAAGGTTTACGCAAAACGCGGTTGCCAGCACCACCCACATCGGCGCACCCGCAACAATCAACGGCAGTGCCGCCAATTGCGAGCTGCCTGCAAAAACGATCAGGCACATGAGCAGCGTTTCAAACAGACTCAGGCCCGACTTGACCATGGCCACGCCGGTCATCAACCCCCAGGCGGCAATGCCCGGCGCGGCCGATGCCATGTCCATGATGCCGCGTTTGAATTCCGGGTGTTTGTAAATAGCGGTCATGCGCTCGCTTGGGGCGCAGGTGGCGAAAACGCCATACCGGGCTGCACGTCAAAGCCGCGCAAAAAATCTGCCGCATCAAGTACTTTCCCACCGGACTTTTGCAGGCGCGTGATGCGAAGCACGCTTTTAGTGCTGCCGCAACCGGCACAAACATCCACGCCGTGCGCATCAGCACGCAACACTTGCCCGGCAAACGCTTCACGCGGCGGCGCCTCGGCCAGAACCTGCGCTTGGCGCAGCTTGATCGGCTCTACCCCAAGCAGCGTGACGGCACCCGGCGCGGGGTTGAACGCACGGACGCGGCGCTCAATGACCGGCGCTTCAGCCGACCAGTCGATGTGCGCCTCTGCCTTGTCGATTTTGTGGGCATAGGTCACGCCAGCTTCTGGCTGCACCACTGGCTCCAGATTTTGCGTCGCCGCGAGATGCAATGCCCGCGCTGCGCACACGCCGCCAAGTTGCGCCAAACGGCCGTGCAGCGATTCGGTCGTGTCCAGCGGCTCAATCGCCAGCTTTTCTACCAAGAGCATGTCGCCGGTGTCGAGCCCCGCGTCCATCTGCATGATGGTGATGCCGGTTTGTGCGTCGCCCGCTTCAATCGCGCGGTGAATTGGTGCAGCCCCGCGCCATCTGGGCAGCAGCGACGCGTGAATATTCAAGCAGCCAAGCCTTGGCGTGTCCAGCACCCACTGCGGCAAGATCAGGCCATAAGCGGCCACCACCATGATGTCGGCTTGCGCTGATTCAATCGCTTGCTGGGCCGCCTGCGCATCTTCAGGAAATTTGCCGTCCAGCCTCAGGCTGCGCGGCTGCGCAAGCGCAACGCCGTGCGCAAGCGCCCACTGCTTGACGGGCGACGGATGCAACTTGAGTCCGCGTCCCGCAGGGCGGTCCGGCTGGCTAAGCACCAAGGCGACGTCAAAACCCGCCGCTTGGATCGCCTCAAGAGCGGTGCGGGCAAACTCCGGCGTTCCCGCGAAAATAACGCGGAGCAAAATCTAGTCGCCTTTTTGCTGCTTGACCATTTTCGTTTTGATGCGGTTGCGCTTGAGCGGCGACAAGTACTCCACAAACACCTTGCCCATCAGGTGGTCCATCTCGTGTTGCACGCACACCGACAACAAGCCTTCTGCCTCATGGGTTTGAAGTTTGCCGTCCAGGTTCAGCGCCTGGACTTTGACTGCAACTGCGCGCTCCACGTCGTCGTAAATCCCGGGCACCGACAAACAACCTTCGTCTTTGATGGCGGTCTCGGGGCTGGCCCAAATAATTTCCGGGTTAATCAGCACCAGCGGGTTGTCCCGCTCGGCGCTGATGTCAATTACCACGACGCGCTCGTGCACGTTCACCTGCGTTGCCGCCAAGCCGATGCCTTCGGCTTCGTACATGGTTTGCAGCATGTCGTCGACCAGCGTTTTAACGCGCGCATCCACTGTGGCAACGGGTTTGGCAACGGTGTGCAGGCGAGCGTCGGGGTAGCGCAAAATGGTCAATTGGGTCATGAGATGGCTTAAGTTGTCGCTATTTTCGCAAATTTTCGTGGCTTTTGCGCGCGGTGGTGCAGGCGAAATTCAATTTTCATTGCCCAATCAAGGGCTTAGGTGCAAAATCGCGTGTAATTTGTTAACAGCAATTTGCGCAAGCTTGGGTATTTAAGATTCAGTAAATTTGTCGAATCTGCAAGATTCGAGCGGAAACTAAGTCAAAAAACTAAGCCGAGAACTTTTGCCTAAAGGGCCACCAACATGCACAGTATTTCTGGTCAGATCACACGAATTTCAATAGCTGTTGCCTGTTTGGCGGCAACCTTTAGTGCAAACAGCCAGGTGGTGGCGCAAAATTTCCCCATTTTGAACAGCCAAAGGGCTACCGCCACCCAGGTTGCACAAAGCGGCGTGCCTCTGAGCGAGCTGGCTGCCAACGCACCAGACAATTACACCGTTAAACGTGGTGATACGCTTTGGGCCATTTCGGGAATGTTTTTGAAAAGCGCCTGGCGCTGGCCAGAGTTGTGGGGCATGAACCTGGACGACATCCGCAACCCACACCGCATCTACCCCGGCCAGCAGTTGTACCTGGACAAAGTCAATGGGCGAGCAACGCTGAGCACGCGCCAGGCTGTCGGCGCACCGACAGACACGATCAAGGTTTCACCGCGCACGCGTTTTGAATCGCTGGGCGATACGTCTATTCCTACGCTGGCGGCCAGCCTGATCGAGCCGTTTCTAGCGGAGCCCCTGATTGTTGACCCGGTTGCCTTTGCAGCAGCGCCGCGCATTGTGGCCACGCAAGAAGGCCGCGTGCTGCTCAGCCTTGGAGACCGAGCGTACGCGCGTGGTCAATTTGCCGGTGGCAACGGCAAGGCCATCAGCGACGCAAAAGGCCAACCTGTGAATTACCGCGTGTTTCGCAATGCGACGCCGCTAAAAGATCCAACCACCGGCGCCATTTTGGGCTACGAAGCGCAGTTTGTCGGCAGGGCTGTACTGGTTAGCCCTGAGTCCACGCAAGACGTGTTGGGTAAAGACGGCAAAGCCGTCAGCGAAATCGTACCGGCCACCATCGACATCGTTGTGGCGAAAGAAGAAATGCGCGTTGGAGACCGCCTGGTGGCCGAACCCGCGCGCGCCTTGGGCAACTACGTGCCGCGCGCACCCGCCACGCTGATCGCGGGGCAAATTGTGTCGTTTTACGGCAGCGCTTTGGGCCTTGCAGCTGAAAACCAGATTGTTGTCGTCAATCGCGGTAGCAAAGATGGGGTGGAGCGCGGACATGTGATGGCGATTTTAAAAGACGGCGCGCGCCTGCGGGACAGCACCGACAGCGCAAAACCAACCATCAAGCTGCCCAATGAACGCAACGGCTTGATGATGGTGTTCCAAACCTTTGAAAACCTGTCTTACGCATTGGTGCTGCAAAGCACTGATGGCGTAAAGGTCGGCGACCGCATCGTCAACCCGAATTGATGTTGCCTTGCAGCCCGGCAGCCCCTTTTAATTGCCGCTTTGGAGACCGCTGAACTCGAGGCATGGCTGCGCTTGACGCTAGCCCCCGGCATCGGCAACAGCACTGCCCGCAAACTGCTGACGGCATTCGGCTCTGCTGAAGCCATCTTTACCCAGACCGACGAGGCCTTGCGCCAGCTCGGCAACGACAAACTGGTAAGTGCAGTGCAGCATTGCCCCGAGGCAGTGCCAGCGCTGCTGCAAACAACACTTGATTGGCTGGCCGCCGGCGATGACCGCGCCATTGCAGTGCTGGGCAGCACGATTTACCCGCCGAGCCTGCTCAACATCGAAGATCCACCTTTGATGCTATATATGCTTTCAGCCCAATTGAAACGGGCGCAAACAGCTACAAAAATTATAGCAGTTAATTTGGCGATTGTGGGCAGCCGCAATCCGACTCCGCAGGGTCAGGACAACGCCCGTCAGTTTGCCAAAGCATTTGCCGGGCAAGGCGTGTGCATCGTGTCGGGGTTGGCGCTCGGTATTGATGGTGCTGCGCACGACGGCGCATTGTTGGGGGCGCCTGAAGGCAGTTGCGCCACAATTGCGGTGGTTGGCACGGGGCTAGACAGGGTCTATCCCAAAAAGCACCTGGCGCTGGCACACCGCATCGCAGCGAACGGCATGATCATCAGCGAGTTCCCGCTGGGCACACCACCACTAATGGCCAACTTTCCCAAGCGAAACAGAATTATTTCGGGGCTGTCACAGGGCACGCTGGTGGTAGAAGCGGCTTTAAAGTCCGGCTCGCTCATCACCGCCCGGCTGGCCAGTGAGCAGGGCAAGGACGTGTTTGCGATTCCCGGCTCCATCCATTCGCCGCAGTCGCGCGGCTGCCATTACTTGATCAAACAAGGGGCAAAGCTGGTGGAAACTGCTGCAGACGTAATGGAGGAATTACACATCGCGTACCCGGCAGTCAGTGCCAGCAACGCACCGGAAGCTGAGGACGAAACCGAAGAGGAAAGCCCGGAGGAGTCACCACTTTTGACGGCGCTGGGTTTTGACATTGTCAGCCTGGATGCTTTGCAAGCCCGCACCGGGCTGCCCACGCCTGAGCTGCAAGCCAAGCTGCTGGAGCTGGAGCTCTACGGGGTCGTCACGCGGCTGCCCGGTGGCCTGTTTCAGCGCGTGGCGACTGGTTGATGCCAGCGTAGTCTCTCATCAAGCCTGCCCATTGCAAACGCGCAGTTTTCACATTCCGCTCTTTCACGTGGCCATAGCCTTTGATCAGCTCCGGGATACGCGCCACTTCAACTGCTGTTGCGTGGTTGTCAGCATTCAGCGTTTTGAGCAGCGTGTCAATTGACGCGGTGTATTCACCAACCAACGCACGCTCCATCTTGCGCTCTTCGGTTTTACCAAACACATCGAATGCTGTGCCACGCAAGCCTTTCAGCTTGGCCAGCACGTTAAAGCCTGTCAGCATCCAGGGGCCAAACTGGCGCTTTTGCAGCTCGCCCTTCTCGTTTTTCTTCGAGATCATGGGCGGCGCCAGGTTGTAGTTGATTTTGAAATCGCCTTCAAACATGGCGTTGACTTTGTTTAAAAACGCTGTGTCGGTGTGCAGCCGTGCCACTTCGTACTCGTCTTTGTAGGCCATCAGTTTGAAAAGATAGCGGGCGACGTTTTGGGTGAGCAACGTTTTACCCAAAGCTGATTCCGCCGCTTCAGTCTTGCGTACAAAAGCCTCGTACGTTTTGGCGTAATCCGCATTTTGATAGGCCGTTAAAAACGTAACCCGTTTGGCAACCAGCGCATCCACGCTGTCTCGAGCCAGTCTCGATTCAGGCATCGTAATCACTATGCTAGGCGCAAACAGCTTTTCGACCGACGCTAAATCATGCGCCGCGCGGCGGCCCCAGGCAAAGGCGGTTTTGTTGTTGTCAATTGCCACTGCGTTCAATTCAATCGCACGGGTGAGGGACTCCAGGCTGAGGGGAATCCAGCCCTTTTGCCAAGCGTAGCCCAGCAGCATCGGGTTGGTGTAGATGCTGTCGCCCATCAATTTGGTAGATGCTAAATCAGCGTTGAAAGTGCCGACGTTCTCTGCGCCAACCGCTTTGGCAATCTCTGCCTGGCAAGCGCCGCCCGGGTTTTTCCATGCGCCGTTGTGCACGAACGATGCTGTCGGCGCGCTGTGCGCGTTGAGTGCCACATGGGTTCTGTCAACGGCCATGCGTGCCATAGTTTCCTTGTTGGCCGCAACAATCGGGTCGCAGCCAATGATCAAGTCCGCACTGGCCGTGCCAACGCGCGTGGTGCAAATGCCGTTGGGCGTGTCGCTGATCAGCACATGGCTCCAGGTGCTTCCGCCTTTTTGCGCCAGGCCTGCCGCGTCTTGTGTGACGATGCCCTTGCCTTCAATGTGCGCCGCCATGCCCATCAACTGGCCGATGGTGATGACGCCCGTGCCGCCCACGCCCGCCACCACTGTGCCCCAGACCTGGCCTGCGCCCAGGGAGGGAATGTTAGGTGCGGGTATCTCGCCCAAAGCAAACGGATTCAGCTTGTTATCTGCCTTTGATTTTTTCTTGAGTTGCCCGCCCTCAACCGTCAAAAAGCTCGGGCAAAAACCTTTGACGCATGAATAGTCTTTATTGCAGGTGCTCTGGTTGATTTGCCGCTTGCGGCCAAATTCAGTCTCCAGCGGCTCCACGCTCATACAGTTCGACTGCACGCTGCAGTCACCGCAACCTTCACACACCAGCTCATTGATCACGATGCGCTTGGCCGGGTCGACCAATGCGCCTCGCTTGCGGCGACGGCGCTTTTCAGTCGCGCAGGTCTGGTCATAAATGATGACGGTTGTACCTTTGATCTCGCGGAACTGTTTTTGCAGCGCGTCCAGCTCGTCACGGTGGTGCACTGTCACGCCTTCAGCCAATGTCATACCGTCGTACTTTTCAGGCTCGTCTGTCACTACTATGGTTTTAATAGCGCCTTCCGCCCGCATCGATTGGGCGATCTGCACCACTGAATGCCCCTCAGCGCGCTCACCGACCTGTTGGCCACCCGTCATGGCCACGGCGTCGTTGTACAAAATTTTGTAAGTGATGTTCACGCCTGCAGCAATCGACTGGCGAATCGCCAACAAGCCGCTGTGAAAGTAGGTGCCGTCGCCCAGGTTTGCAAATATGTGTGTGTCGGTGGTGAAAGGTTGCTGCCCCACCCACGGCACGCCCTCACCGCCCATTTGGGTAAAGCCCATGGTTGAGCGGTCCATCCACAACGCCATGTAATGGCAGCCAATGCCCGCCATCGCGCGCGAGCCTTCGGGCACTTTGGTCGACGTGTTGTGCGGGCAGCCGGAGCAAAACCACGGCGTGCGTTCGCTGTTGACTGTGATCACCGCCAGCGATTGTTCTTTCGCCTGCAATACAGCCAAGCGTGCATCAATGCGGGCTGTCATGTCGGCGTCCAGACCCAGTTTTTTCACGCGCTCGGCAATGGCTTTGGCAATCAGCGCAGGCGATAGGTCAGCGTTGGCTCTTAAAAGCGTGTTGGCTGATGGGTTGGGTCGGCTCCACTCGCCGCCACCGTCTTGCCCGGCGTCACCAAACTTTCCGACGATATTCGGCCGAACGTCGGCGCGCCAGTTATACAGCTCTTCTTTGAGCTGGTATTCAATGACCTGGCGCTTTTCTTCAATGACCAAAATTTCTTGAAGGCCGGTTGCAAATTCACGCGTCAGTTGCGCCTCAAGTGGCCACACGACGCCTACCTTGTGCAACCTTATTCCCAGCTGCTGGCAGGTGGCATCGTCAAGTCCCAAGTCCATCAACGCCTGGCGGGTGTCGTTGTAGGCCTTGCCGCTGGCAATCATGCCGAAGCGGTCCTGCTTGCTTTCAATCGCGTTGTAATTCAATCGATTGGCGCGGATGTATGCGAGAGCCGCATACCATTTGGTGTCAAATAATCGCTCTTCTTGCGCCAGCGGCGCGTCGGGCCAGCGTATATGCACGCCGCCCGGGGGCATGTCAAAGTCGGTCGGCATCTTGATTTGCACGCGCTCCGGATCAATCATCGCACTTGCAGACGATTCAACAATTTCCTGAATCGTTTTCATGCCGGCCCACACGCCTGCATAGCGGCTCATGGCGATCGCATGCAGGCCCAAATCCAATATCTCCTGCACGCTGGCCGGGAAGAAAACCGGCAGCCCGCAGGCCTTGAAAATATGATCGCTCTGGTGCGCAGCGGTTGAGCTTTTTGAAATGTGGTCGTCACCCGCAATCGCCAGCGCACCACCCCAAGCCGTAGTACCCGCCAGGTTCGCATGCTTGAACACATCAGACGTGCGGTCAACCCCCGGCCCCTTGCCGTACCAGATGCCAAACACGCCATCAAACTTGTTCGTGCCTGGCGGCGCAAAGCCCAATTGCTGCGTGCCCCACACGGCCGTGGCGGCGAGTTCTTCATTCACACCCGGCTGGAAAACAATGTTGCGTTCTTTTAAATACTTTGCCGCCTTGACCAGCGCTTGGTCATAGCCACCGAGCGGCGAGCCCCGGTAGCCTGAAATAAAACCCGCTGTGTTTTTGCCTTGCGCCTTGTCGCGCAGTTGCTGCAGCATCGGCAACTTGACGAGCGCTTGCACGCCGCTCATGAAGGCGTGGCCGTAATCCAGCGAATATTTATCGTCAAGGGTAACGGTCTCTAGCGCTTTGCGAATGTGTTCGGGCAGTGGGGCATTCATAAGTCTTGTCTCCGTACGTGAGGTACTTTAATTCAAGCAAAGTGTATGCCTAAGCCCAAGATAAGTCTTTGCGTTTAATGCGCAATTAAACGTTGTTTGCGCAAGAATCTTGCTGCAAAATGCCCGTTATGGAAACACTTGACAAGTTTGACGTCGCCATTTTGGTACAACTGCAGTCCGATGCGCGCCAAACCAATGCCGAGTTGGCCTCACGCGTGGGCCTGTCTGCCGCGCCCTGCTGGCGACGTGTGCGCGCGCTTGAAGAGGCCGGCTTCATCACCGGCTACCGGGCCGAAATCAACCGCCACAAAATCGGTCTGGGCGTTTTGGCTTTTGTGCGGCTCGACGCCGACCGCAACAATGGCGATGCCACACGTGAGCTCGAGGAAGCGATTAAAACGCTGCCTGAAGTCGTGTCGTGCCACTACATCAGTGGCGCAGGCACATTTGAGCTGCAGGTCGTGGCGCAAAACCTCGAGGCATTCAGCAAATTTGCGCTGCACAAGCTGATGAACCTGCCCAACGTCAAGGACATTCACACCAGCTTTTCACTCGGCGAAGTCAAAGCCGGTGGCGCTCTGCCGTTGGGACACGTGGGGACGTTGCAACCATAGCGCTTTACTATTATTAAAATAGCTGCTTGCGCCCGTATCGATTGGTCTAAAAAGTGTTTTTTAACGTTTTTTCGTGGATGCGGCACTTAAGTGAATCAAGTGCGACCGGGAACCCATTGACTCCGGTCAGGGCCACTTCCCCAGCCTCCGTTCGGATCCCTCCCAAGTAGTAACGAACATCGATCCTGGCAAACCAAGGGCGGACCTGTCCACCGCTTGCTCGCGGTCGCCGTAATGCCCCTCAGCCGGGTCGGGTCGGGCGCGTTTCACAAAATCGTCACAAGCCCGCGGCATCATCCGCTTTGCCATTACGCACAATTTTTCGGAATTACAAAATGAACCACGATGCAAATTCAGCAGTTACCGATTTGATGGATCCTGATGACCGCGACAACAACACCAGCGGCAACCTGCACATGAACGACGTTTTGGCGCTGCGCATGCACCGCCGCTACGTGCTCAAGGGCGGCGTAGGCGCAATGACGATGGCCGGCTTGGGCACGCTCGGCTTGTCAGCCTGCGGCGGTGGCGGATCGGATACACCAGCCGTTGCTGTTCAACCGCAGCCACTTCCTACCGCAGTGCTCGGCTTTACCGCAGTCGCCAAAGCAACGACAGACCGCGTAACTGTGCCCGCCGGCTACACCGCCACCGTCATTTATGCCACTGGCGACACGCTGGATGTTGGTGCCGACTACAAAAACGACGGCACAGAAGGCAACTTTGCCCGCCGTGCTGGTGACCACCATGACGGCATGCATTTCTTCGGTCTGAGCGCCAGCGGCACGCCATCAGCTACCACCAACGACCGCGCTTTGCTGGTCATGAACCACGAAAATATTTCTGGTACGGTGCAGTTCATGCATGCCGCTGGACAGACGAACGCAACCGGTACCAACCCGCGCCCAGAGGCTGAAGTCGTCAAAGAAATCGAAGCCCACGGCGTTTCGATCATCGAATTGACCAAAACCAACGGCAAGTTTGGCTACGTGAAGGGTTCAACCTTCAACCGCCGTATTACCGCAGCCACGCCGATGGAATTGACCGGCCCGGTGCGCGGTACCGACTTTGTAAAAACCGTGTTTTCACCAACCGGCACACAAACACGCGGCACAGTGAACAACTGCGGTAATGGCTACACGCCGTGGGGCACGTACCTCACTGCGGAAGAAAACTGGGCTGGCTACTTTATTCGCGGCGCAGATGCCGCAGTGCGTACGGCAAAAGACAACACCGCGCTGCTGCGCAACGGCATTCGTCCGCCTGTAGCGCCTGCCACCACGGCATCTGGCTTTGCGCACCAGCGCTGGTCTTCTGTCGTGCCAGCAGACGCCGCCAGCACCAACTTCAGCCGCTGGAACATCACCGCAGACGCCGCCAAACCTGCAAACGGGACGGGCGACTTCCGCAATGCTGCCAACACCTTTGGCTACATTGTTGAAATCGACCCGTACAACCCAACGTCGGTTCCAGCCAAACGCACGGCACTTGGCCGCCGCGCTAACGAAGGCGCATGGCCCAGCCTGGCAATTGCAGGTCGCCCACTCGCGTTCTACATGGGATGCGACTCCCGCGGCGAATACATTTACAAGTTTGTATCCAAAAAGCTGTGGGTAGAGTCTGATGCCAACCCGGCCGACCGTATGGCCACTGGTGCCAGCTACATGGATGAAGGCACGATTTACGGGGCCCGCTTTAACGCCGACGGAACAGGCACGTGGGTCAAGTGCGATTTGAGCAATCCGGCGGTTGCTGCGGGCGTACCCGTCAGCACGCTAAACCCCGACGGCTATAAATTTGACAACCTGGCAGACATCTGTGTGAATACCCGCCTGGCTGCTGGCGCGGCCGGTGCCACGCGCATGGACCGCCCAGAATGGACCGCCGTGAACCCAAGAACTGGCGAGATCTACATCACCTGCACCGAGAACCCTGACCGCGGCAACGTCGGCACCACTAACAACAATATCCCCATGGCAGACGTTGATGCCGCCAACCCACGTTACTGGGCCGACAGCAAGGGCATCACGTCGCAAAACGCGGCGGCTGTACCGTTTCAGCGTGGCAACGTCAATGGTCACATCATGCGAATTCGCGAAAAAGGCGACGACGCAAGCGCCGAGTCCTTCACGTGGGACATCTTCCTGTTTGGCGCACAGGCAGTAGCAGATGCTGGCTTTGACGACGCCAACTGGCAAGCCAACGTTAATCTGTCCAAACTCAGCCCGCTGAACGATTTGTCCAAGCCGGACGGTTGCTGGTTCTCCAAAGCCAGCGGCATTTTGTGGATCGAAACCGACGACAACACATTTACGGACCAGTCCAACGCGATGCTGCTCGCGGCCGTACCGGGCATTACCGGCGACGGCGGCGCCCGCACCGTGGTGAACCAGGCCAGCGGCAGCCCGAACCGCGCGGTATCGACTGAAAAATCAGTAGTGACTTACGCGGGCAAGCCATTGAACGACACCATCTTCAAGCGCTTTATGACTGCACCTACCGGCGCTGAAATCACCGGCGTTGCAGAGTCACCAGACGGCAAGGCATTGTTTGTTAACGTACAGCATCCCGGAGAGAACACCACCGCCGCAGGCTTTACAGCCGGTATCTTTGAGAGCAACTGGCCAGCGAACGGCGGCGGCGTTGCTGCCTACGGCCCGGGTGGTGCATCTGGCCGCCCGAGGTCTGCAACCGTGATGATTACCAGGAACGACGGCGGCGTCATCGGTTTGTGATTGGTTAAAAGCCTGCCGCGCCTTGAATATGGTGAGGTACGCAAACGCAGAGAAGGCAGAAAAGGCAGCAAGGTACTTGCTGCCTTTTCTGTTTTAAGCCGATCGTTAG
>ENA-OBIT01000024-OBIT01000024.1-metagenomes-genome-assembly--contig:-NODE-24-length-50350-cov-3.77801_pt1 | contig 50350 bp, 39 predicted proteins | sample MGYA00153386_OBIT01 | MGnify analysis MGYA00153386
TTCGGGCAATCGAACTTTGGGAATAAAAGTTTTTGGTATTTACCATCTTTATTATGGGGAATTTGGATTTTATTATTTCCTGTTTTACTTCATTTCGACGAAGCGTTCTTAATTTTCAATCAAATGATTGAAGGGAAAGATTTTAAACAACCATTGCTGGCAATGCCAGAAATTATTGACAATTGGCAAATAATGAGTGCAAGTGTATTTGCATTATTCTATATAGCAATCTTATTTATTCAGGAAAAATCAAACCTCTTTTCATATATAGTTCAATTCTTTTTTGTAAGTATTTGGATAGCAATCACCCCATTACTTTTCGGATTTATTTTAATTTTTTGCCTTTGGCATTCTTTACAATCTGTTCAGCATCAAGTACATTATTATAAAATAGCTATGAATGGAACATCACTTGATTTTTTTAAAGCTATCTTCCCTTTTAGTTTAATGGCGTTGTTGTTTTTTGGATTATATATTTTTTTTAGAGGGTTTCAATTAAGTGAAGCATTTATTTTATTATCCTTAATTACCTTGCCTCATGTAATTGTCATGCATAGATTATACGGGGAAGATAATTGATTCATTTATAAAAGCGTAAAACTTAATACATAATCAAGTCTATCTTTTTAAGGGGAATATCTTTCGTTTGGTCAATTAATATGATTTTTATTCTTTTTTAAATTAATTCTTCATGAATAATTTTTTGACCTTCAACGATACCAATATAAGTTTGCTTTATTTTTTTTGTGAACCCATAAATAGCAAAAAATTTTATTTTTAATACAACAAAATGGCATTTCATACTTCCTTTCTTCCCTAATAGTTGAATCAAGTTTTAAAATATATTTCCTTAAAAATTCCAAGCAGCTTAGGGTTTCTGAATCAAATTTTGAAAAATAATTTTTCAGTGGTCTTAACATATCTTAATTATAACCTTAGTAAACTGCTAATTTTTTATCAAATTAAGTGAAGCTATTACCATTCTTATTTCACCAAAACTAATATCTTTTAAATTCTCGAACAAAACAGCAAGACTTTCAACACCATATTTTTTAATTGCTGATTTAATTTGATCTTGTTTTGGTTTCGACATTAATTTATCCAATTCTACCTCTCCAGTTCCAACAAAATAAGAAAGATGTCCTTCAATAGTATTAAAAGTGAGATTTCTTTCAGCTGCAATTTCTTCAATTGTTTTACCTTCATTATAAAGTTGAAATGAGATTGATTTGGTATCTGGCTTATCTACTATTTTTAATATCGTTTTTTCCTTTTTCCTTTTTTTTACTTTAAAATTTGTTTCAGGTTCAATTGAGTATTGATCACAATAATCTTGTATCATTTCCAAAATATCATCTCCGTATTTGTCAATTTTTACCTTTCCGAAGCCAGAAATCAGCAATAAATCTTTTTTAGTTTGTGGTAAATAGGTGCTTATTTCAGTTAAAGTTGCTTGATTTGCCAGCATATAAATAGGTAAATTATTTTCTTCACATATCTTATCTCTCCACCTTTTTAAAGTGCTAAACAATTCGCCATTAGCTACGGATGAATTTGCTTGTTTTTTATTAGTTGCGTAGCATGTTATTGATATTTTAGGTTGAGCATAATTTAATTTATGCTGCAAATAAGTGGTTATTGAAAAATTATTCTTACTATAATTTAAATTATAAATAGTTTGGTTTATGGCAAGAGTAAGTTGTTGTAAATGTTCATTTATAATATCTGCAGGTTCTTTATATTCAGTTAATAAGGGATGATTTTGTAATGTTTTTTTATAAGTGGAGATCTTTGGTTCAAAATAGTTTGCTGCATCTTTAATCCTTTTTTGCATGGTGTTATTCTCCTCAACCACAGGATTTTCTTTTATATAATCTTCAACTTTATTACAGAAACTTAAACCATGTTTTCTTTCAGCAATAAAATCATTTTTCAATTGTTCAACCCAGTTTCTTGCATCAGGATTTAATTTTTCGTGATGTTGTTTTACATGATAGTGTAATAGATTTAAATTTGATTCTATTTCTTCAAAAGAAAAAATATTCTTAATTAATTTTTGTGTGTAAAGCTGTCTTGCATTTGAGAATCGTTCAGCTAAAGAACCATCATGGATAAGTGATTTTTGCCCTTTTACTACATTAGCATTACTATAAATGGCACTTGATGGTATTTTACTTAATAATACAATTCCATCAATACTGGTACATCTACTTAATGCAACATATACTTGCCCACTACTAAAAGCCGACCCAGCATCAATCATTATTTTATTAAATGTTAATCCTTGGCTTTTATGTATGGTAATTGCCCAGGCTAACCGCAATGGATATTGAGTAAAACTACCCAGTATTTCCTGTTCTAATTTTCCATCTTTTCTGTTCAATGTATACCGGCTATTTTCCCAGGTTTCCATTCCTACTAAAATTTCAACTCCATCACAATCAACGATGATTCTTTCTTTTTCTAATTTTTTTATAATCCCTATTTTGCCGTTGTAATATTTTTTTGATATCACATCATTTTTCAAAAACATAACCTGAGCGCCTTTTTTTAACAATAAATTGCTTTCAGCTGGATATGAATTTTCTGGAAAATCATCTGAAATAACAGCCTTATAGCTATATTCTGGAAATTTATTTTCAACTAAATGCTGTTGATTTATTTTATCAGCCTGATTGTTATGTGAAGTGAGTGTAATATATTTATCTTCAATGGAAGGTTTAAAGTCAGGTATAAATTTTTTATTTAAATTTTCAAATTCCAGCGCAGACATTTCATTGTTTCGTACTTTGTTTAATAGTTCTACAAAACTTTCTTCTTTCTGTCGATATATTTTTATTAATTCTATTAATAGTGGAGTTTGTTGTTTAATAGCAACACTGTCAAAAAAGAACGGCGAAGCATAATATTCAGATAAAATATTCCATTCATTATTATTTGCAACCGGTGGTAACTGGTGCAAATCACCGATGCAAAGTAATTGCACCCCACCAAAGGGTAAATCATAATTTCTTCTTACACTTTTCAAAATGGTATCTATAGCATCCATTACATCTGCACGCACCATACTTATTTCATCAATTATCAGCAAATCCATTCTTCTCAATAATTGCTGCCTTTGATTATTAAACCTGATTTTAGAAATCAAATCATCACGATTTATTTTTGTTGGTAGAAATGGATGAAATGGCAATTGAAATAAACTATGTAATGTTACACCTCCAGCATTTATTGCTGCAACACCAGTCGGTGCAGCTACAATTATATTTTTTGTTGAGTTTTCTTTTAAATATTTAAGAAAAGTAGTTTTACCTGTTCCGGCTTTTCCAGTAAGGAATATATTTTCCGAAGTTTCTGTCACGAAACGAAAAGCTAAATCGAAAATTTCGTTAAGTTCAAATTCTGTTTCCATGGTAATTTTTTAAAAAGAATGTGACAGTTAATTTTATTTAAAGGAGTTTTTTTATTTTATTAAATAATTTTACTGAATAAAGATATTCTAAATTCTGGAATTAACATTTATTTTTTGCCTTTGTCACATAGGTTATTTTCTATATCTTTTCATTTGATTGATTTATCCTTGATAATCCTATAATTGATCAATTATCAACATTCACCCCGCCATCTTTAATAAAATCATATTTTTGCTATTTACGATTTATCAATAATATGGCAACTAAATACGATGATGATGATATCCGTTCACTTGATTGGAAAGAGCACATTCGACTTCGACCCGGCATGTACATCGGTAAATTGGGCGACGGATCTGCCTATGATGATGGAATTTATGTGCTTTTAAAAGAAATTGTCGACAATTCTATAGATGAATTTGTGATGGGTGCAGGCAAAAATATTGACCTCAGCATTACCGATCATAAAGTTTCTGTGCGCGATTTCGGACGTGGAATTCCATTGGGTAAAGTGATTGATTGCGTATCTAAAATTAACACAGGAGGAAAATATGATTCCAATGCTTTTCAAAAATCTGTGGGTTTGAACGGTGTGGGAACTAAAGCTGTAAATGCACTTTCAAACCAATTTACAGTTCAATCTTATCGCGATGGACGAACTAAATTGGCGGTTTTTTCTAAAGGTGAAATTGTAACCAATGAAAATGAAAAAGAAACAACACAGCGCAATGGTACTGCTATCAGCTTTGTTCCCGATGATGGAATATTTCGAAATTATCGATTTATTCCAGAGTTTATTGAAAACCAAATCTGGAATTATGTTTTTCTGAATAGTGGCTTAAGCATTAATTTTAACGGAAAAAAATTCTTTTCTGAACGTGGATTATATGATTTGCTAGTTAGAAATTCAGATGCTGAAAATGTCAGATATCCAATTATTCATTTAAAAGGAAATGATATTGAAATCGCACTTACTCATAGCACTCAATATGGAGAGGAATATTATTCTTTCGTAAATGGGCAGCATACTACTCAAGGTGGAACTCATCAAAATGCTTTTAGAGAAGCTTTAGTAAAAACGGTGCGCGAATTTTATAAAAAGGAATTTGACGCATCCGATATTCGAGCTTCGGTAGTTGCAGCAATTTCTATTCGCGTGCAAGAGCCAGTTTTTGAATCTCAAACAAAAACAAAATTGGGTTCCCAAAATATGGCGCATGATGGTATTAGTGTTCGAACATTCATTGGAGATTTTGTAAAAAAAGAGCTTGATAATTATCTGCATAAACATTCTGAAACTGCCGATGCATTGTTGAAAAGAATTCTACAATCAGAAAGAGAGCGAAAAGATATTGCAGGTATAAAAAAATTGGCTAATGAACGTGCGAAAAAGGCAAGTTTGCATAACCGGAAACTCCGAGATTGTAAATTACATCTTGATGATATAAATTCAGAAGATCGTGTTTATACTACCTTATTTATAACTGAAGGAGATTCGGCAAGTGGTAGCATTACCAAATCAAGAAATGTACAGACACAAGCAGTTTTTAGTTTAAAAGGTAAACCATTGAATTGTTTGGGTTTATCTAAAAAGATTGTTTATGAAAATGAAGAATTTAATCTTTTGCAACATGCATTAAACATTGAAGATGGGTTGGAAGGATTGCGATACCATAACATCGTAATTGCGACAGATGCTGATGTTGATGGAATGCATATTCGTTTATTGATAATGACTTTTTTTCTTCAATTTTTTCCTGATTTGGTACGTGCTGGGCATATTTTTATTTTACAAACCCCATTATTTAGGGTGAGAAATAAAAAGGAAACCATTTATTGTTACAGTGAGCAAGAGAGAAGAATTGCGATGACTAAATTAGGAGTAAAACCAGAAATTACTAGGTTCAAAGGATTAGGTGAAATTTCACCTACAGAATTTGAACTTTTTATTGGAAAAGATATGAGATTAGATCCAGTCATAATTTCTAAAGATTCGAGTATAAAATCATTACTTGATTATTTTATGGGTAAAAATACTCCTGCGCGTCAGGAATTTATTGTTAATAATTTAAGAGTAGAACTGGATGTAGTTGCTGAGGAAGATGTTTTAATTGAAGAAATATAAAATATGAGTGATAATACATTGGACGAGAACGAATTAAATCAAAATACAGAAGGCGAAAAACTACACGAAGTCATAAAAATTGACGGCTTATATCAAAATTGGTTTCTTGATTATGCTTCTTATGTGATTTTAGATAGGGCAGTACCTCATATTTATGATGGATTAAAACCTGTCCAAAGGCGTATTCTTCATTCATTAAAAGAAATGGATGATGGCAGGTATAATAAAGCTGCCAACGTAATTGGAAATACAATGAAATATCACCCTCATGGTGATGTATCCATTGGTGATGCCATGGTACAAATTGGGCAAAAGAATTTGTTAATTGATTGCCAGGGAAACTGGGGCGATCCGGTTACCGGTGACTCAGCTGCGGCACCAAGATATATTGAAGCTCGCTTAACTAAGTTTGCATTGGAAGTAGCATTTAATGCTCAAACAACAACTTGGCAATCGTCTTATGATGGTAGAAACCGAGAGCCGGTAACGCTGCCAATGAAATTTCCTTTATTACTTGCGCAAGGTGCTGAAGGTATTGCAGTTGGTTTAGCCACTAAAATAATGCCTCATAATTTTATCGAATTAATAGATGGATGCATTGATATTTTAAAAGGTAAAAAAACAAATATTCTACCTGATTTTTACACAGGTGGAGCAGCCGATTTTAGTAATTATAATGAAGGTCAGCGTGGTGGAAAAATCAGAGTGAGAGCAAAAATTAATGAAAAAGATAAAAAGACATTAACCATCACAGAAGTTCCGTTTAGCACAACTACCGGTAGTTTGATTGATAGCATAATTAATGCAAATGAAAAAGGTAAAATTAAAATTCGGAAAATTGAAGATAACACTGCTAAAAATGTAGAAATCGTTGTTCATTTAGCACCGGGTATTTCTCCGGATGTAACGATTGATGCATTGTATGCATTTACAGATTGTGAAGTTTCTATTTCGCCAAATACGTGTATTATTCGCGATGATAGACCTTATTTTTTAAGTGTAAATGTTATCCTAGAAGAAAGTGCTTTTCATACCCGAAATCTTTTACAACTTGAATTAGAAATTAGGTTAAACGAATTAAATGAAAAATGGCATTTCAGTTCATTAGAGAAAATATTTATTGAAAACAGAATGTATCGAAATATTGAAGTTGCGGAATCTGAGGATGAAGCAGTTGCAATTATTGATAAGCTTTTAAAACCTTTTAAAAAATTGTTTAAAAGAGAAGTCACTAGTGACGATATTCTGAAATTAATGGAAATTCGGATTAAAAGGATTACCAAATATGATGCTTTTAAAGCAGATGAGCTGTTAAAAAATATAGATGAAGAAACGAAAGAAGTAAATCATAATTTGTTAACTATTACAGATTATTCAATCGCTTATTTTAAAAAATTAAAAGAAAAATACGGGAAGGGTAGGGAACGGAAAACAGAAATTCGTGCATTCGATAAAGTTGAGGCTACCCAAGTAGCGTTAGCAAATGTTAAATTATATGTAAATCGTGCTGATGGATTCGTTGGCTCTGGATTGAAAAAAGATGAATTCGTTGTCGATTGTTCGGATATTGACGAAGTAATAGCGTTCCGTGGAGATGGGAAATTTATGGTAACGAAAGTTGCCGACAAAGCATTTGTTGGAAAAGATATAGAACATGTTGCTGTTTTTAGAAAAAATGATGAACGTACAGTTTATAACATGATTTATAGAGATGGAGAAACAGGAATTTCTTACATGAAGAGGTTTGCCGTAACTGGAGTGACACGTGATAAAGAATATGATTTAACAAAAGGTAGTAAAGGTTCTAAAACGCTGTATTTTACCGCAAATCCAAATGGTGAAGCAGAAACTATTGCTATTCATTTAAAGCCTCATTCTAAATTAAAAAAACTTTTATTAGAAATTCCTTTTGCTGATTTGGCCATTAAAGGAAGAAGTAGTTTAGGAAATATGGTTACTAAATATCCAATTAAAAAAATTGAATTAAAATCAAAAGGACTTTCAACTTTGCAAGGTAGAAAAATATGGTTTGATGAAACATTAAAACGATTAAATGTAGATAGTAGGGGCGAACTACTTGGAACATTTGATGGTGACGATAAATTATTTATACTATATCCAAATGGAAGTTTTGAATTAAAATCTTTTGAATTAAATAATCACTTTGACGAGCCAATGCTTTATCTTCAAAAATTTGACCCTGATAAAGTTATTAGTGCAGTGCATTTAGATGGTAAATCTAAACTGTATTATGTAAAGCGTTTTGTTGTAGAAAGCAATATCATTGGTAAGCGTATTAGTTTTATTAATGAATCACCAGGTTCAAAACTAATTGTAGCAAGCCTTTCTGCCCGACCGCTTATTCATTTTCAGGTAACAAAGGGAAAAGCTAAAGAAAAAGAAGATTTAGGTTTAGAACTTGCAGATTTTATTGATGTGAAAGGAATAAAAGCAATTGGAAACCGATTAACTTCATATGATGTTAAAAGGGTAGAATTAATAAAAAGGGAAGAAGAAATTGAAGAGCCAATTGAAACTGATAAAAAAATAATTGCTAATGAAAATGTTCGAAAAAATATTCCTTTAGAAATCGAAAATCCAGATGATATAGAATTAGGAAATGACGGTCAAACTAAAATGTTTTAAGTTTGCCGTCATTTTTATTGGTTTATCTGGTTAAAACTATTGTTCCTTTTTTAACTAATTCATTGCCATCAAGATCTTTACCACGAGCAACATAAATGTAAACACCATCCATTGCTGGTGAACCTTTATACATTCCATTCCAGGTAATCTCGTCGGAATTTGTAGCAAAAACTTCTCTACCCCAACGATCCATGATGTAAAAATCAAATTCTGTAAATGAATAAGCATAGAATTTAAATTCTTCATTTACACCGTCTCCATTTGGAGAAAATGCATCCGGAGCATAAAATGTCATATCAACTACAACACAAAATAATTGTGATATCGTATCCTCGCATCCAGATTCATTGTTTACAATTTGGGTTATAAAATAATCACCAGATTTAGTGTAAGTATGAATTGGATTTGTCTCATTACTACTATTTCCATCACCGAAATTCCACTTGTAGAAGCTTGCACCAAACGCTTTATTATTTATTCTTACAATATTTGATACACATCCAATATTATCATCTAGTGTAAAATCAGCTATTGGTACTTGATCAACATTAATTATAAATTCCCTTTTTTCAACACAACCTGTAGAACCAGTCACTGTTAGTTTTACAACAAATCTACCTGGTTCTTTATATAAATGATCAGGATGTAATAAGGTTGAGCTTTGTCCATCTCCAAAATCCCAAAAAATAGATTTATGTGAAGCTAAATTATTTCCAATTTCATTAAAATTGATCAGCAATGGTGCACATCCACCTGTCGTATTTGGAAATATGTCAAATACAACCTCTTTAACTTCTATTTCATCGGATTTTATAATACTATCCACACAACCCAAATAGTTAATGGCTTTTAACATAACGGTATATTTTCCGGCATTAGCGAACGAATGAGTAGGATTCATTAGCGTAGATTTATCACCATCTCCAAAATCCCAAAACCAGGTATTTATTTTAGATGGATTTACCGTTGTATTACTAAAATTAATAGCAGTAAGTTTACATACAATAGAATTATCAGTTGTAAAATTCGGGATTGGCTTTAAATCAATTTGAATAGAATCTGGTGATTTAATAGAGAAAACACATCCCTTGTCATCTTGCATAATAAGAACAGGATGAAAAACTCCACTTCTTAGATAAGTATGCGAAATTGTTGCACCATTTCCTATTGATCCATCACCAAAATCCCAGGTGAAAATAGTAGCATTTGCAGATGATGCAGTGAAAGTAATAGCAGTATTAATGCCAATGCAAGCATTTTTTGGTGTGAAATCAAATGTGCCGATTGGTCCAAGTACAATTACAGTTTTTTGTTTAATAATCGTATCAGTACACCCTGTTGATGAAGTAATAATTAATCTAACATCAAATTCACCTGGAGCGGTATAAATTTTAACTGGATTTCTTGTTTGTGATGTACTGCCATCTCCAAAATCCCACTTCCAACTTATCGGACCATTAAGTGAATTATCTGTAAAATTAACTAAAAAAGGAGGGCAATTTCCTATGTTCGGACTATTTTGAAAATCAGCTATAGGATTTGCAATTGTAATAGATTGTGCATAAATAAAAGTACTATCGCAACCTAAAGAATCGGTTACAGTTAGTGATACTTTATATACACCATCTAAAACATATCTATGGATTGCATTGGTATTTGTAGATGTTTTGCCATCACCGAAATTCCATAAATATTGTTGATTAGTATCTACAGCTGTATTCGTAAATATTATATCTTGACCGGTACAACTAATGGTTTTATCTATGGTAAAAGATGAATTTGGTAAAGAAAGATTAATAAATTTCTTTTTAATCAAAGTTCTGCTACAGCCATCTGCATCAGTAACCAATAAAGAAACATCATAATTGCCAAGAGTAATATAGGTATGCGTAGGATTTTCTAAGGTTGAGCTATCACCGTCACCAAAACTCCATTGATAAGAAATTATTGGAGCTACTATTCCGCTCGTATTTATAAAATTGACACTAAATGGGAGACAGCCAATTCGCTTATCAGAACTAAAATTTGTTGTAGGTCCTTTAGAAACAATAAAGTTTTGACGAATCATTGAATCTTGGCAACCAGTAAAGTTTCTTATAAATAATTTTACGGTATAAATACCTGCATTATTAAAAATATGTGTTGGGTTTTTCAAAGTGGATGTTTTGCCATCACCAAAATCCCACAGCCAAGTGCTGGCCGAAATACTACTATCACGAAACGCAACCGTCAATGGTGAACAACCTGTAAATTTATCAGCACCAAATGCAGCATCGGGAATATTAATCACAATTATTCGTTCATAAATTGCTGTACATCCATTATTATTGGTAACAGTCAAAATTACATTATAACTTCCTATTGAACTATAAGTATGGCTCGGTGCAGTGGCTGTTGAAGTAGTTCCATCACCAAAATCCCAGTTTACACTATCAAAGTTTTTTGAATTATTAATAAAACTAATATCTAAATAACTCGAGCAATCTTGTGTAAAAGTGAAGTTTGCATAAGGAGGTAAAATTTCTATGTATCTTAATTTCTTTAAAATAACTTTACACCCATTATTGAAAACTGTAAGTGTTACATCATAAAATCCTTGATTGGTATACATATGAATTGGATTTTCCAATGTACTGGTTCCACCATCTCCAAAATCCCATAAATAAGTTAATCCACCTTGGGTAGTATTTACGAATGATACTGGCTGTCCTACACAATAAACTAAAGGAGTAGCACTGAAATCTACTATTGGAGTTGGCCCAGTTTTTACTAATTCAATTTTAGTAACAGTGTCTTTACATCCATTTGCAGTTTCTACAATCAAACGAACTGTAAAATTACCACCTGTTAAATAGGTATGAATAGGATTTGATAAGGTTGAAGTGTTTCCATCGCCAAAATCCCAATTCCAAAAAGCAATTGGTTCATTGGTAACTGTTTTGTCAAAAAATGTAACTGGATGTGGAAAACACCCATCTTTAATAGAATTTACAAATGCAGCTACAGGATTACCAGTCTTTACATAATTTTTTATAGTTCTGGTTGTAGTACATGTTGCAGTCGAAGTTTTAAGGCTAACCGTAAAAGACCCGTTTGTTGTATAAATATGGGTTGGATTTTGTAAAGTTGATGTGGTTCCATCTCCAAAATTCCATAACCAACTTTGACCACCTACGGTTAAATCAGTAAATAGAACACTATGAGGAACATTGCATGAAATTAAATTACTTCCACTAAAATTAGCGGTATCTCCGGCAGCAATTATGATGTAATTCGATTTTACAATAGAGTCTGAACAAATGCCTGCGAATGCTGACTTTAGGCTAACCGTATAGTTACCCGAACTTAAATATTTTTTTGATGGATTTTTAAGAGTCGAAAAAGTACCATCACCAAAATTCCATTGCCAGGTTGTAGCTTGTGAAGATGATAGATCTGTAAAAAGTATCGTACTATTTATGCAGCCGTTTTGGTTATCAGCAGAAAAATCAGTAGTGAATTTTTTAAATTTTATGTAATCAGTTTTTGTTTCTGAATAAATACAGGCTGTTCCATCACTTACCGTCAATGTTACTGTATAATTATTCGCAATTACATTTGTATAGAGATGGTTTGGATTTGCAACGGTTGATGTAGTACCATCTCCAAAATCCCATAAATAGGTATAGTTGCCACTTCCTGCTGAAATTGTAGAAACAAAATTTGCACTTAAAGAACTTAAGCAGCTTTCTGTAATGTTTGAACTAAATGAACCAATTATTTGGTCAGTGACTTCTATGTAATTAGGCATCACCATGGATGCAACGCAACCAGCTGAATCAGTAGCTACTAAAGTAACTGTAAAACTGCCTGGTAATGAATAAATATGGGTAGGAGATGCATCTGAAGAGGTTATGCCGTCTCCAAAATCCCAAAGTTGAGAAACTATATTACTACTCGAAGAACTGGTACTATTACTGAAATTTACTGTAAGAGTTCCGCATCCTGAAACCGTATCAGCGCTAAAAACCACTTGTGGTTTTTCATAAATATTTACGTAACCAGGTTTAATAATAGTGTCAAATATTCCATTTTTACCAACAATCAAACTCACTGTAAAATTTCCAGCCGTAATATATAATGCGCTGGGATTTTGTTGAGTAGAAGTATTTCCATTTCCTAAATCCCATAACCAACTATCCGGATTTCCAGTTGAAATATCGGAAAAGTTGATCTGAACTGGCGTACAGCCAGAAGATTTAGAACTTGAAAAATCTGCTTTTACCTGGGCCTGTGCCTTTGCTTGGGTTAAAAGTAGGAATGCTATGCTAGCAAAAAACTTAAGTATGGAATTTAATTGCATCAAAACGAGATTTAAAAGATTGGGTCTTTTAACGCAAGCATCTCGAAAAGGATTCAAATATTTAGTTACTCATAAAAATTCATTAGCTCAATTTTTACTTGTTCAGCGATTTCTTATTAAATTTAAATGGCTTAGGTTGTTAAAACAAAGGTTTTGGCTTTGGTTCAATAATGACCAGATTGTAATTTGTTAAAAGGTACTTATTTTTCCATAAACCCCAAGAGGCAATTTGTAACCTGAACTTGAATTTAGGTACAATTCTCCAGTTGCTAAGTTTTTTGCTTTAGGAAATACGTTTTTAAACAAATTTTCGACGATAAGGGATGAGAAACCTAAAGAATACGTGTTTAAAATCAAAAAATGTTCTTCCTCGTCAAGTAAATGAACAATGTCATTCATAATTTCCAAAAGTTGATCTTCCAGTTTCCATTTTTCTCCATTTGGCCCATTTCCATAAGCAGGAGGGTCCAGAATAATTCCGTTGTATTTTTTCCCACGTTTTACTTCTCTTTTTACATATTTCAATGCATCTTCAACCGTCCAACGAATTCCATTAAGTTTTGATATTTCCTGATTTTCATTTGCCCAGTTTATCACCTGTTTTATCGAATCTACATGGGTTGTGTCAGCTCCTGAAGCTTTTGCAGCCAAAGAAGCACCACCTGTATAAGCAAATAAATTTAAGAATTTTGGCGTTTCAGTTTTCATTCCCGAAAGCTTTTTTGCAATGAAATCCCAATTGGCAGCCTGTTCCGGAAAAATACCAACATGTTTAAAAGATGTTAACCCAAGCCGGAATGTTAAGTCGAGTTTCTCAGTTTTGTAACCAATATGCCATCTATCAGGTATTGATTCTTGTTTTTTAACCCATTCGCCAGAAGTTGCACTTCTACCTTTGAAACGAATATGATGTAATCGTTGCCATTCACTATCCGGATATGCTTTACTCCAAACGGCTTGTGGTTCAGGTCTTATTAAAATTACATTTCCAAATCGTTCAAGTTTTTCAAAATCTCCACAATCAATCAGTTCGTAATCTTTCCAGTTTGTGGGGGTTAATGTTTCTATCATTGTAATTTATAAGCTTTTTGAAGCAGTTCAGTTGCAAAAACGAAATTGTATAAAAGTTCGTTTTTTGAAGTGAGAATATCATCTTTTGTTCCTTCCCAGTTTTTCTCTCCTTTATGAAGAAAAATAATAAAATCTCCAATTCCCAAAACTGAGTTCATATCGTGTGTATTTACAATGGTCGTAATATTAAACTCATCAGTAATTTCTTGAATCAATTCATCTATTACAATCGAAGTTTTTGGGTCTAACCCAGAATTTGGCTCATCACAAAATAAGTATTTGGGATTCATCGAAATGGCACGAGCTATTCCAACCCTTTTTTTCATTCCACCACTTAGTTCTGATGGAAATAGTTTATTAACGTTTGATAAATTTACACGATTCAAACAAAAATCAACACGTTCTTTTTTTTCAGCCAAACTAATTTGGGTAAACATATTTAAAGCGAACATTACATTTTGTTCAACTGTCATAGAATCAAACAAAGCACTCCCTTGAAAAAGCATTCCTATTTCTTTTCGAACTGGAATACGTTCTTTAAAGTCTAATTTCGTAAAATCACGATTGTCATACAGTATTTCTCCACTAGTAACCTCGTGCAATCCAACCATACATTTAATCAAGGTTGTTTTTCCAGATCCACTAGCTCCAATCACTAAATTGCATTTCCCTGGTTTGAACGTAACAGAAACGTCTTTTAAAACATCATTATCACCAAAAGATTTATAAATATTTTTTACTTCAATCATCTTTGCTTTATTTATTCATTTTGTAATAGCATTATAAGATAGCTTTTATTTTATTTGATAAAACTGCTTTTTTATTTAACGATACTCGATTGTTTGATTAATTTCAATTCAATATAATTTTATTAATTGTTAATTTATTTAAAGATTATACAATTTATTTATTTTTGATAATTGATAAAAGACCTTTTAAATTTATTTTAAGCTTACCCCTAAAAAGGGGTCGGGCTATTCGCTATATCTTTTTTGCGGGAAGATAAGCCAAAGATTTTCAATTTTGATTAGCAAAAAAGGATGCCGCTACTATCCCTAAGCCTTCTACCTCCGAAGTTAATTCTCTTTCTATTTTTACCTTTCTTAATTTCATTATAAAAGTAATTGAGCAACTAAATAATCAGCTACTAATATTAAAATACAACTATAAACTACTGCGCGAGTACTTGATTCGCCAACTTCTAACGCTCCCCCTTCTGTATAAAAACCTTGATAGGCTGAAACTGAAGTAATGATAAAAGCAAATATTACAGCTTTCGTCATGCTTACCGTTATTAGAAATGGATTAAACTCCGATTGAATACCCGATATAAAATCTTGGGGCGAAAGAGCGCCAGATAAAGATCCAGCAAAATATCCACCACCAATGGATAAGGAAATAGAAATAATAACCAATAAAGGAACCATAGTCATAGCACCAATAATTTTTGGTAAAATAAGATAACCAGGAGAATTTACACCCATAATCTCTAATGCATCAATTTGTTCGGTTACCCTCATAGTTCCAATTTGCGAAGCAATGCTTGAACCTATTTTCCCAGCTAATACGATCGAAACAATAGTTGGACTTAGTTCAAGAATGGTTGAATCTCGGGTGATTTGGCCGATAACAGAAAGTGGAATAATATCACTCACTAATTGAAATGCAGTTTGCACGGTAGTCACTGCTCCTAAAAAAACTGAAATGATGCAAACAATACCCAATGAGCCAATTCCTGTCGACATCATTTCGCGCGTAATTTCATTCCAATAGACCGAAAATTTTTCTGGTTTTACAAATAATGCTTTTAGCAACAGCATATATCTTCCTAAATGGTAAAGAATCATTTGTTGGTTTTATTTTGGCTAAAAGTACACATATTGTTGAATGGGTGAGAAATTTGGTTTAACTAAGGTTTGATCCAAGAATCTTAAACTCTCAAACCAAATTTTAAACCAAAAAATTGATTCTAAATTTTCTCTAAACTACTCTTGCAAAATTTGCAAATTTAAGACAGATGATTCCAAAATTGGGATAGAATTTTTTATAATCTTATTAAAATACCGTATTTAACTTTTATTTGAGCATAGGCTTATCCTTTTTTTTACATGTTACTTGTAATGCTTGAAAAACTGAAAGCTTCCCATTGCATCGATTTAGACGTTTTTCGAAAATAAATTTTTTAACCATGAAATAATTTGGAATGTTGGAAACAACATTTTATATTTATGAAAAATTAAAACCAATAATATGAAAGCAATTAAAACATTGAAAGGTATGTTAAATACCCCCCCCCCCTATTTGCTATTTTAATGCTATTAGGGCAATTATCTACTAGTGCTCGTGCACAAAATTACGATGCTGGGTTTTTGAAGAATGATGGGCAAGAAAAGAATATAGATGGCAGTTACAACAGTAGCCTATTGTATACAACTCAAATCAATAATTCAAAAATTTATTTTACAAAAACAGGTATTAGCTTTGTTGTTAGTAAAAAGGCAACGAATACTTTAACTGAAAAGGATTCCATTTATCGAATGGAGATGAGTTTTTTAAATAGTAATGCTTTTACAACTTGTTCTCCTAGTCAATTATTAAGCTCAAATACTAATTTTTATATTGGTGCTCTCGAAAAAGTTGATGTTCCAGAATACGGTAAAATAACTTACACAAATTTATGGAACAATATTTCTCTTGATGTATTTTTTACTCAAACTGGTATTCAGCTTAACTATAGGTTAGCAGTAGGAGCAAACCCTAGCTTAATTCAATTAAAATTTAACGGCGGTAGTAATCTAGCTTTACAAAGCGGGAATTTAAGTCTTAATCTCCCTTTCCAAAATCCTGTAAATGTTTCTAAATTTTTGATTTCTCAAACTTCTGGAAATTTAGTTGCAATTTCTGCTTCATCATCCTTAGTAAATGGGAATGAATGGAAACTAAATACTACAGGCTACAATTCTAACAATACTTACGAAGTGAAACAAGATATTATCAATTTCACAACATCTTCTCAACAGCAAGTTACTTCATCAAGTACTACATTCAATAATAAATGGACTACATATTATGGTGGAAATAGACAAGATTACATAGTTGATACACATATATCAGTTGATAATAAAATTTATACGTTAGGGATAACAACAAGTTCTGATTTCCCTTTTTTCGCAGGAGCGTTATTTCCAGTAGTTAATATTTTTGGCATAATTAACAGTGATTTAGTTATTACTTGTTTTAATACAGATAGAAGTCGGTTATTCCAAACTTTTTATGGTGGTACTGGTAGTGAAACAGCAGGTAGTATAGCTGTAAATAGTCAAGGATTAGTTTATTTTTGTGGGACAACTTCAAGTCCAGATTATCCTTGTCAACCAGGTAATGTAAGTACCTATTTTACTGATAGTATAAAAAGCCAAGAAGATGCATTTATTACTAAACTAAGCGCAAATGGAAAATATAAAACTTGGAGTACTTTTTTTGGGTCAAATGATTATGATGTAGCAAGTGGTCTTGCAATCGGAAATGATGATAAAGTGTACATGGTTGGATATTCACAAGGTAGTAATATTCCAATTCGTAATTTAACTAACGGCTTTAATCAAAGTTATAGTCAGTGCCAAAATACACTTTCCTCAACTAATGGTTTCATAGCAAAATTTAGTAATACAGATAATTTAGAGTGGAGTACTTACTATGGAGGTTCTAACTCCGACAATTTTCAATCTTGTGTAATTGATAAGTTTAATAATTTAATTGTTCGGGGTTCTTCTTCAAGTATAGGAAACCTTGGAGGATGTGGTATATTTTCTTTAGCTATGGCTGTTTGTGGGCCAACAGGATCTTATTTGCAAAACAATAGCAATAGTATAGATGATTATATTGCAAAATTCAATCCTCAAGGACAGGTTGTTTGGGCAACTTTTTTTGGTGGCTCCCTTAATGAATACAGTGAAAATCATAATAATTCTCTAATGACAACACCACAAGGTGATATTTTTATGGTGGGTAATACAAGCGGCAATTTACCAATGCCAACGTATACCAATAGTCAAACAAATTATGGAGGTGGTGGAGATGGATATATAATTCGATTTAGGCAAGATGGAAGTAGAAAGTGGTCAAGCTATTTAGGTGGTAGTGGTTATGATGAAGTAAGAGCAATTTGTCCAGGCGCTGGGAACGGGTATATAGTAGGAGGTAGAACTGTAAGCACCAATTTTGGAGTTGTGAATAACAATGCAGATTTTTACCAGCCAACTATTAAAGGGTTAGAAGATGGATTTTTAAATATTTATAATTTTAGTAATTTAAAAACATTTAGCTCTTATTTTGGTTCAACGGCTAACGATGAAATTTTGACTATAAGTTCTGCTAATGATGGAAGCAATATAGTATTAGGAGGCTCAACTTTTGGAACAGGCCTTCCGGTTAAAGATTTTAATATCAACTCTACTTTAGATTATTTTGATCCTAGTTACAATGGTAATTTTTTAGATGGATTTATATCCAATTTAGTAATTACAATTGTGTCTATTCCATGCGGTCCTGATCCATTAGCCTGTAAAACAGCATTAGAGAATTCATCTGATTTAGGTAACTTAATAGTTTATCCTAATCCATCTGACGGTTTATTTGAAATTAAGTTAAATAATTTCGAATTGGATGCCAATATTCTTATCTACAATACCCTTGGTGAATTAATTTATAGTCAGTTATTAAATGAAAGTAATTCTACCATTAATTTAAAAGATAAAAGCAGTGGCTTATATTATATGGTATACTCTTCAAATTCCAAAAGATTCACCAAAAAAATTATAATTAATTGATTTTAATAACCATACAAAATGAAAAATCCAATTTTTAAAATAAGTATAATTTTAGGTTTACTCATTTTCTCTTTAGGTAATAATGTACATGCGCAAAATCCTACTATTTCCCCTTTGGGATCAGGAACCAATCCGGTACCAAGATATCCAGAAGGTGATATACGAAAACTATATACTGATACTATTGATAATAAATTGTATGCAGTAGGCTCTTTTGTTTCCATTGGAGGTAAAAAATGCTACGGTACAGCCGTTTGGGATGGACAAACTTGGGACAGCCTTGGTTCTGGAATACGTGAATTTACATTTTCTGATGCAATACAAACTGTGCTAGATGTAGTTCGATATAAAAATGAGATTTATATTGCAGGCTCATTTTACAAATGTGGAGGTAAAGATATGGTTGGGATAGCACGTTGGAACGGCGTGGAATGGAATAATGTAGGAGGTTTGCTAAAACCTAACAATTTTGGAGCTTGGGGAAGTGGAAATTCAATGGAAGTATATAATGATACACTTTATTTTGTAGGTGATTATGATTCATTGGGAACTGTTGCCAGTAGGGGAATAGCCAAATGGGATGGTCAAACATGGACAGATCTTACCTACAATTTTCCTTCTCCATGTATTTTTACTTATGCTTATGCCCTAAAGCATTATAATGGAAATTTACATTTAGCAGGCAACATGAATTGCTCTCCAACTTTAGTAGAGGAACCTATTCTGAAATTAGTAAACGATCAATGGCTTACGGTAGGTCCAGGAATTAGTGGAGATGCATTTATCGGTAGTTTTGAAATTTATCAAGGAAGCTTATATGCAGGAGGTTACTTCTCTGCTCAAGCAGGCAACATAGAAAACAATATTTTTTATACCAATAATGATATTTATTTCCCAATGAATGGAGGTACACTCCCGTCAACGGTATCAAATATTATGACATATAAAAATGAATTATATGTTGTAGGGCAAATAAATATAGCAGGTGGCTTACCAGTAACTAGAATAGCTAAATGGGATGGACAGCAATGGCTTCCAGTTAGTTTACAGCTTCAAGATTACAGTATTTCAGGCACTGCTTTAGCATTAGCAGAATACAATAGTAAACTTATCATTGCTGGCAGCTTTTCAAGTATAAATGGTACTACTGTTTCAAACATTGCTTCTGTTGATTTTGGTACTTCTAGCATAAATACTATTCCGTCTAATTCAGTTTTTACTTTATATCCAAATCCATCTAGCAATTCTTTTTCTGTAAAAGTCAACGATCAGGTTCAATTGAAGAAGTTAGAAATGTTCAATTCAATCGGGCAAAAAGTTTATTGCCAAATAGATAATCTGCAACAATCTATCGATGTTTCAAAACTAAGTAAAGGCATATATTTAGTTTGCATTGCTACAGACAAAGGAGTAGCTAGAGAAAAATTGGTAGTAGAGTAAATTTAGTATTAATTGCTTGTAAACCCGTCTGGTAGTAAAATACGAGGCGGGTTTTTTTATTTATTTAATTAATATTTTTTTGTATAAAAATTTCATTTCAATGATCAATTTAGATTTTTAACTTAATAAACTAAACTAAAAAATTATAAAAAAATCTTCTAGTAAAGGTAGGCTTAGGGATTGAAGCGGCATCCTTTTTTTCAATTAAAAAACAATTAAATCAAAAAAGATATAGCTGAAAGCCCGACCCCTTTAGTCAATATTTCAATTTTCGACAAAATTTACTTGAGGGGTAAGCCCATAACGTTTTTAAATATACCTGTTATTGGATCTAAACATTTCATTTAAATATTCCCAACAAAATGATTTTATAAAATTTTACAGCTTGCAAAATGACCTAGGAATACAAAATCTGCTGTTTTAACCTTATTGTTATAAATGTTGAAATAAAAATACCAATTTAGCATTTACTTTATGAAAGCATTAATAACAGGAGCAACTAAAGGTATAGGCCGTGCAATTGCAATTGCATTAGCAAAACAAGGATATGATTTAGCTATCTGTAGCCGCAATGATCAGGATTTGAAAGAGTTTGCGGTCGAATTATTATCAATTAATAAAAGGATAAGCATAGTTTATATTAAAACTGATTGCGCAATTAGAATGGAAGTTCTTGCTTTTGCCAATAAAGTAAAAGACAAGTTTGGAACCATAGATGTGTTAGTGAATTGTGTAGGTTTATATCAGCCGGGCAAATTATTGGACGACAAAGGTGGGCAATTAGAAAAAATGATGGAAACCAATGTGTATGCTGCCTACTACCTTTCCGTTTTTTTCTCAAAAGGAATGATACACCAGAATAGTGGTTATATTTTTAATATTTGTTCCATAGCTTCTAATATAAATGAGCCAATGGCAGCCAGTTATTCCATTACCAAAGCTGCACTTTTGGGTTTGTCTCGGTCATTGCGTGACGAGTTAAAACATTACCAAATTAGAGTAAGCAGTATTTTGCCGGGTGCTACTTTTACCGAATCGTGGATTGGAACTCATTTGCCAAAATCAAATTTTGTTCAGCCAGAGGATGTGGCAGAATTGGTAGTTACCGCCCTTGGTTTATCAGCATCTGCTACTTTAGACGAAATTATTATTACACCAAAAAGCAGTTATCTTTGAGTTTGTAAATCCAATTTATATTTTTAATAGTTAAAAAACGTAAAATATCATGACAAAAAAACTTTATCGTAATAAAAGTCAAAGCATACTGGGTGGTGTAGCTGCTGGTATTGCTGAATATTTTGACTTAGACACAACTCTGGTTAGGGTTGGGTGTCTATTAGCATTTTTTTTAGGAGGTTCTGGTCTATTAATCTATATCATATTGTGGATTGTATTGCCTGAAAAACAAGAACTTATGGCAAATGGTCAATTAATAAATGATAACCCTTACCTTGTAAATGATTCAAACCAAATGAAAACAAAGAAAAAAGAAGAAGAAGGCTACATAGGTGGCGCAGTTTTAATACTTATTGGTAGTATATTTTTGATTAATAATTTTGTTCCAGGTCTTAGAATTGAAAAGCTTTGGCCAATAATTCTAATTGTAATCGGAATTTTATTATTGTTTGGAGTTGCTAAAAAGAAAAATAGCAAAGAAACAGATTATCGAACAAATAATTCAGATATTCCACCATACCAAAATACAGGCACAAAAAAATCTGAATTTTCGGATGAAAATGAAAATCCAACAGGACAAAACTACGATTCAACAAAACCAGAATAATTTTCAACATCGAAATTAAACACAAAATGAACTACAAGAATATTTTTTGGGGATTATTGCTAATCGTATTAGGAACCCTGTTTGCCTTACAAAATTTTAATTATATATCAATTAACTGGGATTCAATCTGGCAATTTTGGCCACTGATTTTAATTTTTGTAGGAATCAATTCTTTAGTTAAGAGAGATTCAACAGCAAAAGTTGGTTTCATTTTAGGCTTAGTGTTTTTAGTTGGTTTTTTTATATTTATTTTCACGAGTGTGAGTTTCCAATCAGAATCTGATAATTCTTTTAATTATAATGATGAAGAAAAAGGGATATTTAATAAAAAAGATAAAAAAATAGTAAACAACCAGAATTTTTTCCAAGAAATGGATTCGGGAGTAACTTCTGCTAAATTGAATTTTCAAGGTGCTGCAGGCTCTTTTGATTTAAAACAACCAACTAGCAAACTTTTTGAAGCAAAAGCAAATCTTTCCAATGGCGAATATATTATGGAAAGAATAAACAATGGAAAAGATCAGGAAATTACCTTGAAATTAGCCGATCAAAATATATCTTTTAATGGTAAATTTAAAAATGAAGTTTCCATGATGTTGAATACTAAACCAGAATGGCAAATGGATTTCGAGTTTGGCGCTGGTTCAGCAGAAATTGATTTAAGTGATTATTTGATTAAAAAATTATCCGTAGAAGCAGGTGCGGCAAGCCTTGATTTAAAACTTGGTGATAAATCTAAAAATCAAGAAGTGGTTATTGAGGCCGGTGCGTCGTCGATTGATATCGATATTCCTAGAAGCGCGGCTTGCCAGATTACAACCGAAACAGGGTTATCAAGTACTGATTTTGAGGATTTTGTTAAAATTAGTGATGATTTGTATCAAACCGAAAACTTTTCTACTTCTCCAAATAAGATAATTATTACTCTTTCGAGCGGTGTTTCAAGTATTAGTGTAAGTAGATATTGATAAAACTTTTAAGCGATTTTAGAAAAATTGGTAGAATTTAAATTTAACACGTTCTACGTTATAAATTAATTAACAATAATCTAAAATGGGTGTGCTTAGGCTCAAGGATAGCAGTGGTCTCGTCATTGCTGACGAGATCCTTGAAAAAAAAATTAAATTAAAATTCTTCGTTTCTCTCAGAATGGCAAAAAGCGATTAGCCCGACCGTAACTCGTCAGAAATGACGAGACGAGGTAATCCCCAAATTGTATTTAAAATACAAAATATTAATTATTTAAATAATAAATAAAAGTAAATCAAACCGCACAACGAGTTAAAAAAATATAAATAAAAAATAAGCAAAACTCTATACTGGATAGTAATATAATTAATAGAACCTCAATGAGTTATTTGTCCTATTTAAATTTATAATAAACTCCAAATTGGAAATAGGATTTGGCCAAACCGACTTCAGAATATAATCCTAAATTTTCAACGAGCGACGCTTGAATTCCCATTGTTATTTCAAAACCTACCGGAAATCCATCTTTATCGGTTCGGTAGTCATAACTAGAAATGCCAGGATAATCATAGGTGTGAAATGAACGTCTGATTCCGGCTCCTAACCCTGCGTATCCAGCAAATTTTTCGCCTCCAGTCGAAAAATTTATTCTACCATTTAAACTTACATTCGTAAATCTAAATTCATATTGTTTATTTAATACATAAGTTTCAGTACTATCATTTAATTGAACCATTTCATACAAATAATTGTCCATTGAACCTTGCGCTAAAGCAAAATTTGCCCCAACCAATACATGTTTATTTAAATTATATTCATATTTTAAGAATAGATGTCTAGACTTTACATTTTTATAGAAATCATCATTTCTACTGCTTAAGAATTTACCAGGTCTGTAGTCCCTTAAAGCAAAATCAACATTTTCAAATCCTGTTCCTAATTTAAAGGTATTTCTGATTGGTTTTGGAAGTTGCTGAGCAAAACAAAAAGAAGATAGTAAACACAGAAAAACGAAAATAGATAATGGAGAACTTTTCATAAATAATAAGGTTTATGATAAAGGTATTATAAATTCTTATTTTTGAATAAAAAAATAAAGTACAAATACATGATAAAATTGCCAGGTAAATTCTGTAATTCATTATCAACTTATTCAAGATTTGTAACCAGAGAGGTCGCAATTGGCGATATTCCGATGGGAGGGAACAATCCAATTAGGATTCAATCTATGACCACAACTGATACAATGGACACGATTGGTACAGTTGAACAAACGATACGAATGGTTGAAGCAGGATGTGAATATGTAAGAATTACGGCGCCAAGTATCAAAGAAGCTCAGAATTTAGCAGAGATAAAAAAGCAACTTTTAGTTAGAGGTTTTAATGTTCCATTAGTAGCCGACATTCATTTTACTCCCAATGCTGCTGAACTTGCTGCAAGAATTGTAGAAAAAGTACGGGTTAATCCAGGAAATTATGCTGATAAAAAGAAATTTGAACTAATAGATTATTCCGAAAAATCATACTTCGATGAGTTAGAAAGGATTCGTAAAAGATTTACTCCACTTGTAAAAATTTGCAAGGAATATGGTACTGCCATACGAATAGGGACGAATCATGGTTCATTGTCCGATCGAATTATGAGCCACTATGGCGATACGCCGAAAGGAATGGTTGAATCAGCCATGGAATTCATTCGTATTTGTGAAGAAAATAATTATTATAACTTGGTAATTTCTATGAAAGCCAGCAACCCACAAGTTATGGTACAAGCTTATCGGCTTTTGGTAGAAACAATGGTTTCAGAAAATATGAATTATCCTCTGCATTTAGGTGTTACTGAAGCAGGTGATGGAGAAGATGGTCGAATAAAATCGGCTGTAGGTATCGGCACTTTGTTGGAAGATGGCCTAGGCGATACTATAAGAGTTTCATTAACTGAGGAGCCAGAAATGGAAGCTCCTGTTGCAATTGCATTAGCCAAAAGATATGAAAACAAGAAAGTAATAAAAGTACAGGACGATGTAGTAAAATTTCCCGAAGTTTATCATCCATACATATATCAACGTAGAGTTTCTAACGCGGTTAGTAACATTGGAGGGCACGCTGTACCTGTAGTTTTTGCTAATTTGAAAGCTTTAAATTTAAAAGATCCTTTTATATTAAATGCTGTTGGTTATACATACTCTGCACTTTTGGATAAATATAATATCAGTGATATGGCGGCTGATTTCGCTTTTATGGATAATCAACTTCCATCTTTCAATTTCCCTGGAAATCTAAGACAAGTATTTAATTATGAAACCTGGTTGGCATTAAAAAACAAAAATAACTGTTTTCCAATTATGCAGTTGTCTGATTATTTATCTGATAATGAGAAAGATGAACATTTAAACTTTATTAACGTTTCTATAAATGAATTTAATTTAAAAGAATTAAATAAATGCAGAGAAAACAAAAATTTAGTTTTGATTCTCCGAGGTTCAGAACTTAATACCGTTGCAGATTATCGAAAAATTGTAATTCAATTAATTGAAAATGAGATTAAATTTCCGATAATTTTCAAAAAAGAATATACAGAAATTCGTAATGATGATGAATTTTTATTGCATTCTTCGACAGATATTGGAGCCTTATTAGTAGATGGTTTTGGTGATGGAATATGGATTGAAAGTCCATCACAAACACAAAAAAGCTTAAATTCTGCAATTTTTGGAATTTTACAAGCAACAAGAACTAGAATATCTAAAACTGAATATATTTCCTGCCCATCATGCGGAAGAACATTATTTGACTTAATGGAAACAACTCAACTAATAAGAAGTCGAACAGATCATTTGAAAGGAATAAAAATTGGAATAATGGGTTGTATTGTAAATGGTCCAGGAGAAATGGCAGATGCAGATTATGGTTATGTAGGTACCGGACCTGGCAAAATCACGTTGTATCGTGGAAAAGAAGTTGTAAGAAAAAATATTAATAGTGAATCAGCAGTTGATCAGCTTATTGAATTAATTCAGGAAGATGGAAATTGGGTTGAATTAGTAGGTGTGATGGAATGATTTATAATTTTTCACTAATTAAATTTAAATATTTGAATATTATTTATTTTAAAAAAATATAAATATTAAACAATTATATCATTCCAAATAGCTATTCAACAGTCAATTCCATCAATAAATTTTCTCCCACATTAAAATCATTTAATGTAATTTCTGGAGATATAAATTTACCATTTACCAAATCGAGTAAATTATTTTCACCTATCGCAAAATCACTATCAGATATTGATTTATTCGTATTGTTTTGATTTACATAAAGCATAAGTAAGTTTTCTCCACTTTTAAAATCAATTTCGCTAATTTCAATTTTTGGAGTAAACGATAAATTGTTAGCGAAATTTAAATCAGGTTTATTTATGCAAGTATTTGATATTTTACTTCTATAATTATTAGCAAATAGGACCGGAACTCCAAAATTATTTGTAGCATTTAAAACAACTTCAGAATTTTCATTTTCTAAATTTCGCACGCTTGTATACACACTTGCTGTTGCAACAATGCCAATGCTTAGGACGATAGTGGTTAAAATTTTCATAATATTTAATTTTTAGTTTTTGTGTTTAATAGTAAGACAGCATCTTGGTTGATTAGGTTGCATGCCTAGTTTGAATTACATTACAAAGATATATGTTTCGCTTAGTAATATGCTATACATAGTACTAGCAATAATTTAGATATTGCTAATTTATTATTTAAGTACTTAGTAATGAGTATAATATTTTTTATAATATTTTTGTTACATAAATAATTCATCTTATTCATACGTATTCTAAATAAGTTAACTTACATAATTATGACATTCGGCGGTTAGCAAAAAAGCATCTTTGTGTTGTTAAAAAGCAGATTTGAAAGATTTAAAAGTAATAGCGTTCACACATCAGCATTTCGATCTTAGAGAAATAGGTCAACTTGTTATACCATTAGATTATCTTGAGGAAAAGCTAAAAAAAATACAAGCCAATCTTAATCTTGAAGAGATATTTTATTTATCGACTTGTAATCGGGTTGAATTTATTTTCACTGCTTCTTTCGAGATTAATCACTCTTTTGTTCATACATTACTTTCAGAAATTTATTTAGAAAATACCATTTCAGAACTTGGAATTTTTGTTGAGCGTGCTCAATGTTATGAGAATATAAATGCACTTAATCATTTGCTAAAAGTATCCTGTTCGGTAGAGTCATTAGTTGTAGGCGAGAAAGAAATATTAGCACAACTTCGATCTGCTTATGATTTTGCAAATAAAGCTGGTCTTACAGGAGATTTTTTGCGGATTGTGATGAACAGGGTAGTAAAAACGGCTAAAGAAGTTTATACCAATACGAAAATTTCTGAAAAACCAATTTCAGTTGTATCTCTCGCTTACCGAAAACTTAAAACGTATAAAATACCGACCGATGCACGAATTTTAATAATTGGTGCTGGAGAAACCAATAATTTATTTGCTAAATATTTGTCAAAACATGGTTTTAGTCAGTTTTCTATTTACAATCGTACATTTGAAAAAGCAGCATTGCTTGCTCAGGAATTAAAAGGTGAAGCTTTTTCTTTAGATAAATTGAAAGAAAGAAATCAAGGATTTGACGTTATAATTACCTGTACTGGCGCTACAGAACCAATTATTACCCCAGTTTTATATAAAAATCTACTTGCCGGCGAAACCGATAAAAAAATCGTGTTAGACCTAGCTGTACCCAATGATACAGATCCGGATGTATTAACTCAGTTTCCTGTTAATTTTATCAGCTTAACAGAAATTAAAGAAACTGCAGACAAGAATTTAAAAGAACGCTACAATGAATTAGAGTATGCTGAAAAAATAATTCAGCAGAATATGGAAGAATTTAAATCGATTATCAAGCTGCGAAAAGTTGAAATTGCAATGAAAGTAGTTCCAGAAAAAATAAAGGAAATACGGAATCAAGCAATTGATTCTATTTTTGCTGAAGATATCGAAAAATTGGATCCGCAATCGCGTTTGGTATTAGATAAGATACTTAACTATTTAGAAAAAAAATACATAAGTGTGCCAATGAAAATGGCAAAAGATATATTAGCACAAGAAACAATTTAGGCCTCGCAAATCAATTTTGCAGCCGCTCAGCTCAATGGATTCCGAATCAACTCTCATTTCTCAGGAAAATTCACTTAATCAACTCGTTAAATCCATAATTATTGGTTCAAGAGGAAGTGATTTGGCACTTTGGCAAGCTAATCATGTTTCAGCTTTATTGAAAGAACAAGGAATTGAATCATTTATTAAAATTATTAAAACTCAAGGCGATAAAATTCAGCATTTGAGTTTAGATAAATTAGAAGGAAAAGGTTTTTTTACAAAAGAATTAGAAGAAGAATTATTAGCTGGAACGATTGATTTGGCTGTTCATTCACACAAGGATTTACCAACTAATTCGCCGCCTGGTTTAATGATTGCCGCGGTTTCGGATCGTGAAAATCCATCGGATATGATTTTAATCAAAAAATCATCAGTTGACGAAAAAAAACAATGGAAACTTAAAGAAAACGCTGTTTTTGGTTCTTCTTCTGCCAGAAGAAAAGCCCAAGTTTTAGCATCTAGGTCTGACTTAATTTTAAAAGATATTCGTGGAAATGTACCTACCCGAATTGCCAAGCTTAGAAATGGAGAATATGATGCGATAATGCTTGCCTCCGCTGGTGTAATTCGATTAAATCTCGATCTATCTGAATTTGAAAAGATTGAATTAAAGCCAGAAGTATTTATTCCTTCGCCAGCTCAAGGTGTTTTGGCTTTGCAGATAAATGAAAAAAATCAAAATTTATTTTTGGCTTTGCAAACCATAAATAATAAAAAAGTGCAGAAAGAAATTAGCGTTGAAAGAAAAGTTTTAAACCTGTTTGAAGGTGGTTGCCACATGCCTTTAGGTGTTTATTGTAAGGAAGTTGATTATGGTTATGAGGTTTTTATTTCAAAAGCTGATTCAACTAATGATATACCAATACGTCAATTTCAATTCATTGATAGTCTGGATGGTGCAGCTGAAATGATCGTAAATAATTATGAAAAGATTTCTACAATTTCATCTGTTTTAATTAGCAGAAATGAGAGCCCAACTAGTTTTTTAAGTCGAATAGCATTATCCATGAATTTTACTTTATCTGCTATTCCATTTATTAAATTTGATAAAATTATAAATAATAGAGAAAGTATTATAAGAAGTTTGGAACTTAGTAATTGGATTTTTTTTAGCAGTAAAAATACAATTGATTATTTTATTGAATATGAAATCCAAATACCTTCTAGCATTAAAATTGGATGTATTGGTTCTTCAACTGCTTTTCACATCAAGGAACTTGGGTTTTCAGTTGATTTTGAAGGAGCAGGAAATGATCCACAACAAGCTGGGACTGAATTTGCAAAACTATGTACTGATGAAACTGTTTTATTTCCAATTGGTAGGCAATCTTTACGTAGTATTCAGAAAGAATTGAGAGAAAATCAGATTATAGAAATTGAAATTTACGATACCGTTCCCAATCCCGTTAAATTGGAAAACACGCCCGATGTTATTATTTTCACTAGTCCATCTAATGTTATGGCATATCTAGATAATAACGATATTGAAGCTACACAAAAGGTAATATCAATTGGAAAAAGCACAGCAAAAAAATTGCATGAAAATGGTATTTATGAGCCGATAATTTGTAGAACAACTGATGATTTTGGTATAGCTGAGGCCATATTTAAATGTAAATAAATAATGATAAACAGACCTAGACGATTACGAAAAAATTCCATAATACGAGAAATGGTTACAGAAACTAGGCTTTCGGCAGATATGTTTATTTACCCATATTTTGTAGTTGCTGGTAATGGAATTAAACATGCTATCGATTCTATGCCAGGTATTTATCATTTTTCTAATGATGAACTAATTAAGGATGTTGCCATTCAGTTAAATCTGGGGTTAAATAAAATTTTATTATTTGGAGTTGGTGAAGCTAAAACTGAAAATGCAAGTACTTCTTATTCTGCAAGTTCAATTGTTGCAACCGCAGTTGCTGAATTAAGAAAAGAATTTGGAGATCGGTTATTGATTATAACAGATATATGTGCTTGTGCTTATACAACTCACGGGCATTGTGGTATTTTAGAAAACGAATACGTTGTCAATGATAAAACGTTAGATGTTTTAGCAAAAATGGCTTTAAGTCATGCTCAAGCAGGTGCAGATATGGTTGCGCCTTCTGATATGATGGATGGAAGAGTAGGAGCTATTCGTGAAATGCTTGATAACTATGGATTTGAAAACACGTTAATTATGTCGTATTCGGTCAAATTTGCTTCTGCTTATTATGGTCCATTTCGAGAAGCTGCAGATTCAGCACCAAGTAAAGGAGACCGCAAATCGTATCAAATGGATTTTCGAAATAGTAAAGAAGCAATTACAGAAGCAAATATGGATGAGTTAGAAGGTGCTGATATATTGATGGTTAAACCGGCTCTAGCTTATTTAGATGTAATTAAGTCGGTACGTGAGAATACAAATTTACCTATTGCTTGTTATAATGTATCTGGTGAGTATAGTATGGTGAAGGCGGCGGCACAAAAAGGCTGGATTGATGAAAAGAAAATTGTGATGGAAAATATGTATGCGTTTGCTCGATCTGGAGCGGGTATAATTATTACGTACCATGCACACGATATTTTGGCAAATAATTGGCTATATAGCTAATAATAGTTTTAATAATAATATGCTTGAAAATTTAAAGAAAATATTTACAACAACTGAACTGGAGAGACCTTTATCTACAACTGATAAGCCAGATATTTCCAGAAGTAAATCTGCAGAGCTGTTTGCAAAAGCGAAATCATATTTCCCTGGCGGAGTAAATTCTCCTGTACGTGCATTTAAATCTGTTTCAGGAACGCCATTATTTATTACTCGTGGAGATGGCCCATTTTTATGGGATGCTGATGGAAATAAGTTTATTGATTTTTGTTGTTCATGGGGGCCATTAATTTTAGGTCATAATCATCCTAAAATTCGCGAAAATGTAACTAGAAATATTGCAAATGGTATGTCCTTTGGTGCTCCAACACCATTAGAAAACGAATTAGCGGAATTGATTTTAAAAAATAATAAATTCATTGAAAAAATTCGCTTTACGAGTTCTGGTACAGAAGCAGTAATGTCGGCAATCCGATTGGCAAGAGGATTTACTGGAAAAAACAAGATTGTAAAGTTTGAAGGGTGCTATCATGGCCATCTTGATTCTTTATTAGTTAAAGCTGGTTCAGGCTTGGTTACTTTGGGTGAAACCTCATCTGCTGGCATACCAGATTCAGTTGCTAAAGAAACAATCGTACTTTCTTTAAATGATAAAGAGGCTGTAGAAAAAGCTATTGCTGATTACAAAAATGAAATCGCATGTATTATAATTGAACCCATTCCTGCAAATAATGGGTTGATATTACAAAGCATTGAATATTTGCAATTTCTACGAGATATTTGCACAAAAAATAATATTCTACTAGTTTTTGATGAAGTTATATCTGGCTTCAGAGTTGGTTTTGAAGGTGCTGCTGGGTATTATAATATTGCACCTGATATAATTACGTATGGAAAAATTATTGGTGGTGGATTACCGGTTGGTTGCTATGGTGCTAGTAATAAAATTATGGCATTTATTTCTCCAGATGGTGCTGTTTATCAAGCTGGTACGTTATCTGGAAATCCGATAGCAATGTCTGCAGGAATTGCACAACTTACTGAATTGCTAAGGATGGGATTTTATAAAGAATTAAACTCTCGTACCAGTGATTTTGTCGCTGCAATTAATCGTTTTGCAGCAGCAAAAAGTTATTCCTTTAAAGTTTTTAGCATCGGATCTATTTTTTGGTTTGCCTTTACTGATAAAAAAGAAATAACACGATCTGAAGATATTGAACATTCGAGCATGGAGAAATTTAAAATAATGCACCGCGAATTGTTAAACAGAGGAATTTATTTAGGTCCTTCTGGCTATGAGGTTGGATTTGTGTCGCAAGCACACAGTAAAGTTGAGTTAGAAATTGCAAAAAGAGCTATTTTTGATTCGCTTGATAAAGTTTTTGAACGATGAAACCATTAACTATTTTTTATTTAATTGTAGGTTATGTTTTTGCTCAGTTTTGCTGGTGGGCATTTTTATTAGTCGAATTGCAACCAGAAAAATGGATCATGATAGTTGGAGAAGGGGCAGTATTTTTGTCATTATTGCTTTTTGCTGCTTACAGAATGCGAAAAGCAATCGGTGATGAAGTAGCATTACAAAATCGTCATAAAAATTTTTTACTTTCTGTGACTCATGAATTCAAGTCACCTTTGGCGGCTATTAAGTTATATCTCGAAACGTTAGAAAAAAGGGATTTGGATAAAGCACAACAAAAAAAGTTTATTTCAAATTCCATTCAAGATATTGATAGATTAGATGATTTAGTTGAAAACATGCTAATTGCAACACGAATTGACAGTAAAAATTATTCTTTTCCTAAAGAGGATTTTAATTTTTCAGAATTAATACTGGCAATAATTAATCGATATAAAAACCATGCAAGCAAGTCAAGAACAATTGAAACGTGCCTTGAAAATGATATTATTTTGAATGGAGATCGGTTCGCAATGAGTTCTGTCGTGTCTAATTTAATTGAAAATGCAATGAAATATTCACCAGAAGCATCAACAATTGCAGTACGTTTGATGAAATTAAAAAATCATATAATATTTGAAGTTGCAGACCAAGGTGATGGAATTACTGATCCGGAGAAGCTTAAAATATTTAATAAGTTTTATCGTATTGGAAACGAAAATACTAGAAAAACTAAAGGTACCGGATTAGGACTATTTATTGTAAAAGAAGTTCTGCAAAATCAACAAGCAAGTATCAAAGTGCTTAATAATGAGCCTAAAGGAACTATTTTCAGAACAGTTTTCGAAGATAAAAATTTATCGCTAATATGATCTCTCGAATATTATTGGTAGAAGATGAAGAGCATTTACTCGAAGCAATTAAATTAAATTTAGAGTTAGAGGGATATCATGTTTCTGTAGCAACAGATGGAAAAAAAGCTCTAAAATCCTTTAAAGAAGAGCGATTCAATTTAATTATTTTAGATGTAATGCTCCCAGAGATGGACGGTTTTCAAGTCTGTGAAACGATACGTCTTGAAAATTCTCAAGTTCCTATTTTATTTCTTACTGCTAAAAATTCAACTGAAGATCGGGTTTTGGGTCTTAAAAAAGGTGCAGATGATTATTTGGTTAAGCCTTTTAATTTGGAAGAATTAATTCTAAGGGTTGGAATCTTGGTAAAAAGAAGTTTATCATCTTCATCAATACCTGTAATTTCTAGCTATAAGATTAATGATAAAAACATAAATTTCGATAATTTTCAATTTTCTGATGCTTCCAATAATGAATTTAGTCTCACAAAAAAGGAAACTATGTTACTCAAATTATTAATTGAGCGAAAAAATAATGTAGTATCCCGAGAACAAATTTTAGAAACGGTTTGGAATTATGATGTATATCCTTCAACCAGAACCATAGATAATTTTATTTTGGTATTTAGAAAATACTTTGAAATAGATCCTAAAGTACCAAAACATTTCCATTCCATTCGTGGTGTGGGCTATAAATTCACCGAATAAATATTTACTAAATTAATTAAATGAGTCATATATTTTTAGATGCAGCTTTTGGCAAACCTACTCCTCGTCCTCCAGTGTGGATGATGCGCCAAGCCGGAAGATTTATGAAAGAATACTGGGATATTAAAAACCGTTATTCTTTTATGGAAATGTGCAAAACACCTGAGTTAGCTACTGAAGTTACTCTTTTGCCGGTAAACCTATTAAAGACGGATGCAGCGATTATGTTTTCAGATATTTTGGTTACAGCAGAAGCAATGGGAGGGCAACTTACATTTGCTAATGGTGTTGGTCCTGTGTTTGCAAATCCAGTTCGAAATAAGCAAGATATAGAGAATTTAATAATACCTGATGTAGAAATATCTTTAGCTTATGTTAAAGACATGATTAAGATGGTAAAAATTGAACTAAACAATAAATTACCATTAATAGGTTTTGCTGGTGCTCCATTTACAGTGATGAGTTATTTAGTAGAAGGTAAATCATCGAAAGATTTTAAATTAACTAAACTTTTTATTCATAACCAACCAGCATTGGCTCATATTTTATTGCAAAAAATCGCTGATGTAACTGTTGATTATTTAAATATGCAAATTGCTGCTGGTGTTGATGCTGTTCAATTATTTGATAGTTGGGCATTAGCTTTAAGTTGGGATGATTATAAAGAGTTTTCTCATCAATATAATGTGCAAATAATTAGTAGATTAACTAGAAATAATATACCCGTTATATCCTTTTGTAAGGGAAGTTCAGTTTTTGCACCTTTAATGGCTGAGTCAAAACCTGATGTAATTTCTGTTGATTGGAATGCTGATTTATTAACCATTAAAAAATTGTTACCTAAAAATATCGCGGTGCAAGGTAATCTTGACCCACATATTTTATATGCAGATAAGGGAGTAATTAAAAAAAGAATTCATAAACTTTTTGAAGATATGCGTGGAGAGAATGGATTTATTTTCAACCTAGGTCATGGCATTATGCCTGATATTCCGTTTGAAAATGTTCAGTATGCTTTTGAGGTTGTAAGAGAGTTTGAGTATTAGTGCTTTATCCAGATTTTTTTTAATTTACATTTATGATTTATTCTAAAAACAGTGAAAAAGTAAAGCAACTCAAACAGAAAATTGATTCGTTCGGGACGATAAGCGAGGATATTAAGAAGAAAATAAATTATAAATTTCGATTGGATTGGAATTATTATTCCAACAGTATGGAAGGTAATACGCTTACCAGAGAGGAAACCAGAAGTGTAATGGTTGGCAATATTGATGTGAATGGAAGGCCAATTAAAGATTTATTTGAAATGAAAGGACACGATGATGTGATTCTTGAAATTTTAAAAATTGGAAAAGGAGAGGTAAGAATTTCTGAGAAGAGAATTAAGGACATACATAAAGCAATAATGTATGAAGAAGATTCTGCTTTAAAGTCTAGTATAGGAAATTGGAAAAGTATTCCTAATCATGTTATCAATTATAAAAATCAAAAATTTGAGTATACTGATCCTTCTGAGGTTTCAGAAGCAATACATAATTTATTAAACATTACTAATGCCAAAATTGATGAACTTAAAATTAAAAATACTAAAGTTAATCCTTTAGATATTGCAATTCAATTTCATTTAGATTATGTTTTAATCCATCCGTTTTATGATGGAAATGGTAGAACTGCAAGAATATTAACTAATTTACTTTTAATTTCCTTCGGATATCCTCCTTTTTGGATAAAGACAAGAGAAAGAGATACTTACAATAATTATATTTCGGATATTCAGGGATACGGAGGTGATTCGAAGCTGTTTTACGAATTTATTATTAATTTAATTTTGCGTTCTCAGCAATTGGTTTTAGATGCAATTGACGGAAAAGAAATTGAAGAGCTAGACGATTTGGATAAAGAATTAGCATTGTTGAAAACTGAATTAGGAGGAGAAAATATTCTTAAAGTAAAGGCAAATGCTGATGTAATAATTAATTGTATAGAAATTTCTATTTTACCATTATTTAATTTACTTGAGAAAAAGTGTTTACAATTGAATGAGTATTTTCTAGATTTTGAAAAGAGAATTGAATATGAGTTGGATGGTGAAAATCAAATAAAGTTGTTTGAAAGAAGTTATTTTTTTGAATTAATGTTATCGTCAATGTTATTAGACACTAATCGGCCTATTCAAAGAAAAATTAAGTTTATACAATTCATTTATATTTTAAATGGATTTAAAAAAAGTGTTTCTGGAAATTTAATTTCAATTTGTGTAAAATTTAATTTTGATAACTATAATTTTAATATTGAAAATAATCAAGGATCCCCTTCAAATATTTATCCTTACGGACATATTTTTAACGAAAAAGAAATGTCAACTATTATAAGCCCAATTATTAAAAATGTAATAAACAATATGAAATATTTTAATAATAAAAAATAACTACCTTTTTATGAATGTGAATTTAAATAATGAAACTCCAATAAAAGAATTAAAACTCATTTGGACTTCTTTAAAGCCAATCGCTGAAATCAGTTTAGATGATGCAAAAAGAGGTGTTTATAAATGGGGGTTTAAAATTGATAATAAGTTTATAGAATATTATGTAGGGATTGCAGAGAATATTAAATTTAGATTATAAGAACATCTTAACTGTTTGATAGGTAAAAGATATAGTATTTTTCACAAGGATTGTTTGAAAGATTTTAAAGACTATAAAAAAAGTGATGTTGATGAATTGTGTAGCAAAGGAAGAATTTACGAGCCATTTTGGCCAATAAAATATCAAGATTTTTTAAATAGAAGATAATCTTCAATTGCATATTGATTTCATGGTAAAGAATTTTTGGTTTCAATATGCAGAAGTTTATATGGAAAATAATAATAATTTTGATTTGAAAAAATTGAAAAGCTGGTAATAAATGAAATAAAAATAGAATACCTAATAAATTCGAGATCAAAATCTTCAAATCATTTTATAATTTTACATTCTACTATCGAGTTAGGAAAATAATTTAAATTTTGCATACTTTAAATTTTTAATTAATTGTACAATGCAAACAATACTCGGAGCTGGCGGTGCAATAGGGGTCGAACTTGCTAAGGCATTACCAACCTACACCAATAAAATCAGATTAGTAAGTAGAAACCCTCAAAAAGTAAATTTAACTGATGAGTTGGTTTCTGCGGATTTAACAATTAGGGATGAAGTTTTCAGGATAATTGAAGGAAGTGAAATCGTTTATGTAGTAGTTGGTTTTCCTTATTTTACTAAAGTATGGAAAGAATTATGGCCAGTTTTTATTAAAAATGTAATTGATGCCTGCCTTAAATTTAATGTTAAGCTAGTTTTTTTTGATAACGTATATGCCATTGGTGGAGATAATGTGAAACATATTACAGAAAGTTCGCCAGTAAGTGCAAGCAGTAAAAAAGGAGAAACACGAGCAGAAGTAGATCGATTAATTCTGGACGCTGTAGATAAAAAAGGTTTGAAAGCTATAATTGCCAGATCTGCAGACTTTTTTAGCGATTTAGGCAGAACAAGCATTATTATGAATTTAATTTATAATAATTTGGAAAAAGGTAAAAAGGCACAATGGTTTTGCAATCCTAAAGTAATCCATAGTTGTGGCTACACACCTGATATGGCAAAAGGGTTTGCCATGCTGGGTAATACAGAAGATGCATATAACCAAATATGGAATTTGCCTACTTCTGATGAGAAAATTACGGGTGAACAATGGATTCAGTTATTTGCTAAAGAAATGAAAGTAGATAACAGTTTTACTACGCTTCCGGCTTGGGGAATAAAAATTTTAGGTTTATTTATTCCTATTTTGCGTGAAACTCATGAAATGCTTTATCAATATGATCGGGATTATTTTTTCGATAGTTCTAAATTTAATAAGCATTTTAATTTCACACCAACTACGAATGAAATAGCTGTAAAACAGGTAGTTGAAAGTTTAAGAGGAAATAAATAAATACATAATAGTTAAGCTAAACAGGATTCATGTCCGATCTGTATTCCATCATAAAATCCGTCCATTTAGTATTTTTAGTAAGCTGGTTTGCTGCTTTATTTTACATTGTGCGACTTTTTGTTTACCATACAGAAGCAATGCAAAAAGCAGAACCAGATCAGCGTATTTTAAGTGCGCAATATAAAATAATGGAAAACCGATTATGGTCAATTATTGGAAATCCTGCGATGGTTTTAACATTGATCACAGGTTTTTGGATGCTATATCTTGCACCATATTGGTTGCAACAGCCATGGATGCACGTTAAATTAGGTTTCGTATTTTTATTAGTCGTTTATCATTTTGTCTGCACTTATTTTATCAAGCAGTTTAAACATGACATAAACAAACGTAATTCAACTTTTTTTAGGATTTGGAATGAATTGGCAACTTTATTTTTAGTTGCAATCGTGTTTTTAGTTGTTTTGAAAACTGCTGTTAGTTGGGTTTATGGAGTATTAGGTTTAATTACCTTAGGTTTGTTGTTAATTTTGGGCATAAGGATTTATAAATTAATTAGATTAAAAAAAGGAGAATGAAAAAAAAGTACGCCAGTATTATTTTTGTTTTATCTGCTTTTTTGGGTTTTAAAGCATTTGCGCAAATTGATAATTCTGCATTTTCCGATAAAATCACCCCTGATTCTGCAAAAAGCCGAACACTTGAATTATCCATTTATAGTTATAATTATCAGCGTAATTATGAATATTTCAACAAATTTGCTGATGGTTTAACTTGGTTTGGTACACAAAATATCCCTTCTCTTACTTTTTATTCAAATGAAAATGTTGCTATAAATGCTGGAATATTAATTCGAAAAGATTTCGGGTTTGATGGAATTAATGAAGTTCTACCAGTTTTTTCAATAATTTACGAAAAGAAAAGTCTGAAGTTAATTAATGGAGTTTTGCAAGGAACAACAGATCATAATTATTTGGAATTATTGTATGATCAAGATCGAAAAATATTCGATCCGCTTGAATACGGAACTCAGTTAATTGTAAACAAAAAATATTTTTACTCTGATTTATGGGTAAATTGGGAAAAGATGATTTATAAACCAGCGAGCGAACAAGAAGAAATTACCGGTGGGCTTTCAGGTCGGATTAAACCTTTTCAATTCAATAATATTAGATTAGAGTTTCCTGTTCAGGCAATTGCACTCCATAAAGGTGGGCAGATTGATACGTTATCTGCGCCAATTCAAACGAGGTTAAACACAGCAGTTGGTTCTGAGTTTACGTTAACTACAAAAGGATTTGTGAAGCAAGTTCAATTGTCAGTGTATTTGTTAAATCAAAAATTATTTTCTCCAGCCAACTATCAGATTTTTGAATCAGGGTATGGATATTCCTTTAATGGGATGATCAGAACAAATTATTTTGATTTTCACACCACCTATTTTAAAGGATCTGGATTCGAAAGTATTGTAGGTGCACCTGTTTATGAATCGGTTTCGGAACAGTTTAATAATGTTGGATATTCTCAAAAAAATAGAGAGTTGATTATTTTTCGATTAATAGGAAATATTAATTTAAGTAAAAATCTTATTTTAAGTTCCCGTTTCGAACCCTATATTGATTTTAAAACAAAAGATCAGTTCCAGTTTTCCAATAGCCTTTTTCTAATTTTCAATGAAGATTTTTTCATTCGTAAAATCCGTTAGATTGGAATTTTTACTTTTTTAAATTTTTCATTTCCTTAACAAATTAGGTTTATTCCGTTGTGTGGTTCGGTTTATTTTTTACTTATGTTTATTTTTGTTTTTTTAATTATATGATAGACAGCATGTTTTTAAATAACTTTGGTATCGTCATTTCTGACGAGATGAAAAGGGGTCGGGCTTTCCGCCTTTTTGCCATTCTGAGAGAAAGGAAGAATCTTTATTTATTTTTTTTTTAAAGTAAATAAGGATGCCGCTGCTATCCCTAGGCCTTCTACCTCCGATTTTACATTCTGTTATATTGATTCAAACCGCACAACGGGTTAGGTTTATTAACACAATTGCTGAATAATTTTTTTTTTCAATGCCATGCAACCATTTTGTGTTGCTAGGCTTCTTGTAAATAGAAACGCTCAAATGACATTTAACAAAAACATACTTGAAGAAATTATACAAGGCTGCAAAGCTGGTAAAAATCGTTCGCAAGAAATGTTATACAGCATGTTTGCCGGCAAGATGTTAGGGATTTGCGCCAGATACGCAACTGACAGATCGGAAGCAGAAGATATGATGCAGGTTGCTTTTGTTAGAATGTTTGAGAAAATTCAAGATTTTAGAGGTGAAGGTTCTTTTGAAGGATGGTTAAAAAGAATTATGGTTACAACTTCAATTGGATTTTATAGAAAGAAACTAAGAATGTTGCCTGTAGTTGCTAGCGACGAATTTGAAGATAATGTAAAAGGATGGGATATGGCAGATAGCCGTTTGAATGCTCAGGAATTATTAAATCTAATTCAGAAATTATCGCCAGGTTACCGAATTGTTTTTAACATGTATGCAATTGAAGGGTATTCGCATAAAGAAATTGCAAAAGAATTGGCAATAAGTGAAGGAACATCTAAATCACAACTAGCAAGAGCTAGAGGAATTTTAAAAGAACAAGTATTACAAATGGAGGGAATAATAAATGAAAGATCAACCAAATAAAGTAGACGAACTATTTAAAAATTCGTTTCAAGATTTTGAGATAGAGCCAGCGAATAATTCGTGGAGTGCTATTCAAGAGAAAATAACTATTAATCGACGTGCAAAAAGATCAGTTTACTTGTTAAGATATGCAGCAGCGGCATCTATTTTACTGATGTTATTTGCAGGTTATTATTTCATTGGAAACCAAAAATTAAAAACTGAATTAGCCTCCAAAAAAGAATCTTTTGCCAAGAATAATAAGGGAATTATCATATCGAATGATTCGAAAGCTAATGGTAAGGAAGTAAAAAAAGTTGAATTAAATGATTTAAATAATGATATAGAGAAATCTTTAAAAAATAATTCAACTATTAATGATAATAAATTAGCTAGAAACAAAGGTAAAAGCGATAAAAAAGATATTAACGTAAAAAAGGTTAATGTAAATGATGTACCTCTAATTGCCGAAAAATATGTACCGATGTTAGATAAAGAAGTTCCAGAGATAATTACGAATATAGATAAAAGTAATCAGGAAAATGTCCAAATAGTACAAAACCGGATGGATACAGTTTTTGATAAAAATGAATTAACTCCTACTGAATTGCTTAAAAATATTGCGATAGCAAAGCAAAATATTAAAAGTAAATCTTACTTAAACAGCGATAATGAAGGTACTAAAACAAGCATTTTAAATTTTGTAGATGCAGCAAACTATGTTGCAGGCAAAATAGACAAGCGGGAAGAAAAATTCTTTAGCATAAATAAAAATGCCGGGCAAAATGAAGGATATTCTTACCAATTAGATTTAGGATTATTTAAAGTAAAAAAATCAAGAAACTAGAAACTAAATAATAAAATAAATTAAAAAAAGAGGATATAAATTATGAAACCACTATTAATTAAAACGGAAAAAGTAATGCGAAAAATTGTAATCATAATCATTTTAGGTTTGACTAGCATGCAAAGTTATGCTCAAACGGTTAAATTCAAATCAAGTGATAAAAAGAATTCAGAAGTTAAAATGATCAAAACAGTTCAAAAACCAGTCGTTAACATAAAGAAAGCTGGATCTAAAAAAATTAGTAAAATTGACGAGACTTATACCGACTGGAAAGCAGATACCACGAATTCCGATGATACAATTATTGTTCGAAAAAATGATACAACTGAAATTAAAATAGGCAAAACGCGAATTGTAGTAATTGGAGATTCAAAAGTCGATAAAATTTATACCGATGAAGATACTATCTCAGATGGCAAAAACTCAATTTCTATCGGAAAGAAAAGTGAAAGGTATGAAAAAAGCTATTTTGGATTAGACTTGGGATTCACCTCATATTTAGATAATGGAAGTTTTGATTTAAAAGATGATAATTTGGAATTGCGTCCTGGCAAATCATCACATGTTGCATTAATTTATCATAAAAAAATTAATATAATTAATAAAAAATTGAATTTCATTCCTGGTTTAGGTATATCATGGTTCAACTATCGATTTGAAAAAGACATTACACCTAAGAAAGACACAAGTGTTTTTTCGTATACCATTGACCAGAATGTAAATCTTTCGAAAAATAAATTGAGCGCAACCTACCTAGAAGTTCCATTGATGTTGCAATTTCAAGCAAACTCGACCAAAAATGGTAAAGAAGGTTTTAGAATTGCAGCCGGAATGGAATTTGGATACTTACTTGGCGCAAAATCAAAACAAATAAGTGAAAAAAATGGAAAACAAAAGCAACGAGACGATTATAATTTGCAACCATTTAGATATGGAGCTGTAGCCAGAATTGCTTATCAGAATTTCTCGATCTATGGAAAATATGCATTAAACGATCTATTTCAAGACAGCGATCAAACTAAATTAACTCCAGTTTCATTTGGAATTTCTTTCGGAGGCTTCTAACAAGTGTTTCAGTTTACGATTTTATAATAAAAAGGGAATATGGAAACATGCTCCCTTTTTTTATCTTTAGACTTTTAATATATATACCAATGAAAAAAATTCTTCTATTAATGAGTGTTGTTGTTTGTTTTTTCAATTCTTTTGCCCAGATCAACCCTGGTTTTGAGCAATGGACTAATTACTTTATCTATCAAGAACCAGAAGGATATGTTAGCACAAATTTTGCCTTTATCTTAACTTCAGGTACTCCCAGACCTAATGTTTTTAAAAGCAATGATAAATTTTCTGGAAGTTTTGCTGCTAAACTTGAATCATATCCTCAAAATGCAGGAGATACAGTTGGCGTTCCAGGAGCAATGTTTACTGGTTCAGTAAATATAACTGCTCAAACATTTAAACCAGGTTTTGCTTATTCCAATCGTTCTGCAGAATTGCGTGGTTCCTACAAATATGCCTTTACCAATGCTCCAGATTCTGGTTTAATTACAGTAATTCTAACTAAATACAATGCTACTCTAGGTCAGTCTTTGCCTGTAGGAGGAGGAATAAAATTATTTGGTCCGGCTTCTGTGTATACTCAATTTTCAATTCCTATTATTTATACCGCTAACGATTTTCCGGATACTGCAATTATTGCTGTAAGCACAACCAAAGGATTTAACAATTTATTAGACACATCAACTTTGTTTTCTGCACCCTTGGGAGTTACCATGTTTGTAGATAATTTTGCATTTTTTGGTACAATACCTACTTCTGGTATTAACTCTTTTAATGATATAATAACTTCTTCTTCTATTTTTCCAAATCCGGTGAGCGGGGATATATTTAAGATTAATTATAACCTAAAAAAGTCTTCTGAAGTAGAGTTATTTATTTATAATGAATTAGGTCAATTAGTTGAAAAGAAACTTGTAAAAGGTAATGCTGGTATGCAAGAAATATCAATTAATACAAGCGACAAAACGAATGGTATTTATTATTACCAATTACTAACTGGCAATAACTTAGCTAAAGGGAATTTCATTATATATAAACAATAAAGAACATATAAAAGCCAAAAAAGCCCGTTTTATTTATTCAAACGGGCTTTTTTATAGTATAAATATTTTAAACTTTAATTGCTTATACCTTCGGCCAATAGTGTTACTTTATTTTTTACCACTTCAATTACTCCACCTTCAATTAAAAAAACTTCTGTACCTGTTTTAGATTTTACTTTCACCTTTCCTTTTTCTAAAGTAGAAATAATAGCTACGTGATTTTTCAATATCTCAAAAGATCCGGATGTGCCAGGCACCTGAACTGAAATTATTTCTCCTGAATATATTTTTTTATCAGGGGTTAATATGTCGAGAATCATTTGTGCTTTATTAAGTGTAAATTCAATAATTATAGTTCAAAACTTTTATTTTATTAAAATAAAAAAACTTTTATATTTATGCTTCTGCCATTAACTTTTTACCTTTTTCGATCGCATCTTCAATGGTACCAACCAAGTTAAAAGCTGCTTCTGGATACTCATCAACTGCACCATCCATAATCATGTTAAAACCCTTAATGGTATCTTTAATGTCGACCAAAACGCCTTTTAAACCAGTAAACTGCTCAGCAACAAAAAACGGCTGAGAAAGAAAACGTTGAACTCTTCGGGCACGACCAACAACCAATTTATCTTCTTCAGATAACTCATCCATTCCAAGAATGGCAATAATATCTTGCAATTCTTTGTATCGCTGTAGTATTTCTTTCACTTTTTGTGCAGTTCTATAATGTTCTGCTCCTAAAACAGCTTCATTCAAAATTCTAGAGGTTGAATCCAATGGATCAACCGCAGGGTAAATTCCTAATTCTGCAATTTTACGCGAAAGTACTGTTGTAGCATCCAAATGGGCAAATGTAGTTGCTGGAGCTGGATCAGTTAAATCATCTGCTGGTACATAAACTGCTTGTACAGAAGTTATTGAACCTCTTTTTGTAGAAGTAATTCGTTCTTGCATCAATCCCATTTCGGTTGCCAATGTTGGTTGGTAACCTACAGCTGATGGCATACGACCTAAAAGCGCCGATACTTCAGAACCTGCTTGTGTGAAACGGAAAATATTATCAATAAAAAATAAAATATCTCGTCCGCCGCTTTGCTCATCGCCATCACGGAAATATTCTGCAACCGTCAAACCAGAAAGTGCAACTCGAGCTCTTGCTCCTGGAGGCTCATTCATTTGTCCGAAAACCAATGTTGCTTTAGATTCTTTTAATTTTTCTAAATCAACTTTAGACAAATCCCATCCACCTTGCTCCATTGAATGATTAAATTCTTCGCCATAATTAATAACACCAGATTCTAAAAATTCTCTCAATAAATCATTTCCTTCACGAGTTCTTTCTCCAACACCTGCAAAAACCGATAAACCTTCATACGCTTTAGCAATGTTGTTTACCAGTTCCATAATTAAAACTGTTTTTCCAACACCTGCTCCACCAAAAAGACCAATTTTACCACCTTTAGCATAAGGCTCTAATAAATCGATAACCTTAATTCCAGTAAATAAAACCTCATTTTCTGTGGAAAGATCTTCGAATCGAGGAGCTTTTCGATGAATAGAATAGCCACCAGCATTGTCAACTTCGTTAATTCCATCAATTGCTTCGCCAACTACATTGAATAATCTTCCTTTAATTTTATCGCCAATTGGCATTTTTATTGGATTTCCAGAATCTACAACATCCATACCTCGAACTAGTCCGTCGGTTGAGTCCATTGCAATTGTTCGAACACGGTCTTCACCCAAATGCTGTTGGCATTCAAGAATAATTTTTTGACCATTTTCTTTTGTTACAACCAGTGCATCCAGAATATTTGGCAATTTTGCATTAGCATCTGTAAAGCTTACATCCACTACCGGACCAATTATCTGAGCTATTTTTCCAATGTTTGGCATAAAAATGTTTGAAATTAGAGGTTAATCGCCTTTTTTATAATCATTAAGGCATTTTTGTTAATGGTGCAAAGTTAATTTTTATCGGCTTATAGGCAAATATTTTTTTAATTTTTTAAAATTCTGTTTGTTTTTTGAAAATGGATTTTATGATTGCCAGTATAAAATGAGAATCGGAGGTTCTAAACATCTGTTTATCGGAAAATAAATTTTAATTCTGTTCAATGTAAGAATTTTGAATTGGAAATAAAATGCAATAAGCTTACAATGACGATTTAGATTACGAAGTGAAATTCTGTAACCCAGATCGTAGCGGCATCCTTTTTAGGCTCATTTTTTTGAGCCGTAAAAAGATACAGCGAAGAGCTGGATTAGCTTCTAAAGAAAATTTGAAAAATTATCAGGTAAGAAATATTAGAATAGAAATAATAAAATAATCACAGGAATCAGTTAATGAGTAGCTTCCAGTGTTTAAAATTGTTTAGAATTTGAAAGATGCACCTAAGGTTAGGAAAGAAATTCCATATCCAAGTTCTGCAAATGCTGCAGTTTTTTCATTAAAGTAATATCGGCCACCTACATGTCCGGCAAGTATTATGCCTCCAGCACTTGTAGCATTAATCGGAAATCCTGTGTATCCTGCTGGTTCATTTACATTTACGGAAGCAATATTATACCCAAGTAAAAGTCCGCCATAAGGGTCAAACTTGTCAGAAACATCCAAATGGTACGAACCTCTGGCTCCAATAACGATGTACGAATAGGTAAATTCATAATCGCCAAATCCAGTTGGTATTTTATAACTTGAACCAGAATAAGAAACTAAACCACCGACACTAATATCTTCAGTAATTCCATATTCGAGACTTGCACTTATTGGAGGTATGGTATTAGAATAGCCACTTCCACCTAAGTTGCTTCCTAAACCGATACCGATATTTAATAATTTATCACCTTCCTGAAATACCTGTGACTTGCCTGCTGTTGATGCACTTACCATCAATATTATTGCAAATGCCATTGTTTTAATTTGTTTTTTCATATAGAGTTTTTTTCTCAAAGAACACTTATGATAGAAAATTTAACAATACCAGTTAATGGGTATTTTGCTCGGTTGCCAACACTTAGCTCGTTCTTAAATTTAATAAGTTTAATATTTTTCGTTAGTTTTCAAAAGTCTATGAACATTAAAATCAACAAACTTTGTTTCATTTCGGACTTTTTTCTTTTGATAATAAATGAAGAAAAGAATCTTAAATCTTAACACTCAAATGATAAATCATTATTTATGGAGTATAACCGAGCTAACGAAAATTTTAGAAAAACTCTATGGAATAACTACAAGTAAACGATTCTTGAGGGGCAAGTTTTAAAATCCCTTCCTTTTCAGTCATTTCACCTGTTGCATTTTGTGAGTCGGTGATTCCATTCCAAGGTTCAAGACATACAAAATCAGCATTGTTTTTACTCCAAATTCCGAAATATGGAAAATTTTGAAATTGAAACCGAATACCATGTTGGTGGTTTTGATTTCGTATAGTTATTTCGTTAGATTTTATATTTTTAAGCACAATGGCATCTGAAGCAAATAAGCTGTGGCTTAAGTGTAATTTTTGATCTTCAAGTGTAATAGTTTTTTGTTTGCCTGAAAGTAAACCAGCATTTAACTCCCATTGGTTTATTTCTTCCTCTTTGTCAAACTCTAAGTAGTAATTATCATAACGCTCATCTTTAAATAAAGGCATTTTAAATGCTGGATGAGCACCAATTGAAAAAAGCATTTCTTTATTATCAGAATTCAGAACTTCATATTTTATGGATAAAGTTTTATCTGATAAGGTATAGTAAATCATCAATTCAAATTTGAATGGATACATTTTCAAACTTTCATTACTCCATCGTAATAGGAATACCAAGGAATTACTCGTTTTTCCAATTAATGTAAATTTGCTATCTCTGGCAAAACCATGCTGAGATAATTCATAAACTTTTTCATCGTATTTATATTTGCTGTCTTTAAGTTTTCCAACTATTGGAAAAAGAATAGGAGCATGTCGGCCCCAAACCGCTGGGTCGGCTTGCCATATATATTCAATTCCATCGATTGATATAACGCTTGACAATTCTGCACCGTGACATTGAATCCCAATAATAAGATTTTTAGAATGTAATTGATATTTCATTTTTTATTTTCCAGGCTGATATTTTCATCACCAGTCTTATAGGGCATGTAGGTAATTATAAATTGTAGCATTTCATCGGTAGATCGCATGCTTCCTTCTTTTTCTTCTATTAATTGAGGTGGATCAAATGGATTATCTTCGTTGTTTAACGTATTGTCAAAACTGGCTTCTACCCGAATTATAGAACCTTTAGGTATTTTTAACATTTTACGAAAGGTGTAAAAATATTGCCATCTAAAATCCCAATCATTTATTTTAATCAAAGGAATAATCATTCCTTCGGGTGTAGTAGCAAAGGCCTTGAATGTTTTACCAATTCTGTGCATGTGTGGATTAATGGTTAATATCGAAATATCTACGGGTACACCTAATTCCGATGTAAACGATTTAAGCGTATTTGCTGGTATACTTAATTTCGGAATTATTTCTGAAACACCATACGTTCCCATTTGGATTTCTACTGTTCGGCGTACTGGTGGCTTATTGTCAAAATAAAAATTGAAATATGAATTTTCCGTTACATTTTTTGCAGATGGGCCAAGATGCAAATCTCTAAGAATCATTACTCCATTTTTACGAAGCTTGAATCCTCCAATTCCATCGGGATATTTGGAAGCAAATACCCCTGGCAAATAATTGGAAACAGAAGGAGTAAGAAGAGGATAACTTCCATCATCATAAAGTACTCCTAATTTTTGGTAAAGAAATTTATCGTTTTCTATTTCACTATTCAATATGAATGGCTCTTTAGACATCCTTGAAGGTGCTTGTTTTTCATATTGAATTATAGATCCATTCATGTGATGAAGTAATTTTTTTTGATTGGGTACAAATTCGATAAACTTTACAAATGTATCTTTTTTCATGGTAAAAGGAATTTTTACTATATAAAAATTTTCAGCACCATCTCCTTTTATCATAATCGGCTTTTGCATTCTCAATACCATGTCCGGTTTGCCGAACTCTGAATAAGCAGAAAACACTGGAATTGGAGGCATTAATTTTTTGTCTCCTTCTTTTTTTCCTTGTTTTACCCACTGAGCAATTAATTCTATTTCTGATTGTTCCAAAACACGTTCATCGCAAAAGTTACTGTATGTATGATCGGCCGGCCAAGGTGGCATGTATCTATCCTCAGTTACTTTTTTTATCATGCGAGATCGCTTCGCAACGTCTTTATAAGTTTCTAGTACAAATGGTCCAGCTTCTCCTTTTCGATGGCACGGAGTACAATTTTGGTGAATTATTGGTGCAATGTCTTGATTGAATGTTACCTCTCTGTTGGTTTCGGACTCAACATCTTTTTTAATTTCTTTGCAGGAGATAGTAATAAATAAAAGTAAAAAACCGATTAGCTTTTTATGTTCGAGTTTAATTTTCTTCATGTTAAAATTATTCAATTAAACAACCAATAGGATTAGTTTCTGAAACAGCAATATTTTTTTCTTCCAATATAGATCTTATTGCATCTTTCAAATAAAATTTTGTTGCTTTAGGTTTTCTTCTTCCTAATTCCATTACCCAATTATCAATTGATCCTCGGTAAACAATATTTCCTTTTTGGTTTACTACTATTACTTCTGGTGTAATTGTGGCCTTATATTTTTTAACAAACAAATTAGCAGTATCATTTATTATCGGAATCAATGGTTGGTAAGTTTGCAGGTATGTTTGTTTTTCTTCTTCTGTATAATCGCTTCCACTGAAAATACCTTTCATGTTTATTTTTTCACTCTGAAATTCTTTTTGTAATTCGGAAATAGTTAATGCATAGTCAATGCAAAGTGGACAAGTAGGCGACAAAAAGAAAAGAACAGTAGCCTTATTTGCATTTACTTCTGATAGAGGTAAGTACAATTCAATCGAATTGTTTTGTTTATTATCAACTTGTTGCTTACAAGCATATATTGAGCAAAAGGCAAAAAATATTATAAAAAAAAGATTCGAAACTGACATATTCAAAAGTAGTTAAAACAGTTTATGCTCATTAGGCTGTTGAAAAGTTCTGGCAGCAAAGCGTGCACAATCATTAACTTTGCAATCCTTTAATTTTATTCGATGCAGTTCACCCACCTCCACGTACATACACAGTTTTCGCTTCTTGATGGAGCAGCAGATATTTCTAAACTCATGCATAAAGCAAAAGCTGATGGAATGAAAGCAATTGCAATGACTGACCATGGAAACATGTTTGGTGCGTTTAAGTTTGTTGCCGAAGCTCAAAAGAATGGCATAAAACCAATAGTAGGCTGCGAATTTTATATGGTTGCCGATCGGCATAAAAAGCAGTTTACCAAAGAAAATAAAGATCAGCGTTTTCATCAATTATTATTGGCCAAAGATCATGAAGGGTATAAAAACCTTTCAAAATTATGCTCTTTAGGCTTTATTGAAGGTTTGTATAGTAAATGGCCAAGAATTGATAAGGAATTATTACTCAAATACCATAAAGGATTAATTGCAACAACCTGTTGTTTAGGTGCCGAAGTTCCCAGAACTATTTTGAGTAAAGGGGAAGAAGAAGGCGAAAAAATATTTAAATGGTATCTGGATATTTTTGGTGAAGATTATTACATCGAACTTCAACGCCATGGAATTGATGATCAAGAAAAAGTGAACATCGTTTTATTAAAGTTTGCTAAAAAATACAATGTTAAAATTATTTGCTCCAACGATTCTCATTATGTAGATCAGGAAGATGCCAATGCACATGATATTTTATTATGTGTGAATACTGGCGATTTGCAAGAAACCCCAAAAGCAACCGATGAAGAGGGTGGCAAAGGCTATCGTTTTGGTTTCCCAAATGATGAGTTTTTCTTTAAAACGACCTCTCAAATGGAAAAACTCTTTCACGACTTGCCGCAATCTTTAGATAATACCAACGAGATTATAGATAAAGTTTCAGAATTTTCGTTAAAACGGGATATTCTAGTTCCAAATTTTCCAATTCCGCCTGGATATTTGGATGGTGATGATTATCTACGGCATCTAACTTTTAAAGGAGCAGCTGAGAGATATAGTAATCTTTCAGCGGAAATTGAGGAACGACTTAATTTTGAACTGCACGTTATAAAAACCATGGGTTTCCCGGGATATTTTTTGATTGTTGCAGATTTTATACGCGAAGGACGTGATATGGGAGTGATTATAGGTCCCGGCCGTGGTTCTGCAGCCGGATCTGCAGTTGCTTATTGTATCGGAATCACCAATATCGACCCTATAAAATACGGATTACTTTTCGAGCGTTTTTTAAACCCTGAGCGAAAATCAATGCCCGATATTGATACGGACTTTGATGATGTTGGTCGCCAAAAAGTTTTG
>ENA-OBIT01000025-OBIT01000025.1-metagenomes-genome-assembly--contig:-NODE-25-length-50208-cov-9.61911_pt1 | contig 50208 bp, 38 predicted proteins | sample MGYA00153386_OBIT01 | MGnify analysis MGYA00153386
TGTTATTGTAATAATTGTAATTAAGCGGTGAATATTATTCGATCGCTTATTTTGGTTCTGTCCCTCAAAAGAGATCCAATTTTGATGCGTTCACCCTGTCAACTAATAGCAGTCGAATTATATGTTTTTCCATATTCTGAATACTAAGGTTGATATGTAATAGATGAAGATTGAATTACGAGCACAGATTTTTGAAGTAGTTTGTATATTTGATAGGGCACATAAAAGTCCAAGAAGTAATATTAACTTCTTGGACTTTTATCTATTTTACAATAGAACTGCTGATGCTAATTAATCCTCCACCAAGTTGGATATCTACCTTGCCAAACCAAAGACAAATAATAATGCCAGTCGCCAGTATCATAACAAACAGAATAAAAGGTGTTTTTATCATATTATTAGAGTAAGTTATATAGTTGATAAGCTGATGCAAAATCCAGATGTTTTGGTTCAGCTTATTTTACGTATATATATATTTTATAGTCTTTTTTGAGTTTTTAAATATTCAAGTAACATAGAAATCTTACGTTGACAATATTATTAACAATGAGGTAGTATATTGAGAATCATTATGCTATTTAGTTATTGTATAGGTCTAAAATCTAAATAGCCTTTGAGGTTAAAAAGTTGTAGCCTTAGAGACTATTTTAAAGTTAAGAAAATTCCAAGCTTTATCATCTTAATTAGCGATAAAACAATTAAAATGAAGCAATCATTATTGCTACATTTTAATTGTTTTATAACCATCTAAATCAGTGGGATTTGGTATTTTGAGTATTTAAGATCTTCCGTTCTGCAAACATGTAACTAATTTTAACTCTTCGCGTACTCTTTTCGCACGCTCGTTTTGATCGATTGATTCAAAAGTATTATATGCAAGCTCTGCCCATTCATTAAATTTACACTCGTTACCAAGCATTTTCGCTAGCCGCGCAGAAGATTTGGCATATCCAGCTATTCTCCTTTTATTATTATTATTGGTAGCTATGATATATCCTTCATCTAAGTATCGCTTTGCTTTTTCTAACTCCTTTTGGTCAAGTGCTACATCTGCCAATTTATTAAGTGTATAAGATACTCCTCTTAACCACTCAATTTGTCGTGCTTTTTCTAAGACATCTTCAAATATTGATTGTGCCACATCTAAATTATTTTGAACGTAGGCTAATTTAGCTTTATTTCTAAATAAATTAATCGTATGACGAATTAACATTTTTTCATCAACATTGCTTTTCTCTAAAAGACCGAGCAAACTTTCTTGTTTTTTCAAACTTTGTTCGGATCTTTCGTACTCTTTCTGATGGATATGATATACAAAACTAACGTGAGCTGAGTAATATTGTGTATTGATACTCGATCGTTCTAGGTACTCATTTGTCTGGGTGAGTAAATCTCCGGCGATGCGTAAGGTATCTTGCCTGTCGAAAATTATCTGTGTCCAAGCTTGACGTGACAACTGCATAACATAGCGATCCCAATTTTCATTCTTTCTGGATATCTCAATCAGATAGTTCAACCACTTAACCCGATCGTCATTATAACTGTAAAGATCTGCAAAATGATTTACGCTATCCCAAAGTTCTTCAAGAGAATCTTCCATCTTGTACTCTAAGCAAAATTCAAGAGCAGATTTTAAATTTCCCCACTCCTTATCTAGGATATCGTATTGCTCGTGCCAATTTCCCCATTCTAGTCCACCGTTTTGTTTTGCTAGAGTGATGTAAAATGATAGAAATTTATCAATTAATTTTTGATTGCCAGCTAAGTTATTTTTAAGATTAAAAGCTTTAATATTAAATTGACTCAATCCTGCTCCGATTGAATTCAATACATATCGTTGTGGCTCTATTTCTACTACTAAGGACTTTTCCTCTAATTCTTTAATATTAAGTAGCAATTTGAACTCATCATCAGCAGTATCATCACAAAATACAGTAGCTAGTAATTCCCAGCTCTTTGAGTTTGGAGTTACTGAAAGTAATGTTAAGAGATCGCGCAAATAACTAGGAAAGAAAGCACCCTCAGCTTTGATTTTGTCTGGAGTCCAAATCTCTACTATATTGTTTTCTAATCCAGTGAAGTTGTCTGGTTGATGGGTGACTATTGCAATCATTTCATGCTTTTCAGCAGATATTAACTCGATTGCCGATTCAAAATCTTTCAATGGTGACTTTCGAGCGAGTTGCAAATCTTCTGACTCAACACGCACTACTCCTATTAGTTCTATAATAAGTTGACTTACTGCCGCCGCCTTTTCTTTACTTTCTGCAAAAATTGTAACGATTGATAAAACTTTCTCTAATCCAGCCTCGGTCACGAAGAAATCAAAATTATCCAACTCTAGCTCTTGCTTGATCAAATCTGTTATCTCCTGAAAGCTTGGTCGATTGACCATAACTTCTAAGAGATAATCTGCATCAATTAATAGTTTCATTTGCGCCTTCCTCTGTTGAAAATTCCACTGAAGCATCTGTATTCATGAGCTTGCGGATGGAATCTACTTTTTTACCAGCAAGTATGTTCTTAAGTTTGTTATCTTCGATTGGATCGCATGGAATAAAATCTCTAAAATTATAGTGAAGATGACATAATACACTCATAAACGTTACAAATCTTGCCAGATCACCACTTTCCCAGTTTTTGATAGTTTGCACTGATACTCCAACTCTGCCAGCCAAGTATTGTTGAGTCCAGTTTTGCTGTTCTCGCAGACTTTTAATGATGTCACCTAGCTCTTTTTCTCGCGTCATGCGTAGGTCCTCTTGGTGAAGTTGAAAGATTTTTTAATTTTTCGATAAAGAATAGCATTGTATCGGCTTGTTAACTCCAATTTGAAAGAATTAGTTGTTGTATCACAATTCTAAATTTGTCATCAGAATTGCCACTGGTATCGGATTACGATAGAACTTATAAATCATAACCAATCCATGGTCTTATTTAATCAGATTTAGACGACTGCGACTCACAAGAAATCTTGTTGCTGATGGTAGCTTATGATACAGACAGCATCGAAAGATAGCTGAAAGTGTAATTCATGATTTTTTATCTGGTTCTTCAAAATTTGGTTCCGGCTCGACAAAACCCCGCCAGAGATAATCCGTTAATGCCTTACCCGATCGCAATTCTTCAGTCGGATTCTTGGGCAACGGCAATCGTAGAGACTTGTATAGTAACGTCCGAAACAGATCGAATGCCGACTCCAGTAAATCGCCATAAACCGCCGCTGCATCCAACATCCAACCATAGGCAAGCCAAGCCGCACCCAAACCTACTGGAATCGCCCAGCGAGAATAATATCCCCACCCCAAAAATAAAACGCTCCAGATCCAGATTCGCGCTGTTGAATTGAGCCGCGATCGCGCTTCACTGAGTTCGGTTTTCACCTCCGCTGGTAACAGCAACCACAGACGGGGAAAACAGATCGTTGTCTCTAGTCCATACTTTTCTAACGGACGACGTTCGGCTGCTCTGAGAATATTACCCAACCGCGTTGGCATCAATCGATCGATCTGTTTGGGCGTTTGTTTACGCTGCCAGTCAAGCCGCGCTAATTTATCCATCTCCTCAGATGTGAGCGAATCATAGCGATCGTATAGTTGATTACGCTCGTGCTTGGCACGGTTAAAACTAGCTTCTTGCCGCCGTACCAACCATCGCCGCAATGGATTCAGCTTAGACCGCCGCAGTACAGGACACAGACTAGATGGCAGTAGTATTTATCGATTAGTGCGAAAATTTAGTGAATCCGCTGGGATTGACACGATAGTCTCCCCTCACCAAGTCAGACACAGTGCGATTACAGCCTATCTCAATGCTAGTGAAGGGAATGTTCGTGGCGCACAGGGATTAAGCCGTCATACCAGCCTCAACATTCTCACTCGATCTGAAGATAATCGGCAGCAATATCAGGAACAAGCTTCTAATATTTTGGCAAATCTAATTTAGATTTACCTGAGTAATGAATAATAACTTACTTTTCTACCTCCTCAGATCGGGGTAGATCTGTGGGCTTTTCGAGCGACAACCTCAGAATTCGGGAATCGGCTCTAACCAATGTCTGGTATAAACTACAGGAAAATTATATACCGCTAAATCCTATTAGCGGTATATTTAAAGAACAGACTAAATCCCCCAAAATTTCCCAGCAATTTATTGCCACCCTTGAATTATTAAAACTTATGGAATTGGTGACAACCTAATTACCCGCGTGCATCTAGCTAAATTCAATGGAGCAACCCACTACCACTACCGCCACACCCACTTTTGTCCTCGATGCCAATCCATTAATTGCCGCTTTTACCAGTTTCCTCCAATTCGATGTGGCTTCCGGTGGTGCTAGTGGCGAAACCATCCGCACCTATTGGTGCGAAGCGAAACAGTACTTGCTCTGGTGTGAAGTCAATCAACTCCAACCTCTGGAGGTGACGCGAGATGCAATTAAAATCTACCGTCGCAACTTAGTCCAACAAAACTACAAACCTGCCACCATTGCCCTCAAATTAGTCGCTGTGAGTCGGATGTACGATGCGGCGATGGAATATGGTCTACTCTCTCATAACCCCGTCTGGGGGGTCAAAGCACCTAAACAACGGGGCGATCCGGCTGACTCGATTACTTATTTGACTGCTAGTGAGGCGGAAACCTTTCTTCAAGCTCCACTGGCAAAATCCACGCCGCTGAAAATCCTTCGCGACCGTTTCTTATTGGGGTTGATGACGCTCGAAGGGGTCAGGTCGATGGAAGCGCATCGGGCGAATGTTGGGGATATTCGCCGCGATCCGACTGGGGTGGGGATTACGGTCATGAGTAAGCGACAACAACGGGTGGTGCCACTGATTCCCGATTTGGTGGATGTACTCGCTCGTTATTTACTTGCCAGGAGAAGTGCTAAATTTAGTACTGCTGCTGCTACGCCGTTATTTATTAACGTGCATCATCCGCGCCATCAGATCGACCCAGACCGGGAGGATCGTCGCTTGTCGCGGCGGGGAATTCGATTCATTGTCGATAGCTATCTTACCGCTCTGAACCTCAAGCATGGGGACGGACGGACTTTATCGGCTCATTCTCTGCGGCATACGGCGGCTACCTTGGCGATTCAGAGTGGTGCATCTTTACGGCAGGTGCAGGATTTATTGGGTCATGCCGATCCTCGGACTACGGCGATTTATACGCATGTCGGCGACAGGTGGTTGAATAATCCGGCTTTAAATTTGGGGATTAAGCTTACGGACGATTAAACACTCCAACACGAACTAATTTCACCGAATTCCTCGCTCTAGAATTCGAGCCAAGATGTAAGTATTTATGAAGCCACGTTTTCCCGGCATGATTTCTGCCTCCCATCCAATCACACGTAGTTGCCGAATTTTCAAGCTCACCGGAAGGTCATTATCTGTCAGCACATCCCACGTCGGAGCAACTAGCGATGGGTCTAGTAATAATCGCTCGATTAAAGCAGATGACATTGGTTTAAACTTTTTACCTATAAAAAAAGTTAGTCGGTCTTTGGCAAGATTATCTGCCACTTTTCCTACCGCTGGAGGGATACGTTTTGGTAATGAGTTTATGAACTCTTTTTGTGATTTATTATAAGCGGTGAAGGCAGCTTTCCACTCCTGGGGCGTGCGATCTGGGATTGGTGGTAGTACTTTCTTGACACCATCATTAGACTGTTGATTGGATGTTTCTAGATGCTCTACGGGCTGTTCGGGTTGCAGATCGCATGGTGGTGTCGGTTCGCTCTGCTCTGGTAGTTGTTCTTTTTTCGGTGCAGTTGTTGTCTTTTTGCTCTTGTTTTTCTCAGCAGTAACTTGTTTTTTTTGTGATTTTTCGACGGTCGCTTTCGGTTCTGGCTCGACTGGAAATTCCTCAGCCTTGATAACTTTCAATATACTTGTTTTTTTGGTCTTCTCTGCCATACTCAATCCCCCTTTAGATCCTATTTTATCACTGCTAGCTTTGCTAGTCGTAACTACTCATCAGAAGTTGCATCTTGTGCTGTTTTTTGAAGTACGCTTGACATCAAGGCTGGGGGGAATGCAACTAAATAGCCAAGAGATGGTAAATTTGTAATTATCGATCTCTCCTTCGATTATGGGCACTCTAGTTTTATCTCTATAGAAAAAATCAAAGCCCGAATGGGCACGGCACGTACCACACTAAAACTATGAAACCTACTACCTAATCCAGATCGCCTTAATAGCGAAAACCCGCCTAGCAAGGTGCTAAAGCGGGCTTCCACAAACAACGTACTAAATTCGTCCAAAGTTCTCAAGGCTAAAACGAATTTATACAAACAATTCTTTCTTCTATGATACCCTCACAGATGCAAGAATTGCAAACTCCGCCCTTAATTGTTGAAAGTGACCTCCCTAAGCAAGACTAAATGACTCTCATCAGCCAAACAACAGCACTAAACCTCCGCTACGTTTCCTTGACAGGAAATGGGGTACTGTTGTCTGCGCTGAGATCGGCACCTTGTTGAAGCGTCCGCCACTGTCAAATAAACGAAGTTTTGGTTTTGAGAAGTCCCACACTGACAAAGATTGTCAGTCAGCTTTAGCCCCAGGCGGGTTCCACCCCTACACAATGGAACCCCAACATGAAAGATATCAACCAGCCAATCGTCCCTTCCAGCCCAGCATCGGAAATTTCCGCTCCCAAAAGTTTAAGATTTTGGCAATCTTCGCCAAAATCAACAACTACTGCGCCAGACGGGGGAACCAGAATATCCCACCCGCTCTATTCCAATATTTCTTTACCACAACAACTCAATTATGTCAAATGGGCTGATGGTTTAGTTATTGCCGAGCGTTATGGGTTGAGTTATGAGTATCAGTCTCGTGCTGGATATCCGACAAATAACGAGCGGGCTGAAGATACTGGATTCTGGACTTGGATTAAGCACCACCCCCAGATCGCCCCTGTGGATTGTTACAAAATTTGGAATGAACCGCCCGTTACTGAGTGGGCAGATTTTATCCGAGATTGTATTGAGGGTAGCGATATTCGCGCCTCCATGTTGGAGTTAAATACCCAACAGATCGTCAACTCTGGCTATGGTCGCTTTGAGGTGTTGGAAACGCTTAATATTCCCGTCTCCAGATTTTTCGAGGGAAATGGGGATAGCTGGAATCGCCCTGGCGATAAGTTTGGGGGTGAATTATTTGCTTTTAGCTCGAACCGTGCTGGATTTTTTAACGCCAAACCTCGAATTCCCCGCTGGGATGAGGTTAAGCAAAAGTATCAAAAGTATGAATCCGCACGGAAGTTAGCGGGGGAAGAAGGGAATAAAATCTTTTATCCCGCAGTGGATGAGCTGGCGTGCGAACGACTAATCGAAAATTTTGGACTGCCATTCGCGCTCACTCCGGCTGATTATTGGGATGTGGTGCTGTCGATGCCGAAATGGATTCGAGTCGGTATTACTGAGGGGGCGAAAAAGGCAATTAGCCTGACTAGCGACGGATTTCCCTGTGTGGCGATCCTGGGGATTGGTAACTGGTCTGTATCAGGGGTGCGAGTTCTAGCTCCCAAATTGTATCAGACTTTAAAAGAGCGGCGCGAAATCTTTTATCCAGTGGTAGATCCTATCGCCTGTGGGCGACTGTGTGCAAATTTTGGACTGGATCTAGTGGTAACGTGTGAGAACTACTGGGAGATCGCCTTAAATTTGCCTGACAGAATTCAAGTTAAATGCACGGCGAGTCAAGAGCAAGCTGCCAATCTTACCAATGATGGGTTTCCCTGTATTGCCTTGTCTGCTAATCTCTGGTCTACATATAGTGGTGAATGCGAGCGAATCCTGCTCCCCAAACTTGCGGAATTAGCCGCTACAGGTCGGTCGATCGATCTTTGGTATGATATGGATGACCCTGAGAGTAATGCCTTTATTAATGGCAAATGTCAAGGTCATAAACTAATCTCTGCACTGATTACAGCGGGTGCTCAACCTAAATCCCGAATGATGTTCTGGGACAGAGCGATTGGTAAAGGGATCGATGATGCTAAGGCGACAATTCGAGCGCGGGGGGAGGAGATCCAAGCGTGGATGCTAGAGACGATTAAATTCTCCCGCCACCGCGAGATTTATGCCCAAATAGACAAGGCATATCAATTATCTCCACGGACGATCGAACGCGACACAACGGGTGATTATCTACCTGACGGGGTAAATGTACGATCTGGGTATATCACCGCTCTGATCGCCGATACGGGGGCAGGTAAAACATACCAGATTAATCGGCTGATCCAAGCTGGTAAAGAATTGGACACATTAACGATCGTCTTCACGCCTACCAATAAGCTCGGAGAACAGTCGGCGTATAATTTTAACTTACCCCACCGCAACTCGTTTGACGATCCTGGCGAAGTGCTAGCAGAGGCGCGACAACGGGGTGGTTTGGTGCTGTGTCCCGATTCGATCGGATTAGTCAAACACTTGATTCGGAAGGGTTTGCCCTATATCATTGTCTGCGATGAAGCTGCCAAGGTAATCGAGCATTTGAGTACGGGTGCTACTCTCAAGCAGAATTATGCTTCGGTTAATGTAGCCTTTGCCGAATTATTAGCAGGTGCCAAATCAGTGATAATTGCTGAGGCTAAGTTGTCCGAGCGAGATCTCTGTAGTTTTGAGGCTCTGTGCGGTAAACCGACACTAGTGTACCGTCACCGCAAACAAACTGCCAAGCGGGATATTAATTTCTACACGGGTGCTCCTAGTGCCATTAGTGCGGCATTAGCAGTGGAATTATTCGAGCGATTAGATCGTGGGGAAAATGTGGTCATCGCGACAGATAGTCAGCGGCTAGGGGACAAGTTGGAGCGAATGATTCGCGCCAGATTTCCCGATCTCAATGGGCTGCGGAATGATGCGACGACATCTTACCGCAAGGAGATTAAAGCCCTCACTACTACGCCCAATCAGTTACTAGCACAACGGCAATTAAATTGGTTGATCTATTCCCCTGCTTGTAAGGCGGGGTGGGATTTAACTGGATTCGATCCGGGTGTCGATGGAGTGCGCCATGAGTATCACTTTGATGCGATCTTGGCATTTTTTGCCGTGTTACCCACCTCCGATCACGTCCAAATGATTGCCAGATATCGCCCCAATGTGCCCGTGTCGATCGCTTGCCCTGAAATGATTCAAGGTACATCCGATGAAAAGATGCTGTCTAAACCTGCTCTGCAACAGTGGCGAGAAGAACAGATCGAAGGGAACGATCGCTTCTGCCGACTGAGTATCAATCGATCTCACCCATCCCCACTGCAAACAATTCTCGACGAACTCTACATCCACAACACGATCCGCAACGGCTGGGAGAAATCGATCGCCTGTTTCTCGTTGATGGAACGGCTTAAAGCCGATGGACATACCGTTACCACCACGCCAATCTCTCTGACTCAATTATGCCAAACAGATCCTGAGTACCACGCGCTGTTGGTGGCGATGGCCAAATTATCCAGTGAAACTGGTAAGCAAATCGATTTCGATTGGGCGGCTCTAATGTCTTCAATCGTGCTGCACCCAGAGGATGATGCGAAAGTAGCAGCCAATATCGAGCGGATGGATGCTCCCACTCCCGAACAACGGGCGAAAGCGGCTAAAATCCGACTGTCTGGGCGATTTCCTACTGTGGATTTCGATAATGCTAACACGACCTATTACACGACTCGCAAATATGGCAAATTAGCTAGTGGAGCTAATCTCAATGCTAAATTGCTATTCAAAGCTGTGGTGGAACAGTCTCAGCGCGAACAAAATACCAAGGTTCTCCAAGAAAATATCATCGCCGCCCATCACCTAGACACACAGGTACAGCAGGTGACGCTAATGGAACGGGTGGGGATACTCGCATTGCTCGATGGTGAGTACTCCAAAGATTCGCCGGAATTGCTCCAATTACGGGATAAATGTGTAGGACTAGCTAAACCCTTCCGCAGCTATCTAGGATTGGATTTTAAAGCCACTCAGGAGCCTGTTACCTTCTTCCGACGATTGGTTAATAAGTTGGGATTAACTTTAAGCGATCGTCGTCCTGGTGGTGATGCTACTCGTCCTCGCCTTTACCGCGTTGCCAGTGTCAAATCGGTGCTGGCGGAAATCGATCGCACCCACAACCTAATTGAGGATCTTAAAGAGCGATTGGCGATTCGGCAGAGCCGACGCTACGCGAACGAGGGGCAATTTGTACCTTTGAGTTTGAAATGTCCCTCCCAACTCCCCCCTCCCAACTCCCCCCTCCCAACTCCCACCTCTCCCCTGGCACGACAGATTGCCTATCTGGAGGATGTCCGCCTGCCTCAGTTACAGGATACCTTTGAGGAGTTAGGTGTCAGGGTGTTGCTGTATGAGGCTGCACTCAAACGCTTGGGGGCTGCGTCCACTGCTCTTATTAATGAGCAGGTTATAGTCGATGTGGACGGGGATAAAGATGCCTGTCTAGCCAAACCGGAAATCAGGCAAATTGAGATCGATTTTCGACTCGATCTGAGTTAAATCAGCGATAGATCGCTCTATAAATTTACTTTTAAAACTCTCATTAAGGCATGGGAGAGTTTTATAGTGTCATTTTTATTTAAGCTAGAATTTTGGATCTTTTTATCAGCCAAACAACTCAAGTCGTTAGTCGATCGCGCTCTGCATACTGGAAAGGTTATATGTAGAGTTCAAGCGATGACTGACGACGACATGACTGGAGATAGTTGGGATGAAGAGGAAGAAGAACTGGAAACTCCCCAAATGGTAGGCAGCGCAATTGCACGTAGCCTCTACCGCGATCCTACTCTAGCTGAAGCGATCGGACGCGAACAACTGGGGCTGACTCAAATGGTGACTAGATATCAAAACCTGAGTGACGATCCGGTCTATGAAATTCTGGAGATGACCAGAAATATTACTACAGTTGTCGGACAGGTTTATACAAATATACCGATCTTAGTCTCCGATGCGATGAGTGAAAGTGCGGCAAACATCGAGAGTCGGGTGATTCTGGCTGTACGACAAAGTAGCAGACCGATCGATCTGGAGCCATTAACTGCTCAATTAACAGCGGTGAGTGAGGTAACAGCCAAAAATACCAGCACCCAACTCGAAGCTCAAACAGCCGTCCTCCAGCACATTGCTCTCAAACCGCAAAAAATTCCCTATATTTTCTATGCCAGTGTAGGTGTAGTTGGATTAGCAAGTCTGCTGGCTTCTGCTTTCACCTGGAAGACAGTCAACGAGCGGATGGCATTGGTGCAGTGGGTAGTTACTCCCGATGGACAGTTGGCTAAAGCGATTGTGGTGGCGAATAAGGGTCGATTAGACCAAAATTGTAGAAATACTACCCGTAAACTCGATAGCAAAGTAAAGATTAATGGAATCGAGCGCGATAAAATTTGCTTTGTAGCGATCCCCTAGTTGTTGAATTAAACTGTAATAATCGACCGGACAATCTACTCGTGGATTGCCCCAAATTCGGTTAAGGTCAGGTTTTACGGATGTTTTGTTAATGTTTTTAGCAAATTTGCATCGAGCGTCATAAATTAAGCAATTTGGCGAATACAATCTCAATATCTGTTGAGTTAACTTTGGGGCAAAGCAACTTTAAGTCCACGAGACTATGACCATGACAAAATTTAGATCCCAAGACCGCCACAGACCAGAACTAGAAATGGGGATCTTCGATAAAGTTTATAATTCTTTCTCTGTTGATTTTTGGTTAATCGCTGCCAACTTAGTCGTAGTTATGAATTGGTTTATGCACCCTCAGAGTTTAGGGGCAATCTCATTACTCGCGGTAGGTTTAGGATTAGTTATTTTTGCAGTAATTATTACCGACCGTCGAGCGCAACAGTTGTTTCGTCAATTTAAACGCGATTATCGGACTAGTGGTTTGTTAACTTTGATTCTGGGTTTAGTAGTTGCCGTAACGGTATTCAACTATGCCACCGATCCCAGTCAGGCTTTAATTTTGACTACTGGTGGGCAAGCTGGTCTGAAAAAACTTCTTGGTGGTGGAACTGCTGCTGTTGGTACAGTTATCGACAGTATTTTCCTGGTTTTCAAAGCCCTCTTTTTCATCAGTTTTATGTGGGCTTTGTATAAAGCCTATGAAAAATATACCGACCAAGCAGATTTAGGTGATGTCATTAAAACACCACTAATTTTATTGCTCGTCATTGGACTAATTGATGGAGCCGCAACGGTATTTCTGGGTGCATAAGAGGTTACAGAAGGGGGAAGTAATAAGGAATAAGTTGGGAAATGGAGGAAGGCTTAGTCTTGGATCGGAAATAGAGCGTAGTGTTACTCCAAACTTCCTGAATTAGATCGAAATCAAACCTTATTACTTATTCCTGATTACTTATTACTTAATTCCATGTCAATTCGCGTCAATCGAGTCCTCTCTAAAAAACAAAACATCGCCGGAATACCAGCAGATATATTTCTGCCCATTGTTGCCTTTGATACCGTGGCAATGGTTTTCCTCTGCTTGTGTTTCGGACTACCCGCAATTCCGCTCGCGATCTGCTGTTTGACGATTAATATCGTCTGGGCAATCCTGGTCGCTAAAGGTGTGTGGCGATTCCTGGGCACTTTCTATCATCCTCCGCGTTACTATCGCCGAAACATCCGCTACAACCCGTTTCTCCAAGAGTTATTAGACCATGACAGTCGCCCAAGTCAAAAAAGTAAAGCCGAGAAAAGACGAACTCGTCCCTGGACGGGGCAAAGAGCAAGTCGTCCCGCTCGAAGACGCATTTAATCTAGTCTGTCACGTTCAATTTGCCGCCGAGGGGCGAGAGTTTGGGGCGTACTTGTTGCGCTGGAAGGAAAATAAATATCGATTGGTGTTTGGGTTCGATTGCGACGGGATTCACCCAAATTTGCCCGATGTTCAGATGGAGTCGGTTTACGACCAAATCTCGAATGGATTTAAGGATCTCCCTGAGAACGAACTTTTGACCATTCACATGCGCTCGTTTGTGGACGATACAGAGCGCACCACTTATTTGGCTGGATTAGTTTCCAAAACAGCTAATCCCGTCCTCAAATATTTAGCGACTAGCGATCTCCGCCGAACGGAGATTTTGAGCAAGAAGAAACTACGCAAAGGTAAGACACTGAGAATGTTTGCTACCTTCACCTGGGATGCTGATGCAGACGTTCAGGACGATAAAGTTGAGAAATTGACGAAAGGATTTCTCAAGGCTTTGGGCAATTTTTCCGGTGCCGAGAAGATTAAGAAGAGTCAAGAGTTTTTCGCTTTTCTCGAAGCAGGATTTAATGCTTTCCTGCTCTGGGAGCAGATTTTCACGAATAAGATGGGATTAACCGTGCGGGCATTATCAGCCGAACAGTTATGGGGAGATTTATGGCATCGCTACAACTCCATTCCCTGTATTCCCGTGCCGCAGAAATTAATCTTCGACCGCGAATCGATTAAAGAAGAAATTAATAGCGACATTCACGCCCTTTCCCTGCTGATGTATCGCGAAGAGAGCGTCCCCACGGCAGATTATCGGTGGATGCGGCTCAAACAGAAATTCATCGGCTTACTAGCACTATTAGACCAACCCGACTCATGGGAAACCGAGCGGGATGCGATTAATTTTTATTGGAATAAACTTAGTGAGGATTTAGTTTCGGATATCTCCATCGTCACTCAGTTAAGTAAAGTCAGTCAGACTGAGATGCGCCAACGGTTGACCGATCTCACTAAAGAGCAAATCTTTAAGGCAGGGAAGGCATCCGAGGAAGGCGATATTAATGTCGGTGCCGCAATGGATCTCGATGAGGCTCTAGAAGCTCGTGCCTATCTCCACATGGGGCATGTTGCCCTATCTTCTGCCACAGTTTTTATGGTCGAACGGGATACCGTGGATGAATTAGATCGAGCTTGTAATTATTTAGAGAGCTTATTTCTATACCCTGCCAACCTGCATCGGGAAAATACTTACCTGTGGCGGACTTGGGCGCAAACTCAACCGATTTGTCGGACGAAGTTGCTCAGTCATCCCTATAACCGTGTGGGTAAGGTATTCAGCAGTTATGTGTTGGGCACAGTTCCCTTAGCTCAAGTGCGGACAATCGATCGATCTGGTGTAGAATTTCTGTCCGATGATGGGGGTGTACCGATTTATTTAGATCTGGTTAAAAAGCACCACAATATCGTATTTTTAGCCACTACTAGAACTGGTAAATCCGTTACGCTCACTGCCTTTGTCAATAATTTTTTGATGAATAATGTGCCTGTGAGCATTATCGACTATCCGCCTACTGACGATGCCTCTACGTTCAAGGACTACTCGAAACTGCTAGGGGGAGCCTACTTCGACGTTGGTTCGGAAGCTGCCAATATTTTTGAACTGCCGAATATCGAGTATCTGAGTGACGAGCAACAATTAGAACGGCGGAAGGACTACGAAGATTTTCTGCTCGAAATCCTGCTGGCAATGGTGATGGGGGCAGTCGTCCAGAATACTAATGTCAATGTTGACATCGTGCGATCGATCTTAGCCTTAGTCCTGGATAAATTCTTCGCTGACTATGAAATTATCTCCAGATATCGGGCGGCACGGACGAGAGGATTAGGCTCGCCTGAATGGGCAGATTATCCTACCCTCCAAGATTTTGTCGGTTTCTGTTCTCCCGAACGCATCGCTCTGAAAACATCGCCAGATCAGATCGCAGCATTGGATTTTGTCGTCACCAAGTTGCGTTACTGGCTGACTAGTAGAGTCGGACAAGCACTATCCCGCCCCAGTACCTTTAGTGCCGATAGTACTTTATTTGTGATGGCAATGCGTGGGGTGAATAACCCTGAAGATGCAGCTATTCTGTCGATGTGTATGTATGGGACGGTATTAAGACGGGCATTTAGCAACCCTAAATCAGTACTGGTAATTGATGAAGCGGCAATCCTGCTCCAATTCCCATCCCTGGCTAATCAGGTGGGTAAACTGTGTGCTAACGGTGCGAAAGCGGGGATTCGAGTGATTCTGTGCGCTCAAGAGCCAACATCGGTTAAGAACTGCGCGGCTGGCGACCGAATTTTAGGTAACTGCGATATTAAGTTAGTGGGGAGGATTCAACCTGAAGTCAGCACTGCCTTCCAAGATATTTTATTGATGCCGCCAGAGATTTTGGCTCCATGTATGACCGACGCATTCTCTCCCAACACAGCCTTGGGCTATTCAAATTGGATGCTCCTCGATGGGCGTACCTCCACTCGCGTCCGTTCTTACGCGAGTGCGGGCGGCTTGGCGGCGGTGGTCAATAATCCCGATGAGGTTACTCGTCGGAAAGAATTGATGGCTGCTGCCAAGCATCCAGTTCTAGGCTTGCATGAGTACGCCAAAGAACTGATTCCCACTTAATCAACACTGCTGGACTTTTCATGAATAAAACTATCTGGGGCACGATTGCCGTTCTATCAGCATTCATCCCAACTGTGAGTCTAGCAAATCCGCCCGAACTTACAACAGCCCCAATTAACTATGAGGCAGTCGGTCAATCGGTACTGGGTACGAGTACTGCTTGCCAGCAAAATCCGGCATCTGGTAATTGTTTGAATGCTGCTACTCAAACTCTCACCACTGCTGGAGTCCAACTTCCTCCTGGAGCCAGTGCTGCTATCCAAACGGCTGGTAATGTTGCGAGTTTTGATGCTCAAGCGAATTTAGCGACACTCGCTAGTAGTTGCAATAACATCAGCAATCCAATGGCTTGCGTCTCTGGTGCCCAAGGGGTCTTAGGATCTGTCGGCAATCTAGGTATTCCAGGTTTGACTGCTATGACTGCGAATGTCACCGGAATGATGACTCGTGGATTAGCTGATTTAACTAAACAATTTCCATTTTTAGCAGGGTTTTTAGGACAAGGCAGTACCGCTCCTCCAACCAGCCAAGAGATTGCCAAAACTAATACTGATGATATCCAAAAAATTGCGGCGGCATCGCTAGCTTTACAAGCGAAGGCTACTGCTGAGGTGCTTCAGCAGGCTCAAACTACGGGGGAATATACGCCTGGGGTTGCCAATGAAATCATTAACCGGAAAAGTAAAGCCTTTGCTGCGGCAATGACGGGTACAGCCGCCCTTCAAGCCAATCAGCAAAATAGTAATGCTGCGGCTGCTGATGTCAAGACGACGAATGACATTGCCGCGACTGATTATGATAGTTCCCTTGATGCTCTGGCTGGGACAAATAAATCTTTAGCAGCAGTTGCTCGTGGACAAGAACGAATCAATGCCTCACTAATTGAGTCTAAAACAACTCAAGGACAATTGCTCGAACAAACGGCTCTGGTGAGAGACACGATTAATCAAGCTAATATCCGGCATGATGTGGCGATCGAAAAAAATGTTGAAACACAAACCGCGATGCAGTGTTTTCAGGCATCAATTTATCGCCCGAAGTTGACTTGTAAATAGTGAAAGCTAGTGAGGGGGCGAAGGGCAGAAGTAATAAGTAATAAGTAATAAGTAATAAGTTAAGAAAGCGATCCAGCTTTTTTGACTTATTACAAACGTATGACTCATCTTAAAGCTCTGTGAGCTTGCATACCTCCTTAAATATTTTATTTGCTTATTACTCTCCGAACTTATTACTTTCCAAATTTATTACTTATTACTTATTACTTCCATGAACCACCTCTATCTCGCAGCTACCCAAGCTGGAAATATTTCTACTCTCGCTGCTAGCTCTGCTAAAACTGCGCTTGATGCTACCAATCAATTTTGGATTAAAATGTATAACGGCAGTGGTATTTTTGGCGAACTTAGTAAGTTTTGTATGGGATTAGCTGTTTTATTTTTACTATGGAAAATTTATCAACTGTATGAGGAATATCGAGAACAACCTGACTATACTAAAATCATTAATAGTTTATTATTGCCCCTAATTGTTTTTTGTATGTTATACAATAGTGGCGCAATGGCTAAAGGTTTTACCCAAAATTTGCGAACTTTAAGTTCTGATTTTGGGATTGATATGATCTCGCGATCTGGGAATGACGCTTTTATAGATAGCACCAAGGCGAACATGCCTCCAGGGATGAAATCTAGTACGATTTTTAAAGACCTGACGATCGATTTGGATAAATGTAGAATCGATGTAAATCCAGGGGTATGTGGTACCTTGGCTGCTTCAAAAATGATCCAAAAGCTGAATGCGATGAATCCGCCAGCAGATCCTGTAGCCAAGGCTTATGCTCTCGATCTTCAGACTAAAATTGTGGCTAAAATGCAAGCGGCAAATGGAGCGCAAAATAGCGGTATTAACTGGGATAGTGTGATGGGGATATTTTCCAAGGGACTGCCCAGTTTTGGAGATATCGGCGAACAAATTGTGATCACTTTATTAAATGCAGTTGTTGTCGGGTTTTATTGGGCGATGGAACTTGCCACATTAATTGCTTTCTATTTATTCCCAACTGCTTTGGCGATGGCAGTTATGGATAAGAAAGCGGTTGTTGACTGGTTCACCAGTTTTTGGGCAGTTTGTAATGCCAAGATTTGTTTCGCGCTCGTTTTAGCATTAATCGGGCAAGTTGCTACTGCAATGGAAGGGGCATCATTTGTGATCGAACTATTGGGGGCAATTTTTGCGCCGACTATTTCATTTATGATGGCTAAAGGTTCGGCACTGGCAATGGCAGAAGGATTCCAGGGTGCTGGTTCGGGCGCAGTTATGGGTGCTGCTAAAAGCTTAGGTAAAGGTGCTTCAGATGGGTTGAAGAAGTCTGGAAAAAATAAGAAAGCTAAAGCAGCTCAAGCTACTCAAGCTACTTAATACAGATAAGTTTTGAGAGCTTTACGAATTGGTAGAAGAGGTTAGTTAATTAAGTAATAAGTAATAAGTAATAAGTAATAAGTAATGAGTTCTTTTTTGTTGCTATATTTCTAAGTAGGACTGAAAAAGTCTTTAATAAACTAGCGGCTCGTCTATCAGCCTTTTGTCGTTTTTTGCATCAAATCGAAACTTTCTCGGTGGGAATACTCGCTCGATAATGTCCTCCCGATCTTCTGAAGCCACAATTCATTGGGTACAGTTTGGAGCAGGGGGCTTGAAATATTCTAAAATAGAAGCAGTGAATCGGATCGGTAAGTCATGGCTAGAGATTTATTCCATTATGCCGTTCGTGCTGCACTGGAAAAGGAAAAATGGGTGATAACTGACGATCCGCTTAAAGTAGGAGCAGGTGGTGCGAAATTCGAGATCGATCTGGGTGCAGAGCGGATAGTTGCTGCGGATCGTGGCGAAGAAAGAATTGCGATTGAGATTAAAACCTTTGCTAGTGATTCACCGATTACCGACTACCACGCAGCTTTAGGTCAATTTCTTAACTATCGACTAGCCCTAGAACTTAATAATATTGATCGATCGATCGATCTTTGTATTTAGCAATCCCAACATTAATTTATGAAGCGTTCTTCCAGAAAGAGTTTTTGAAAATTTCGGTAGAGCGTTATCAAATTAAACTAATTGTTTATGAACCAGTGAATGAGGTAATAGAAAAATGGATAAACTAGTAAAATATCGTCAAATTGTACAGGATGTATTGCGCGAATATGCTGCTGTACCGATTTCAAATGGTGATGTTCAAACCCAAACGATCTTCGATCGAGAAAACGATCGCTATCAAGTGATGGATATTGGGTGGAGTAACAATCGACGAGTCTATGATTGTGACTTACATCTAGACATCATCAATGGCAAAATCTGGGTTCAACAAAACATGACTGAAATGCAGATCGGGCAAGTTTTAATGGATAAAGGCGTAGCAAAAGAAGACATTGTATTAGGATTTCAAGCCCCCTATGCGCGGGAGTACAGTGGCTTTGCGATTACCTAAGGTAGGCTACGCCAACGGTTAAGATCATTTAACTTTCCAGCTTGAATTCAGCATTTAGTCTCAAGGCATTCGATCGATCCGAAGGTTAAAACGGGGTATACGTTTCAAATTTCACTATCCCGATAAATGTCAGATTCATTTAAAGATCTTGTAGTCCTCACCAAACTAGATCGCTCCAGAGGAAATGAGAACAAGATCGGCTTATTTATCTTGGTGACTTTAGGCATTTCTGTTTTCAATCTAATTTTATTATTAGTCCAAGCGATGGGAATAAATGGGATCGCCCATCGTCCCATGCCCACGATGGTGCAATTAGTTAATGGTAAAACGATCGAGGTTAAAGCCTATGAAGGTAAAGATCGTTCGCCACAGCTTATTAAAGACTTTACCGTCGGCAGTCTGAATAAACTGTTCACTTGGCGGCAATACTTACCCGTGGCTGCTGGAGACGATCCTCGCCGTCCCCAAGCAGATCCTGGGGTGCCAGTCGAGTCTAAAACTGGCAAAATATTAATCCCCACCTCAGTTTGGGGTGGTTCCTGGATGCTAGCCGATAAATTCCGCGAGGAGTTTCTGGGCAATTCGATCGCACCTTTGATGGCACAGCTTCAAATCCTTCAGGGCAAATCGGAAGTAGCTTTCATTCCCCTGGATATTCAAGATCCGGTGGAGGTTAAAGGCAATGGCGACGAGCGGTTGTGGAAGATTCAGATTGTGGCTAATTTAGTCTATCGTGCCACCTTAGATGCCACTGCCACTGAAAAAGTTGTGCCGTTTAACAAAACTGTCTACCTACGGGCAGTCGTCCCCCCATCTTTAACCGATGTGGACTTAGCAGCTAGTAAAGAGCGTAAAGATTTATCCCGTGTAATTGCAATGGCGCGATCGGCAGGACTGGAGATTTACGCGATCGAAGAGTACACACCACAGGATACAAAGCCAATCTTACCAGATTTGACTCCAACGGCTCCCGTAGATCCAGCTAATCCTACACAGTCTCCCGCTGCCCCTCAGTAACTGGATTTCGATCTAGCTCAACTCAATTAATCAGGTAATTACGCTCATAGAATGGATACCAACCCGAAAGTCATATCTCCAGATCCAAAAGCCGCTCCCGAACCACTTTCAGGTAATCTCAACTCCGGTAATTTAGATTCAGACTTTTTTTGTGAATTGAATGGGATAACTACCCAGTTTCCCCATAAATCTAGCAGTGTGCAGTCAGATTCTAACCAGGAATTAGTGCCATTCGAGCGCGATGACTCGATCCCCAAACAGGAGGGAATCGAAGATCAAAGGACGGAGATTCCGCCACATAAACAAGGTAAGAACAAGGCTTTGCTCATAACAGGACTGGTATCGGTACCGATGGCAATAATTGGGTTCATGATGTTTGGGGGAACCAGCGAACCTGCGAAAATTGTCCAAGCAGCCGCAGAAACCCCACCACTAAAGACAAAAGTTGAATTTGCGCCAGATCCCCGATTTGCCGTCGCTCAATCGAAACTGGCGATGCAACAGCAAGAACAGCAGTTGTTAGCCGCATCTAGAGCGCAGCAACAAGCCGAGGCTGCTAAGTCTGGCGTTCCGCCTACTACTGCGATTAATTTAGCCCCCGTTACCGTTCCTGCAAAAGTTAAGTCAGAGCCAGCGACTGCTGCTCCCGAACAGGTTGTCGCAAGTTCAGCCCCCACCAACGTTCAACCCCCAATTCTCCCCTCACCAATCCCTGCACCTGTAAAGAGCGAACCTAAACCACCAGTTAAACCTGTGGAGACAGCAACAAAATCAGTTGTTAAACCTGTAGAAATAGCCACAAAACCAGTCGTTAAACCTGTTTTGGTTGCTAGTCGTGGTATTCCGACAACTCCCAAGTTTTCCCCATCGCCAGCGATTAAATCTGCATCAACACCAGTACCAACAACGGTTACGCCTCAACTAAGTTGGAAAGAAGCGACTAATGGCGCAGTAGAAGTATTTGGAGCACGCCCTGAGCAAACAGTTGCGGCTGTACCTCAACCATCGCTAGCCCAAACAACCAGTTCCACCCAAACTGGGAGGTTTATCATTGCTGGGCAAAATCGGGTTGCTAGCTTAATTACACCGTTACAAATCTTGTCTGAAGAGCAAGGGCAAGAAGTACTCCTTAACCTAGAGCAGGGGTTTGTGAATACTCAAGGTGGGATGTCGATTCCGGCAAATACTAAAATTCAGGCTCAAATTACTGTCGCTAGTAATGGGATGTTGAGAATTGGCGGTGCCAAAGTAGCCATCGGTGGCGTAGAACATGCGATTCCCATTGGGAATTTAATGTTGGTAGGAACTAATAATCAACCTCTGGTTGCTGAATTGAAAGAATTTAATAACGGCGAGATTAATCGACGGGATATGCAAACAGCTTTGATTGGGGGTCTGCAAGGGCTTGGTAAAATCCTGATTCAACCTAATACCCAGACCCAAATTAGTACAGGGGGAGCGGCAATTTCCACTACTACTAGCAACCCAAATATACTTGGTGGCGTACTTGATGGGGCAGCATCTCCGCTCGTGCAGCAATGGGCGCAGCGCAATCAATCAGAAATTCAACGACTCGAAACTAACGCTCGTGTCTGGTTCTTACCTGCTGGTTCCAAAATTTCTTTATATACAACTAAGCCTTTTGAGATTAAATAATATGAGAAATTTAGCAGCAATTGGGTTAACAGCAATTCTCTTAATTGGATCGATCGATCGTCCGGTATTTGCCCGTCCAGTTAAGGTAATCGATCGAGTTCGCGATCGCAAACCCATCATCGTTCGCGTTAATTCTCCTTTAAATGAGGTAATGAATATTAATATCTATGCTGGGATTGGCACGAATATTAATTTCGAGAATTTGGGAGAAACAATTGAAACGATGTTTCTCGAAAATAAGTCGTGGGTAGGTTTAACAACCAATGGTTCGATGAATAGTCAAGACCAAACAGGGACTACTACTGCTTCACTCATCCATTTATCGCCGATCGATCCACTGAGTATCCCTGGAGTGATTCAGACTAACAAACAGACAGTCCAGTCGGGATTAACTGTCATCACTAAAGATAAATTTGGTAAGAGAAAAACTTATATTTTTAATCTTCGATACGCGAAAAACTCCGATGCAGCAGTAGCTCTAGTTGACTTCACCTTTGCTCCACAAGCTCCGGCAAACCCGATCGTCAGTGCTTCGATGATGAGGCAAGAAATTGATGCGAGTAATAAGGAACGCCGCATATTAGTTGCTAAATTAGCCTATGGCTTGGGAGAGGCGATTAACAAAGGACAGTTGAAAGACTATTCTCCCAAACAGATTAATGCTATTAGACAGATGATTGGATCTGTATATCAAGGTATTCCCTTAATGGAAGCAGCCGATCGATATGCTGTGGATGCGACAGTAATTTCTAAACTAATTTTATTAGGAACTTAAATCATGGAAGGTTTTCTCAAGCAAGTCACCTATTTCAATAACTCTGTTGCTTTTAACAAAGCTTGTAAATTAGTTTACTACTTTATGACAGCACTCGCGATCGGGTTGTTTCTATCCGAACTCCGAGGGATGTTGTGAACAAATTTGTAGGATTAACTCTTGCTCTAATTAGTCCATTATTTACCTTATCTGTTCGAGCGGAAACTCCAGTACCTCTGAATAATGTCCTTGCCAAGACTAGCATTGGCAGCATGGCAAAATTTACTAAAGGGATGACAACTAAGATTCCCCCTCAAGCGCAGAGTATTTTCGGTGGACTCACAAGTATTAATTGCGCCAAGGGAGCATCACCAGCTAGTTGTATCCCGATGGCAATTTGGAATACCACCTTTAATACTGGGCAACTAACGACAGCAGAAATCGCCCAGAAAACCGGACATTCAGTAGATCCCAATAGCAGTCTAGCTACAGCTACACCCTGGTTATCCCAACTCAAAATTTCTGACGCTCTAGCGGCTAATCCAGCGATGGCGAGTATGCCCGTTACTGCTAATGGGGTCAGAACTACCCTTGGCAATTTGGCGAGTTCTCAAGGTGGCAAAATCTTAGGGAAGGTGGTGGACTTACGCCAAACTCAGCTTGCTCAATTCCCCCAGATTCAGAATATCAAACTGAGCCAGTTTAAGGGATTAGCCAAACTTCCCGCCAACGTTATTCCCAATCTGAGTCAGCTACCGATTACCGAGATGCCAGGATTCAGTCTGAGCGGGGGAATCGCGCTGATGAAGCTAGACGTAATTCGTACCAAAGAGCGCAAAATCCATCACATGGTTATGTCTGGCTCGAATCGTCAACCTAATGCTAAATGCGATAGTAATTGCGACTATGCCGAATTCCATCCGTGGGTGGGGATGCCCTATCTCAGAGGTGCCAGGATTATTTCTGGCGATAGCCTATCTGTGCAGGGCGGTGAAGGGCTACTGGCGATGGTAAATGGGGGAATGGAGCCAACCGGAGTAGAAGCGAATATCGGGGCTGGTGGAGTCAAGTTTGTGATTCGCAATCTCAATGCTAAAACTGGGTCGGCAACAGTAAATATCAACTTCCGTGGCTGCGGCTGGTTGGTAGGTTGTACACCCTACTTTATTGGCATTCCACTATTCACCATTTCCGAGCGCAATAACTGGTTTCCGCTACCGACGACGAGCGCGAGTGTTTATCGGGTAGTCAAGCTAAAAAAACCGTTTTAAAACTGGTGTTTGATTCATAATTACAAATTTAATTTGACCTCTCCTCATAATTTTGATGAGGTATTGAAAGTCCGATTGTTATCATCGTTTCAGGTCAAAGGTAAATGTCTAAATCTGTCGCCCACCAGGTTCCAGGATCTCATCTCTCAGTAGTTCAACAGGCTCAATCTTATTTATTCTCTCCCCTCGGTTTGATTCTAATCTGTGGAACGCTCCTGGCGAGCGTTAGTATTGGTGGAGGTAAGCCCAAAGGCAAACTGGCTCATGCTTATTGGGGTGGAGCGACAGAGAAGAGTAATGCCCAGAAAAAAGGTAAGGTACAACTTAGATCGCCCAAGATTGGTTCGACTACTCTATACATCAATACTCCGCCTAGTGTGCGCCGCAAGCATCGAAACTGGGTGATTGAGGAGATTAAAACATCCTTGAGAAAACGTGAGATTGACGAGGCAGAAATCGCCCAAAAGTTCCATGATGCCGAAGCTAGTCTTCCCCCTAAAGTTAGTCCCTTAGCTAGCAATAAAACGATCTTTTTCCCAGATGTGCAGCAAGGTACGGCAGTATTTGGGGCGGCAGGTACGGGTAAATCATATGGAGTTTTAAATCCTTTCTTACGTTCGGCAATCGACCAAGCATTTTCAGTCGTCCTCTGGGATTTTAAATACCCAGAACAAACTAAAGAAATCGCTGGCTATGCTAAAGAAAGAGGTTATAACGTCCAGATTTTCGCGCCGAGTTTTCCTGAAAGTTCTACTCTTAATCTGCTTGACTTCATTCGCGATCCTGGGGATGGTGTCGCCGCTGGACAGATTGCCGAAACGATCGTCAAAAATAGTAGTGGTGGCGATAAAAAGGGCGGGAATGAGTTCTTTGAGAACGCTGGATCTGCTCTCGTTCAAGGTGTATTCCTGGCTGCTAAATGGATTGGCGAACTCGAATATAGACCGGAACTTGCGGATCTGATGATGAGTGCCTCGATCCTTAATTTACCTAATCTCAGTTCTCGCCTTAAATTTGCGACTAAACGCCTGAATGTCTGGAATGCTCAGGCTTTTGCTCAATTAGTTAGTTCTGGCGGGGGGAAAGAAACTAATGTCACCGAGAGTGGCATTATCGCTACGGCTCAAAAAGTCTTCCAGCAATTAGTCAAACGGGACTTCGTTCCTGCTCTGTGTGGAACTAGTAACTTTAAGCCAGATATTGAGGGTAAAACCTTAGTAGTCGTCGGTTTGAATCAAGATTATCGTCATGTACTGGCACCAATTCTGGCTACCGTCCTCGATACGCTGATCTCCCGCAATATCGCCCACTCCCGCCATCGTACCTCGCCACTAGTAACCAGCCTGGATGAGTTGCCGTCGATCTACCTCCCTAAGATTGCTAATTGGCTGGCAGAGGCACGTTCGGCGGGTTTTGTGGGGATTCTAGGTTTGCAGAATCAATCCCAGCTTAAAGAAGCTTATGGGGAAGATCGGGCGCGAACGATCCTTGCTAACTGTGGTACTAAGTTCTTTCTTAACCCTCAAGATGACTCTTCAGCAGAGCAATATAGTAAGTATTTGGGCGAGGAGGATATTAAATACTGGACGAAATCTACTAGTAGCAGTGGTGGCGCAAATGGTCGTTCTACTTCCAAATCCGAGCAGATTTCCAAAGTCCCATTGATGGAAGCGGCGGGGTTTCTCAAACTTCCCCAAGGTAAGGCTGTTTGTATTTCTCCTGGGTATGCAAATAAAACAGAAGCCTATGTCCCCATCCTGCGGAGTATCAAAGTCCAGCCAGAAGATCTTGATAGTAGCAAACGATCTGTGGAGACATGGAAAAAGATGCTGAGTAAGATGGCAACAGAACCAATGTGTGATTTAGCTATTTCAGCAATGTTGGAGGAACGCCGAGCAATTGCCGAGCGTTTACTCCCCGAACCGCCTTCTGATGCGAATAGCTTGCCACTAAGCAATCTAATTGAAATTGCTGTCAAGTATTTAAACTATGAGCCGCCGCTTCCAGGTTCGTATATTGATGAAAATGTATCGATTTACGAACGATGGATGACTGCACCAGAAGGCGGTAGTCTTGACTTGAAAAAAATCGAACGAGACTTAGAATTATTAATGATTCTGCTGGGTTCGCATGGGATTAATCTCAATTATGCTGATGATATTTTAATAACTCAAGAGAAAGTTTATGCCTAATACTCAACAAGAAAAAGATTTGAGATTCATTATCTATCAACCTGAGAAAATCACCAATTCTCGAATTAGACAACTGGTTGAAGCTAACGGCGACCGGACTCCATTCGACGATTTACCCGATCTGATTGAAACCTTCGATGAATCTATTAAGTTAAGCAGCAGACATAAATATTGCCTACCCGATTTGTGCCCAGTTTCTCTAGAACATCAGTCTCAATATTTACTAGTTTATTATGACGGTCAAATAGTCGAAGTCTCTAAAACATCAACCCAAGAGGTGCTATTTAGAAACATCACTGCCAATTGCCATCAACAACTTAACTATAAACATGATTGGACACCCTTCAGCCAGCAACTTTAGATGTTGTAGATCGAAAACTTATCAAAAAGGCAGAGGGCAGGAGGCGTGATGAGCAGAAGGGAATTCTTTGCCCGTGACTGTAGGTAGCAAGGGTTTAAGACCCCCACTAAATTTTTAATTTGGTGGCTCCTGTTTGAATCTCTTTCTGAATAGAACCTTCTGCCTTCTGCCCTCTGCCTTCTGCCTTCTTCAATCCTTATTCCTCATTACTTAATCTAAATGACCGACTTAACCGGAATCCACGCCAACGCTCAAGCTCAGTCAAGTACTAGTGCAGGCGATATTTCAAAATTAGCTGAGAAAATGGCTGAAGGATTAACTGAAGCAACTCTTGATGGACTCGTTCACGCTTTTCAAACGATCCAAAATTTACGAAAGAATAACAAGGAGTCAGAACAAATTCCAGATAATTCTGTTGTGCCTCAAAGCTTGGCAGAAAGAAAAGAAAATCTCAAGCATTTGAAAGACAGGCTGAATAATGAAACTCGTGAGTTTCGGAGAGATGTTCGGAAAAACGCTGTTAAAGTAGGACTAAATTATATATTATCTCTGTTTAAGAATGTCAAAAAATTCCTTAAAGATACGTGGGAAGCTCCAGGTATTTTTACTAGAGGTATAAAGAATAAATTTATTTCTCTCAAAGACTTTATGCTTGCAGAGACTAAAGGGGAAGTTAAGATCGGACAGGAAATTAAGGGTAATAAGCAGGAACAAGCTGAAAAGTTTATTAAGTTGCTCAACACCTCAGCAGGTGAAAAAGCTCCTGAAGGGCTAGAAAATACTATGATTGCCCCGTGGGGAGAGAATTTAATTGTTGTCGATGAAAATAACAATGTCACAGCAAACTTAATCCAGCCGCTAATGAATAGTGAGGTCGTTCAATTAGCGATCGATCGAAATACTGTAGCTGCGGCGATGGCTCCTAATATTCAACCTGTTGCTAGTTCATTAGCCAGCCAGGAACTAAATTTACAAGGACAGTTAATTGGGCAAGATGCGATCGATCGGTTACTTAAAAGTATTCAAGATAATCAATTGAGTAAATCGACTATTCAAGGGTTAGAAGATTTACTCTCTGAGCCATCTCAGGTTCAATTAAAAGCTGTACCAGACTCGATAGAGCAGTCATTAATATCAGTAAGTGTAGAAGCTGAAACTTCGGCGGTGGTGGATGTGGAGGGGTTAATTCCAGATCCTTTTAATGAGCTAAAAATTCAGTCAGTTGTCATAACTAAAGCACAACTAGAAGACTTATCCGACGATCGATCTCACGATCTCAAAGATGTTGTACATGCAGATTTCAGTAAAAATGATGAATTTGAATCTCGGCTCGAAAAAATGAAAGATGCCGCCGATAAATTCATCATGAATGATGAATATGTTGCATTAGAGCAGTTTGAAACAACTAATTTACAAGCATTAGTTCAAAAGCTTGAATCTAACATCAAAGCAGAAGAGGTAAACATTCCAGAGTTTGCAAAACATCTAGCGGAAAATCCAAACTCACTTCCGCAAGACCAAGAGACAGATCTAAAATCTATTCAGACAAGAACTGAAAAATTAGCAGATGCGAAAGCTTTACTAACCTTCATTGAAGCTAAATATCCCGCTCAACAGACTGCTAATGGTCTGGATCAGCCCAAGTATACATTAATCGATTTGAGCCTGTCAGAATTAATCGTCGAGCGGGATGCTGCGATCGATCGAGCAATTACTCCTCACAATTCTGCTTTGACTGCTGAGACACGACAACAGAATTTGGATCGAGTCCTTGCCAATCCTAAGTATGCAGAAATCCAATCGTCTGCGATTGAAACAGTCCTGACAGCAATTCAGACGAATACCGAACGACTCGAACATAATCGAGGAGAGAATCTAGGAAGAATAGACCGAAAAAATATCGCTCTGACTGAAGCTCAACAATTGGAAGATCGGGATAAAATCGAAGATCTGACACGAGAAGTCGATAAGTTAACAAAATTTGATGAATATCACAACCAAGAGCTAGCAACTTTAACACAGCTAAAAGAATATATTCAACACCCCGAACTCAAACCAGTAGCGTTGAGATTGACAGAAGCACCCCAAATATCACGATCGCCCAAACCTTTACCAGTACCAGCAGTTGCAGCAGTAAACAAGCTGTCATCCTTAGACGATGTGCAAACTTCAATATCACCACAACCAGATTTTGTGGCAATCGTTGTTACTCCAAAGCTAGCAAATGATTTAGTAACCATTGCTCAACTTCATCAAATTGGAACTCTTTCTGATACCTATTCATTACCCTTGTTACAGAGTGCAGACGATAAAGCTCCCCTGCTCATTACTCAAACTGCTAACGAAAATGGGTCGGCTATTTATCAAGTTGTCGATGTTGAAAAAGAATTTAACTTTACTGTCACACCAGAGCAAATTGTGACTAATTTTAATATTAGAAAAGGCAACAATTCTGCTCAGATTCGTAAATTAGTGACTTCCATTGCTAATGTTGTCAAAGCTCCAGCACAGACAGATCTCCAGCCTCATGCTAATTCCGATCTCCAGCGGATCGAAACGGTGCAACAACTAAATGGTCTTCTCAACGAAACCGCAACTCAAACAGATCGAGCGACCAGATCTGTTGTGACTCTGGATCGCGAACGGTTCGGTATGAAGATCGATAGAGAAAACCGCAGGGTGGTAATTACTGATAAAACCACTTCAGAAACCGTGGCTTTTGGCAAGAATGGCATTGAAGATGGTGGTCTGTTGAAAAAGATGACTGAAGTTGCCAAAGATAAAAGCAGCTCTCTGGCTCAGAGACTCGCCAGAGTCGTTGTTGAGAAAACAAATGAGGCTAAAACAGTGCTGGAGAATGCCGCACCTAACATCATGGCTGCACTGGACGAACGAGCGACCGCAGATCGGACGACTGCTCAGAAAGTGAGTAAAGCCGTGAATCGGCTGGGTACCCAAGTGGACAGCTTTATCGGACAAGGTATTCGCAATGTGGTGGCTGCAAATCCTGGGATGTTGGGGACTATCCGCCAGATGAAAAAGATCGAACAGGTTGGAGATGCGACTGAAAACCAAGTTAGTCAGGATCTACAATCGGCGGGTGAGCATTTAGCAGACTCATCTCTAGTTCGCGATCGGGAAACACAGCTCGAACCTTCTAGCATCGATGAAAGAGAGGAGTTCCAACAGCGGTTAAGTGAGGCTGTCGTTCACAAATCTCCAGCTAAAACCAGCGGTCAAGCGATGCAACCATCTCGATAGGGGAAAGTGTTGATGCAACCGGATCTAGAATCTGGTTATGCGTTATCTCTTACTCTTAGAGAGTTCCTGTGTTCGTTGGATATTCTCCGATTCTGCTAAGTTGTTCGCGTTCGATGATACGTTCGGAGAGGTTAAATTGCAGAATTTTAGCGGTTACACGCCCTTCTGGAGTCAGCGGGACGATTGTTCCGCTTTCTAGTCGGAAGTGGTCTGACCATTGCTGACGACGGGGATGAAAAAAGGGAGTCAACTGTTGGGTTTCAGGATTACCTCCGGTAGGCTACGCCAACGATTGAACCGAGATCGCTGCCTTTGAAATGGTTGCAGCAAGGACAGGATAACGCTAAATTTTCAGATTCGGTGATGCCATCATGTTTTTCGGCAATAATGTGTTCCATTTCAAAGGCGAAGAGTGAAGCCGTTTGGGGAAATAGGCAATACTCGCACTGTTCCCTCGCACGTTCGGTTACTAGCCGACGTAGAGCGGCTGATACATAGCTCATGCGACTGTCTGTAAGTTCTTATAGGCGTGAGCTTTGGCTAAACGCACCCAATGTTCTAGGAGCAAGTAGCGATCGAGTTCGACTTCTTCCGATCGAGTGAGGGTGCCAGATTTATTCTGCTCTAGTAGTTCGCTCATCCGTGCTTGTAAGGCAGGTGTGGGGCGGATGGCGAGGACTACTTCGGGACTTGGTTGACTGGCAAGTAGTTCGACGATTTGGCGATCGTCTTGGTAGGCGATGTTTTTCGTAGGGGTGAGTTCCTGAAGTGCGCGATCCGCTACGTCGGACGCGATGCGAACGAGGGCTTCAGGAAGGCGATCTCCCAATTGTTGTAGTTGTTCGCCGAGGCGATCTGGTACTTCGATGGTAATTTGCATTCTTCGGCGATCCGCTGGTTGGGAATTATCTTTATTTTAACTGAATCTAACTGGCTTCAACGATTCTCGTTCCGTACTGAAAACTTCAACGATTCTCCTCTAGGAGAGGCTTGCGGGAACGACTAATTCAATAAATTAGCAAACTAGATCGCGGATGGTATCTTGCAAATCTGGTGCTATTTTTCGCCATTTTCTGGCAACATTAAACTCCATATTGACGTTGGCGTAGCCTACCGTAGGTAATCGCAACTTCTAATAATGAGTCATCGATCGAGTATGTTTTATCTTCTCTGAGCCAAGTCAGAATCTCTGCCAGATGCCAAATAGAAGGAGTTCCTTCATAAACGGGTGAGGGAGATCTAGTATCACCCTTGAAAATCAGATTTCTAATATTTTGGCGAGTACATCCCAGGATTTTGGCTGTATCTGTTAAACCGACAAAATCTGGTGTTGCTTCAATTAAAATAGCATCAGGAATAACTTTTTTGACATCGACGATCGCGCTAGAAACAGCCTCAAAAGCTGATGATGCAGAACGAATAAAATCTAGGGCAATACACCCTTGTTTACCAATTCCAATTAAGGCATCATCACATCCAGCTTCATATAGTTGCTCGATATAACAATCGGGGTCGATCCGCGCATCGGGGAAATTGAATTTTAAGGTAAAGCTATATTCTTTCACTATTTATTCCTCTTCTTCACCAGAATTATCTAAACTGCGATCGATGTCGTTAATCTAAGCGTAACCCAGCCAATAGATCGATCGTCTCTAATAATAATTTATCCCTTCCAGCTAATCGATCGCTCGCGGCTAAAAATGCTGGAGCCATTGCGTCTAAGTTTTTGCGCTCGGTTCTTACCCATGCAGTGATGAACGTCCTTACTTCTGGCTCACTCGCACCGATCTCTGCGATTAGGTTGGGACTGCCGTTGAATAGAGTGATAATATCCTCAAAGTCTTTGCTGAAGTAGAATTGATTCTTGCCACGATTGCCAAAGGCTTCGATCTTAGATGCAAGTAAATAGGCGGTGGTGAATATTTTAATCTTCATCCCGTCGGGTAAAACAAAGTCGATCGAATCAGCTACTCCCCTTTCATACCAACGATTGCCAAAACCCAGAATTTGAGGATCGATGGGCATGACATCGAGTTTTATGCCCTCACATAGCCATCGACACAGGGGCGCACCAGGCGAACTATCTTCACTCAAGCCGAGTTCTCTGAGTGTTGTTGATAATTGATAGTATTCGCGCTGGGAGGTAACTTCAACCACGCAATCGACATCATCAGTCGGGCGCATATCTCTAGCACTCAAAGCATCGAGGTACAAGGGAATTGTCGCGCCACCAGTGTAGACGACGGGTTGGGGCAATCTGTCGAGTACTGAAGCTACTACCATCAGCATGTCAATTGAGTTATCGCTCACAGTGTCGCCCCCAATCGTTCTTGCAGGGCAATAGCGGCTAGTTGTTGTTCGCGAATCCGTCCGACTCTGAGGGCATCTACTAGCCCTAATAATTCGTATAACTGAGGATCTAAGCTGGCGGCAAGCGGTACGGATGGATAGAGGGGAGTAAGTGCCAATCCAATCTCTGTACCAGTTGGAAATGCCCAAACTAGCGGTTCTTGACTGCTGACGATTTGTTCTTTGAGTGGGGAGATGCCATGAGCGGTGGGCATTCCGCGCACTAATGTACCTGGAGTGGCGGGGTAGATATATTTCAAGCCATGAATCAGGAGTTCTAATAAATGAGGTGTGAGGGGTTGATGGGTGAGGGGGTTGTAGAGTTTGGCAATGGTGCTGCGCTTGAGGGAGCTATGGACTTCGGATGCACTCATGCCGAGGCTTTCGGCTAAGTCGCTATACCGCCACTGGCGATCTTGCCAGAGGTGGGTTTTGAGGAGGATGGGGATGTCTTGAGGTTTGAGCATAGAATCTATTCTCTGTTACTTCTATTCTACATTCGCAAATTGAGAATAGATGGATGTCGATTCGGCAAAGCCGACGCTACGCGAACGAAATACAGTAAGGGGAAAACGCCGAATTCGGCGTTTCCCCCCTACGTCAGCAATCGAAAATCAAAAAATGTGACGCTATGAGCGATCGATATTATGGAATCTTGGAAATGGCTGGTGAAATCCCTGACGAAAGGTCGCGATCGCAGTCACCAAACTGTCGATCTTCATATTTGATAGTCGAGCGAGATTGACTATCATCGCATCGATCATAAATAGTCAATCCCCATACCAATGTTAATGTCCATGATTTTTTCGTGCCCCATTAATTCATTGTGGCTTTCTCTTTCTAATTATATCTTCCAACTTATCAGAATTACTTTTATTTTGAATCTTAGAGAGCCACGGTTTAGAACTATTTACTGAATTAGAAGTTGATTGTGATGAACTTACCTGCTTGATCTGTTTTGGCAAGTCAGTTTTATCTAAGTCTCTTGTAGATGCTTGTAACTTTTTCTCTGCTCTAATACTATTTAATATAGTCTTCTCAAGAGAACGAGATGATTGGCTTGTATTTCTTTGTCTTGTTGTATCGTCAGGTAAGGTCACTATGATTTTAGCTTGCTTGCTTTTTTTGATTTTGTGTAGAGAGGGATCTGCTGGAACTTGTTGTCGATCTGCTGTCACAGTGACTTGCTTCTGAATTCTTAAAGTTTCTTGCTGTTGTTTTTTTGTAGCTAATACTGACGAATGGCGATCTTTTTCTTTATCAATTGATTTTCCCTTGCTTTGCTTTACTTTATTTGTATCTGCACTAGTATTTTTTTGACAGTTCTCAAGAGAAGAGGACTCAGGATCGCAATTGCTCAATTTTCTGACTACAGGATTAGGTAAAGGAATTGAGACTGAATTAGTAGTGTCAATTGTTGATAGAGGTTGAGTAGAAGATTGTTTGGAATTTAAATAATTTATTGCAATCGCGCCGATAGTCGTCAAACAGCCTAGTCCTAAAATAGTAAAAACAGTTTGCAAATTTTTAATTGTCGATCTTTTAACCATTGTTGGGATGATGGCTGAGATCGGAACAGTTAACTGAGTGGGCTTTTGTGGTGGTTTAAGCTTTGGTGAAAACTGATGGGTAATTAGTAATTCGATCGCGTTTAGAGCTTCAGTCGCATTCGCATATCGTTGGCGATAGTCTGGAGCTACCATTTTATTTAGGATACTAGCAAAGTCCCGATCTATTTGCTGGAGATGTTGCCATTCAATGCTGAGAGTATCTTCATTAAAGAGACTACTGGGCTGAGATCCTGTCAAACATTGAATCCCGATTGCACCTACAGCATAAATATCACTCGCAGGCTTAGGATAGCCGATACTTTGTTCTGTTGGCATATATCCAGGAGTACCGATCCCGATCGTTTGACTAACATTTGAATTTAGTACTGTTGCAGAGGTCAATCGGATCTGCTTCACTGCTCCAAAATCGATCAGCACTAATTTACCATCACTGGCTCTGCGAATGATATTATCTGGCTTTAAATCGCGGTGGATAATATTTTTACTGTGAACATTATTCAATCCAGTGAGAATTTCCTTGAGAATTGCTAAGGTTTCTGACTCTGAAATTTTCTTCCCCTCCACTTCCTCTGTTAGAGTAGCTCCAGCAATGAATTCCTGCACCAAATAAAATTCACCGTCCGATTCAAAATGAGCATATAGGGAGGGAATACGATCGTCATTTTTACCCAACTGCTCTAGCATTTCCGCTTCCATCATGAATAGGCGTTGAGCAATTTGGAGTGTGGCTGGATCGTTATTACTTGGCTTGAGAAGTTTGACTACTACTAGCGGTGTACTCGGTAAGTGTGTATCGTATGCCAGATAGGTTTGACCAAATCCACCAGATGCTAAAGCTTTATCGATCGAATAGCGATTACATAATAATTGACCGGATTGCATAATTGGTAATATACATGTAATTTATTGATTAAAAAGTTGTAACTACTTTATTTAAAATTAGATCTAAGAGGATAAAGCTTATCCGATAGTTTGGTATAGTAATGCCACCACGCCAAACTATTTCTTCGAGGCTAATTACCGAGAACTTCCTCTCTGCGTCGATTTATTTCTTGCTGCCTAATTCTTTCTCGTGTTTCCTGATATTCATTTACTGCTCTGTTAGCTTCCTCCCTCATACTATTTCGGATCGTGGATTGTTCTCCGTCTCCCAAAAAAGATATCACTTCTCTTCTTTTTGATTTATCGAGATTAAGAAACCATTTGATAAAACCTTGTACCATGCTCTTCCCTGATGGATCGTCATCACGAGCAACTACACAAGATGGACATATATATACATATGATGCTGATGAGTTAGTATCCGATGGAGGGTAACTTCGTATCTTAACATTATTGTACCCTAGGTTAAAAATACGATAAATAGTTGATTCTAAACATTCCTGACTAGAAGGATTTTGACTGGCAATACAATCTATTGACAACGCTCTACTATCCATGCTCATCAATGAAACTGCAACCGATCCTGGATAGTTGGGAATTATTTCACCTGTTGATGCTAACCAAGGATATTTAGACATCACTAGTGAATGGTAATATCGATTCGCAACACAAAGACTTATATAGTCTGTATTATGGCCCATGTCTTTACGGCCAAAGTCGTTGAGTGTATTGTCATTAAATAGCATTTTCTTGTAATATTTAGATGATAAAGCATCTTGCTGACAGCTTTGGGCAACTTCAGCTAGTAGACTCATGTCAACCTGTGCTAGAGCGATTTGCGGTTTTATAAGTATGCCTGAACAAGCTGTTAATATTGCCAGTAAAACTTTGAGCGGGGTCTTTTTCATTGTTGTTTTCTTTATCTAACTACACCTTTTAAATTGTCTGATTTACTTCTAATTAGTGTTTTGTATTCACAAGGTTTGGTACTATTGACCGAAGTAGGTGAGTCGGCTTCCCATCCTAAAAACTATTAAAAGTCTCTCGATCCTAATTACGTCCCTAATAAACACAAAATTAGTCACAGAAAATGTCTATAGCTAGTATGCCCAAATAAATACAGAAGGACATCTACCTACTTGGCTTTATTTGTATCGTCTTGCCAACTTGATAACTGATAATTACCCAATCGATATCAAATTGCCTGAATTTCTACTTTGTCTTTTGATGCAAAATAGCCTGGAGTGTCTGCTCTGGCTAGATTTGCCGATCCACCCCAAGCCATAATTCCTGATAACCCCGATAGCATCAATCTCCACCTATGCCTGGAGTAAGCATATCAGCCCACACCAGCCAAGAAATAGTCTCACGACTCGATTTCAAAATACTGCAAGCCGTTCTCAACGGTCTTGACTTGGGGTAGTTCGTTAATCTTGAAAGTGAGTTCGAGTTTTCCAGTAGTCGTCATGAGCCGATCGATCGCAAGTCACTCATTAGTAGCAATCAACAACTTTTGTAAGTTATCTGGAAAATCACCATTACCAACCATCTTGCTAAACACCTCATAACAATCTCGTGCTTGGTGAAACGCACGCTGAGGAGACCTCAGCGCGATTTCATCCGCTTTATCCCCAGCCTTACGTGGATAACCCAACCACAACACAATCAGAACTTGTCGCTCCTCACTGCTAAAAGCCCTAAAAAATAACCGATAACGACTCGGTAGCCCCATCCCCTTCATCCTGCCATATCGCCGTAATGGGCCAGTCAAGGCAAACTGAGCAGCCAATGGATCTAGCGCGATTTTCTCCTTAATCCCCACCATCACAGCGGCTAAAAGTTTCACATCAGGATGCCCCAGATAATCTGCTTCGGGTAACTCAGCTTTCAACTGCTTCACCCGTTCCCGCAATTGTCGTCGCTGTTCGCCAAATAGCTGTCGGTGAAAGTAGATTTCCCAACCATTGCGGATGAGTACGCCCATTAATCGACTACCACTCCAGCTAGGAGTTCATCATCCTCATCCGCCATCTCTTCTGTATAGGCTTCAAGATGTTCGGGATTAGTCAGAGCATCTTTCGTAACTAAATCCAAAAATAGACTCAGCATCAGATCGTCTGAATCTGATTCTGGTTCGATTGGCTGTGGTTCTAACTTAACCAGTACGGTATTATCGCTCAACACCTCTACCCATCCGGTGGCATTCACAAACTGCGGATGATCGCGGTAGAAACTAGCTGGTAGGCGGAAACCAGACGCATTACCGATTTTGGCAGGTGCGAGTGGATAGGTTGGATTAGTCATAATCGAGTTTGCGTTATTACTATTAGTAATAACATTATCCTATCAAAAAAATGAGTCGAGGCGCAAGAGGTTCTGATTCTTTGCCGCCGCAATCCCCACTAGATTCAGCCATCTACCTCAGCCAGATCTCCCTATTGTGAGGTTATGGTTGGGGTTGACTTAATGCTTTATTGGGAACTGCCCTGTAGGAGTCTTATTTACTCTCCTGCGGGGCAGTTTCTGATCCCCACTCAAAATTTATGTTAGATCGTCTCCTGGTATCCAAACCCTTAATCGGCATCCAAATCCCCATCATCGAGCAGCAAAATAGTCTGCTCAAGCTGGCGGAAGCTGCGGGTGAGCAGAATTTACCCTTATTGGTTTGGAGTGCCCTATCGACTGGATTTCACGGGTTGCAAGATACTCCCCAGTGGGATTCGACAATCGATCTGGGACATGAAATTCTCACAGTTCTTCAAAGCCAATCACTGAGCGGGAATGGGGTATATGTTTATCTAGATCTATTTACGGCAATTGTTGCTTTACCTCCACCACAGCAAGTTCAAGCAGAGTTATCGATTACGGCTCTATTCTTCACTCTGAGCCAATCCCCCGACACTAGAGTCGTGTTTTTGGAAACGGGGGAAATTCCGCATAAATTTATTCAATTAATCCACAATTATAATTTTCCGCTCCCGACTGCTACTGAAATCGGCGAGATGTTGACAAGCTATCGGCTTCCACCCGATGGTAAATTTCTGAATACCTTGTCTGGATTGACGCTCGAAGAAATTAGGATGGCACTCAAGCAAGTATCTCCAGGTGTAGATCTCGATACAGCCGCCGAGCAACTTCTAAATTATAAATATGCTCTATTTGCAACTTATGGCTTAGAGTTTATTGGCGATACCACGACCAAAGATATCGGCGGTCTAGATATTATCAAACAGAGTTTAATCGGCGTTCAGAAGTCTTTTTCACCGCAAGCCAGAGCATATAATATCCCCTTGCCTAGAGGCTGGTTAATTGTTGGTGTGCCTGGAACTGGTAAAACCTACTTCGCTAAAATCTGTTCGCAGAAGTTGGGTTTCCCATTAGTGAATATTGGGATCGATGTTGTTAAATCTGGTGGAGTTACGGAATTTAAACAGCTACTCGCTCGGATCGATGCCTGTGAGCCTTGTATTCCCTATTTCGATGAATTTGACAAGTTCTTTATCGGTGAAAAATCGGGAGAGTTTTTAGGGGTAATTCTCACTTGGCTAAATGAAAAAACCTCTAAAACTTTCGTTCTAGCGACACTAAACCGTCTCGAAAATCTACCGCCAGAATTAACCCGTGCGGGACGTTTTGATAAAGTCTTTTATGTGGATTTCCCGAAAGCAGCCGAACGCAAAGAAATTCTCCAGTTGCACTGTGCCAGATTCGACGATCGCTACAAAACTGGCAATGGTGCTTTAACTCCCCAGGAGTGGACTGTAATTTTAGAACGGACTGAGAAATGTACGGGTGCCGAACTCGCCCAGATCGCGATCGAAGCTGCAACCGCTCTATTTTATGAGATTGAAGATGGAGGACAAATTGAGATCGATTTACCCGATCTTCTCGCTGCTCGTAAATGCGTTCACACTCTATTTAGTAGAAATCCAGAAGGTGTCATGGCGATCGAAAACCGCGCCAAAAACTTTACTCAACCTTCAAGTTCAAATCAACCTCACCCTTTCGATCTTCCCAAGCAAGATTTGTACTCTCGCAATACTAATTAATATGTCGATCCCTAATAAAGATAACAATCCGAAATATAAGAAATATCTGTGGGTGTTTTTCCTCGCATTTCCATTTATGGCAAAGGCATTTATTGCTGAAAACAATAGTAAGGTAGCATACATTTTGCCAGTTACGGCTCAACTCGATTTTAATGGTAAAGCAATTAAGTTAGAGGTGGCTCGAACCAAAGTATCTCTAAGTCGTGGGTTGACTTACCGTGACAGTCTTGACAACGATCGCGGGATGCTTTATCAAATTGATACTCCGACTATCTTCAATGGCAAGGGGATGAAATTTCCGACAGCTTTAGTCTTCATTCAAAATGCCAAAGTTGTCGATATCCAGCGAGTTCAACCTTGTGGAGAGCAGGAGCAAAAGTGCTTAGAAAATCGTACTAACGTAGCCTATAACGAAGTTCTAGAAGTAAAACAGAATATTCCCGCAATGCTAGGAATAAATGTCGGCGCAACTTTAAATATTAATTATACTCCCCAATAGATTTATGACAGATCTTACTCGCTATAGCTTATTCTCCAAAAAGGTTCAACTCGATCCAATTACTAATGAACCTCAAGCACGAGTAATTCCTGGTAAAACATTATTAGATCACTTTATTCCTGAAGAGCAATTATATTTAGCTCAAAATAACGAATATACAACTCAAGCTGAGATCGAAAATAATGCTCCGCCTGGGACTAAGTTATTGTTAGTCGATCGCAACGATCTAATTTATGGTTCCGAAGCCGCCGCAGCCGAGTTAAAAAAGGTACTGCCCATTGATTATCTGGCTGGAGCTTATGCCAGTGTTTTCAAAGGTGGTTGTGTGCCAATGAACCCAACACGTCCTTTGAAAGTTGCGGTGGTTGATTTTAGTAGCAACTATGATAGTGGAAATGCAAATATTCCCACTGAAATATCGCGCCAACTCGTGCATGATTCTTGTGGGGCGATCGATACTAAATTATTGAAAGATTTAGCAAATCGCCAGAATGCGATTCAATTTCGATTGGGTTTAAAAGGGGATCATCCCACCTTTGCGAAGGGAATGCTTAATCCCCTCGATTTCGAGAAGCTCTTCCCGAATAGGAATGCTCCAGATCTAATTTTATCTTCAGATAGTTTTAAGGGAAATAAAGTAGCCCCAGGACTCTATGAATACGATCCAGCAGAATTATTTTTAGGGATTAAAAATGATGCTCAACGCACCTCTGCTTCGATTAGTGAGCTAATTAATATTTATCCCCAAGCTGCTGCCGATGTATTGCCGATCGTTCACGCTCAAGCGCAGATTTTAGCGGCTAATAGCCAGGATATTGTGACAATTGCCGCTCAAGCATTGAATGATTATTATCTGGATGGGATGCAGGACGATCCTAACGATGAAAAAGCAAATTCTAATACTCAAGATGAGTTCAAAACTCCCAAATTAATTGAAATGGCATTGAAGTCAGGGAGATATAATCTCCTCGACTCTAAACAGGTGCAAGATTGGCTTGAAGATCGGATTAATGCTTCCTGGAAAAATCTATCTTATGGGGATATTCCTCAACTCAATAGCAATAATGCCACAGTCCTTCCCGCCTACGATCTTAAATATGGTGAGGTTGCCATTCCCTGGCTGGCTGATAGCGAGGAATTAATTTTCTATCGTTCTCCCATCGTCAATCGGAATGGGATTGTTACGGTTAAAAATAATCTTAGTGTCTGGCAAGGACTTAAAGAGTTAGGGGCAGATCCTAACGTGATGTATGTCAACGTTCAAACCCTCGATCGCATCGAACGAGAAGACCCCACAACTTATGCTAATTTGCTCGAACAGTACGGGTCTAAAGAAAAACTAGAGCAGGGCTTCCAGACGCTGATGGAAGCCACTCAGATGGATTTTGATGGTGATACGGGTAACGTTATCGAACGATCGACAGTACCTCATTTACATGAAGCAGTTAAGCTCAATGAGCATCCCGATCGTAAACTCAGAAACTTCCACAAGAGTGAGAAAAACCTCCCGACTGATTGGACGTTACCCCAGATCGCCGAACACATCCGCCCTGGCTATGTAGGGGTCGTTTACTCCCATAAGCGGCAGCTCGAATTTTCTAGAGGGGAAATCGATGTGGCGATCGACCGCAATGATGTCGGATTAATGGATCGTTTCGCCGATGATTATTTCACCAAAGCAAGAAAACTGCTATTCAAATCCACCATTGACGGAAATCTATCCGGTAGATCGATTTCTACCGGAGCAGACGCATCTGTTATGCTCGATCCCAACGTTCGAGCGGCAGCGGCTAAGTTTGTCAACGCCTTTGATGAATTGGAGATCGTCGAAAAGCATGAAGCCGCTGGAGGGTTCTTTGTTCTCGATAAAATGGCTCGACTCCGCCATCAACTTCAATTCCTAAAAACTGACAAAACATATCAGTTCACTAGTTCTACGGGTGAAATCAAACAAGCTTTTTCACCTAAATTGCTCCAGGCGATTGATTCATTCGATCGCCTTCCCTTGAAAGAGCTGTGGAGTAAAACTGACAAGCTAGAAGAATTGAAGGATTATCTTACTCGATATCAGAAACTATCACAGTTAATCGAGCAAGAAGTCGATCTGAGCCAACCGATCGAATTAATTGGTTCCTTTCAAAAATTCGATCGTAAAACTAATCGTACCGTCCAAACTAATTACTCAGAAACAATCGAGCAGTTATCCCTAGCTGCGCCTAAAACTACTACCTCCGAACGGTTGCGTTTTTACCAGAGTGTTCTTGACGAGTGCATTGTCGTCACTAGTCAATTGAATCAGGATGCCGTAGATGTATTCAAATCTGCGAACATCATTCACGATGAGATTTCACACGTCCTATCGGAGGAATGTGCTAGAGATACTTATTCGTCGATTTCTGGAAAAACTAGACTAAAAGCTTACCAGGATGGGCAACAGCCTAAACCTACTGGCTATACTCTTCCTGACTTGTTGCAGGATTTATGCAATCAGCAGTACCAACCGCCATTCGACTCTAAACAACAGGTTAGTAATCCCGATTTGATGAGATCGTTTCGGGATATTCCCGTGTCCAGTCAAGCCTCGGCGATCGCTCAATTCTATCTTAGTGACGATCAACAAATTATCGATCGACTCAAAGAAATTGGATATATTCAACGTCTGAATAATGGCGAAAAAGCGTATCTAGATATTGCAGTTGGCACCAGTTCAGTTAAATTGCTTAACCTTAATAGTGCCCAATTCAAATCTTTTAAAGAATCTACATCTGACAGTATCATCCTTGACTTTGATTCACAAAAAGCCTTAACTTATCCCCACACAGAGTCAGATCGGCTGGCTAATCTCGATCCGAGAATTTGTGAATCATTAGCTCAAAAATATCCGAATGGACTAGCAATCTCTAAGGAGAAATTTGCCTCATTAATTCAGGATGGCAAGATCGAGCTTCACTTTGTTCGGGATGACAAAAAAGAGATTGGTGCTGAACGTAAAGACAACTTACAAAGATTGCGTCAAGCGTTTGCCAGTGAGGGAATAGAGCCATTAGAAGCCTTAGCTGCCATCGCTCAAGGCACGAATCGATCGAGAGCGGGGTATTTAATCGCTGCTTATCCCGACGCTTTAACCGAGCATATTAAGTCGATTCCCATCGATAATCTCATCTTCAATGCGATCGATCCTGAAGGCAAAGAATCAGTAAATCGAGCCGTGAAAGCGATGGCAAATAATTCCTTTGAATTTCAGATTAGATCTGATAGCAAGCTACTCATCGAAGCTCCAGGTAACTTGACGGTAGGTTTTCTGGGTAATCTACCCGAAACTGGCAAATATCAAATCGATAATCGCATTAAAACGAGTTCCAGTCTACCCGCAGGCATCGTGGGGGAAGGTAGTTTAGTTGCTGAAGCCTATTGTTTCTCGCTCAAATTAAAGGAGCCAGGGCAAGGATTGATTGCTACCAATTTAACTGCGGCTGGTAAAAAAATAACTAATAGTCAGGAACGCTCGGCGGTAGATTTAGCCCTATCACTCGCTCCCGTTCGGACTTTGCCTTATTCTGTGAATATCATGGGAATGGACTGTCCGATTTCTCATGCCAGTTCGGGTTTAATTGATATTTTAGCGACTGAGATTGAGGGTAGTGGTGAATTAGAATTTAAGGAATTCAAGTATAATCCTTTAAATCAATGTACGGGTAAACCCTCATTCTCCGCCGTGCTCGAACGCGAAGGGGTTAAGTATTACTTATCGGGGATTATCCCAGAGCGAGACCTGGCGGATAAAAAAGTTGTAGATTTATACCCCAATTATTTCGTCAAGAAGAACTTCTCGCGCCAAGTTTCTCAATCCGCATCGGTAGTTACTGGCTACACCCTCCACCAAAATATTGAAGGTACTACCGTCAAGCTTGGGGATATTACCACCGCGTCTGCTAAACAAGTTGGAGTGCTGGCAGATCTGACTCATAATTCTGCTCGCGAAGAGAGCGTTTTACCGATGCCAATCCTCCACTCAGCGATTGCTAAAGTCCAAGACAGGTTGCAGATCGATAATCCTGAAAAAATCTACAACTCCGCACTGTGGGAAGTTTCTACCCCAGGTAAATTGTACTCACCCGCCCTACCCTTGGGCGAAGATCTCAAAGCTAAAATTGATGTTTGCAGATCGAAATCTCTCAACGATTTGAGTGCCAACCCACTCTTGGTAACTCGGACTCAGCAGCCTGTAATCGTCAATTCAGCCGTGGAGTTTCAGGCGTTTTATCAGATTAGTTGCCCAGATGAAAAAGTTGCTTCAGTTAAAGCTTTTCTAGACTTACCACAGCAATACGGCAAAAATATTCCGTATCGATTTCATGCTTCAGGTGAGAATCCTCATCCAGCTTACGAGCCAGAGTATCAGCGGGGATATTCAGTCTTCTTAGTCGAGCCGGAAGCAGTACGCAAAAAGGGCAATAACAAAGCAGATCCGTTGATTGTCCGCATCAAGCAGCTTGTCGATGCCGATACAAAACAGCCTCTCGATCCCCAAGCTTATTCGCTACAATTACAGGCAGCAAAGGTAGTACGACCGATTGTAGCTAAAAACCTCCAGGACTTGGGTGGATGGTTGCAGGATACGGGCGGCTTCACCACTGGAGCTACTCAAATCGATATCGATAACCTCTCCAGATTGCCGTATACTCTCGCCGGAATTGGAGAAGAAGCACGGGCGAGATTCCATGCGCGAACTGGATTAACTGAAGATAAGCAGCATACCGTATTCTATTTTGGTAGTGAGTATTTGCGCGACAGATTTGTCTCTAACATGGGCAATGCGCCCCTACCGTTGGACTGCCCATCACAGAAATCCAGGCTCGCTCTCATTTATGCAGCGGTAGTTCCCACAACGGATCTAAATAGCTACTTGAAGGAAGATCGCAACCAGTACAGCTATAACTGCGATGCTGACGGGCAGAAAATCAACCCTATCCTGAGTACCTATAATGTCAACAAATTAGCCACTCTGCCCGCTCGTGCTGCCACTGATATTTCGATGGGATTTGCGGCTAATAAGTATATTGGGAAATCGCTATTAAATAGCCCGTCGCGGACAGATATTTATCAAGATAGTTATGCCGAAAATGCTAACACTGACCGCTATCAGGCTGGTGACGTGGTGATGGTGAGTGGAAATAGGTTCGACGGCAAATCGGTAATTAGATCGACCCTGGAACCGTTTTTCGACCAGAATTATCTACCTTTACTCAAAGCCGCCCGTCAAGCGAAGGCAACGATCGTGTTTGGCGATGGTAATAGCGTTGATGCTTTGGCTCAAAACTACTTAGAGCAGTCTGGATATACCGTTTTAGAACATCCCCACGGCTATAACGAAGCCGTACCCCAGGAACGGGCGAACGAGCGAAAGCAGGAATTAGCGGGAATTATTGCTCAATCTCCCTTTCAGCCCGATGTACCTACACCTGAACCTGTCGAATCTATCGAGCCTCCAGAGCTAGAGATTCCGGTTTATACGCGGAAAAAATCAACAGCAGCTACTTCAGGGGGGATGTCATTAGTATGAGTATCCACTTTATTGGTAGCGATCGCGGGCAAGCCGGAAAATCCTGGTTTATCCGCGCTCTGGTTGAGGTTTTAGCTCGAACGGACGAGCGAATTATCGTTGTTGATGCCTCGCTGGATAAACGGATTGGGATGACTTATTCCCCTGCGTTCAATCAGGCGTACAATCTTCAGTTTGCGACCCAGGCATTTTACGATCTGGATGTATTGCTCGATCTTGGCTCCGAACACACGTTAATCGTCAAAATTCCTGCTGGTGACAGGGAAGTTTTCATCCAGTGGGTACGAGAATCTGAGATCGAGTCCCTGGGTTTTCCCTGCTTCTACTGGTTTGTCAGTACCGGAAAAGAGGACTATCCCCCCGAAATCCTCGATTTATTCGGTCAACAGGCATTTATAGTCGAAAATCATCATTTTCGCGAGAACTTTAAAAGCTTTGAGCAGCCCGTTTTTGACGAGACGAAACGGGTAATCCTATTGGGGCTGATTAATAATCCGATTGAGATCTATCAAATTGAAAATAGCCAACAGCCCCTTTCCTGCTTTGTGAGCAATCCCCAAGTCCCGCTATTGACCAGAAGTAGGATTTATCGGCTCATTAATACCGTCGCAGACGGGGTTGAATCAATTTCTACTCATAGTTCTCATCGGGATCGAATGTCCCATTATGCAGGGCATTCTGCATAGATCTAGGGATGCTCCGATTGCGCCTTTGTAGCTCTACTTGTTGCTCCGCCCAATTCTTCCCATTTACTAATGGTCGTTCGGCATTCATCCGGTGGAAGGTGGCAATTTCCGCCCGTACTTCGGTTTCCATCTCGGCGATCCTAAGTGGAGTAACCCCCGTTGCCATCAACCTACTGCGGTGTGGCTCCTGAAGCTCTCCAGTTTCATCATTGTGCCAATCGCGTTTAAATGGTGCCCATAAATCTGATGGTCTTGTCATTTCGATCTGTTTTCCAAGGTGTATGTACTAACTAAATTTTATGGCTCGGAAATCAACTAATTCCAAAGTTAAGCATAAACACCCGAATTTTTATCCAATTGTGCTGTTACCCGTATTGATTCAAGAGCATTTGCCCAGACAGATAATCGTCAAGAAGTTCGTACCGATTGAGAATCGATCTGCTCTTACTCGATCTTCGGCTCCAGTGCATGGCTATTCTCTCCAGGTTAAATATCTAGCTCTAACATTTCTAGCGGCTGTGATGGCGATCGTCCTGCGGTTTCTCAATGTTTATACTCACAATGGGATTGCGGTAGCCAGTGTGATGGTAATGGCACTCGCTCTGGTTTTCCTGGGGAAACAGATGGATAGCGAAGAAGCTGCCATTGCCGCCAGACAGCGAAAGACCGCACCTGCTGCACCTCAGTTTCAAACGATTGAAGTCAAACAGTGGCAAGTAGCCGACTGGCAAACGATTTTAGTCGATCGAGTCAAATCACATATCGGTGTCTCTACGGCTCAAGTTGGAGCTTCAGAGGCAGATTTTGCCAAGTATCTTCAGAAATACTTTGGAACTATGCTCAAGCCCAGCTACACCTTTAGTATTCCCAATAGCGAGAAGGTTTATAGTGCCGATTTTTGTTTGGTTTTACCGTCTGGTTTAAGCTTCTGTCTAGAGATTGACGAACCCTACGTCTACAAGACAGGGGAACCCCATCACTGCATTGACCAGGGGAAGGATGAGCAACGTGATAAGTTCTTCTTAGCAGGGAATTGGGTGACAATTCGGTTTTCAGAGAAACAGGTAGTCCTTCAACCAGTAGCTTGTTGTTTCCTGATTGCCAAAACTGTCGCTCAATTAACTGGGGATATGGAGTTCGTCAAGCAGTTTGATGACGGGACTAAAACTCCTAATTTAGAGCCACAGTGGACGATTGCTGAGGCTGAAGCGATGGCAAAAGCTAACTATCGTGACAGCTATCTACCTCAGCAAGAATCTAGCCAAGCCCGTAGAAAGTTGGTAAATTATCTCATGGGATGAGTGTTTAAATGTAGTAGTGTCGATCGATAAGTCGCTTTAAATCTTTGTATTCGATCGAGTGATTTCTACTCATAGGGCTTGTAAAGCTTCCAGCTTCATATTTTTAAGCTGGAAGCTTTCTCTAGCGGAAGATTTGGAAGAAACTCACAGATGCCCAAGCGAATTTTTCGATGTGGGCTGCTGCAATTGCAGAACAAATGGGTACAATGACCTCAAACGGTTTTATCCAAGGGCGAACCGAAGATTCAGGTATTCGAGAATAAACCGAAAGCTGAAGCGGCTCCGGCGGTGCTGTAGCTCGAATAGTTGACTAACAAAATACCCCTGATCGATCGTGCAGGTTTCACCCAACTTCGCTGTTCTCAAAGTCCATGATTTACAACTAGTTCGCTTGGGTTCTCAAGCAGAACGTTACTTCGCCGAAGATCCAAATACCTGTTTGATTAAACTCCGGCAGTTTGGCGAACTTCTCGCCCAGCTTGTGGCGGCTACAGTCGGACTGTATGAGGACAAAGCCGAAACTCAGATCGAATTGCTGCGCCGACTTGAATCTCGTGGGGCGGTTGGTGGTGAAGCTCTCGACTTATTTCATGAGTTGAGAAGATCGGGCAATCGGGCGACGCATTCGGGATCGGGCGAACAGCGGACGGCATTGAGCAACCTCAAATATGCGCGGGTATTGGGGATTTGGTTTCATCGTTCTTATGGCGGTGTGGCAGATTTCAAACCCAGTCCATTCGTTCCGCCAGCAGATCCAGAGCGAGAGACAACCGCACTTAAAGATGAACTAGCAGCACTCAGAGCCGAGGTGAATGCTTATCAAAGTAGTACTGAAGCTGCTCTAGCTGCCGCCGCAGAGGAACTAGAACTCAGGCAATTAGCCGAAGAGCTACTTGTAGTAGCCGAAGCCGAAGCAGCCAAAATTAAGGCTAAATTAATCGGCATTCAAGCCCAGACAGTCGCGCAGAAATCGCCAGTCGTCCAGCAATCGATCGCTAATGCCCAGCAAAATGGCAAATACCTGGACTTAGACGAACGGGAAACCCGCCGCCTGATTGATGCCCAGTTACGATCGGCTGGTTGGGAAGCCGATACCGAGGAGATTCGCTACAGTCAGGGCACACGTCCGGTTAAGGGGCGGTATTTAGCGATCGCCGAATGGCCGACAGCCAGTGGTAATGCCGACTATGCCTTATTTTCAGGCTTAGATATTATCGGCGTAGTAGAAGCCAAGCGGCAGAGTAAGAATGTGGCGGGGGATATCACTCAAGCCAAACGCTACAGCCGTGATTTCCAGTTGCGGGGGGATGCCGCTTTTCTGGGCGAACCTTGGGGAGAATATCGGGTACCGTTTGTGTTTGCCACCAATGGGCGAGAGTTTTTGGAACAGCTTCGCACCATGAGCGGGATTTGGTTTTGCGATCTGCGTCGTGCTGAAAACATCAGCCGTCCGTTAAAAAATTGGTATAGCCCTGAAGACCTAATCGATACACTGGCACAGGATCTCGATCGATCTCAGCAGCAATTAGAGCGCGAGAGCTTTGAATATAGTTTCAAGCTCCGTCCGTACCAAAAGAAAGCAATTCAGGCGGTAGAGGCGGCTTTAGCTGAGGATAAACGGACGATTCTACTAGCAATGGCAACGGGGACAGGGAAAACGAAAACCAGTATTACCCTGGTCTATCGACTATTGAAGACCAAACGGTTTCGGCGGATATTATTTATCGTCGATCGATCTGCCCTGGGCGAACAGACAGAGGGCGCGTTCAAAGAGACGCGGATGGAAAATCTCCAAACGTTTGCCGATATCTTTGATGTTAAGGAGCTGAAGGATACCGAACCCGATCGCGATACCAAAGTCCATATCGCGACGATTCAAGGCATGTTAAAACGGCTGCTGTACCCCGCTGATGATGCGCCCACACTCACCGCTGGACAGTATGACTGCATCATTGTCGATGAATGCCATCGGGGGTACTTATTAGACAAAGAGATGAGTGATACCGAGCTAACCTTTCGGGATTTAAACGATTACATCTCCAAGTATCGACGGGTACTGGATTTCTTTGATGCGGTTAAAATCGGACTGACGGCGACTCCCGCGCTGCATACGAGTCAGATTTTTGGCAATCCCGTCTATGTCTACAGCTATCGGGAAGCCGTCATCGATGGTTATCTAATCGATCATGAGCCGCCGATGCGGATTATCACCGAGCTGTCAGAGTCGGGGATTACTTGGGCGCAGGGCGATGAGGTAGAGGTGTTTGATGGCATCACAGGACAACTCGATTCGATCTATGCTCCCGATGAAATTCACATCGAGATCGAGCAGTTTAATAAACGGGTGATTACGGAATCGTTTAATCAGGTGGTGTGCGAACAGTTAGCCAAATATATCGATCCGGCTCTAGATGAAAAGACGCTGATTTTCTGTGCGAATAACGACCATGCCGATATTGTCGTCGATCTGTTGAAGCAAGCTCTCAGGGATGAATATGGCAGTGTCGATGATGATGATGTTATCAAGATTACGGGCAAGGCTGATAAACCAAATCAGTTAATTCGCCGCTTTCGGAATGAGGCGAGTCCTAAAATTGCGGTGACGGTGGATCTGCTGACGACGGGAATTGATGTACCCAAAATCTGTAATCTAGTATTTATTCGGCGGGTGAATTCGCGGATTTTGTACGAGCAGATGGTTGGGAGAGCGACGCGGTTGTGTCCCGATATTAACAAAGAGATTTTTCGGATCTTTGATGCGGTGAATTTGTATGAAAATATCGCTCCGGTTTCGACGATGAAACCAGTGGTAGTCAATCCCCAGATTAGTTTCGAGCAGATGGTGACGGAACTCGATACCGTCACAGACGATAAAGCGATCGATCTGATTATCGGTCAACTAATCGCCAAACTGCACCGAAAGCAGCGACATTTGAGCGCGGAGCAAGCAGGATCGATCGAGCAATTAGCGGGAATGGATGTCGAAAATCTCACTCAGCATCTTCGCAATCTTAGTCCTATTGCTGCGGCTGCATGGCTGACGCAACGACGGGAGATTGCCCAACTCCTCGACAGGCAAGATGGGGGTAGAGTACCCCTGCTGATCTCCCACCATCCCGACGAACTGCGCGGGATTGAGTATGGCTATGGGAATGCTAGTCGTCCTGAAGATTATCTGAATAGTTTTGAGGCATTTTTACGGGATAACATGAATCTGATTCCCGCTTTGCTGGTAGTCACCCAACGTCCCCGCGAATTAACGCGCCAACAGCTTAAAGAACTAAGCTTGGCACTGGATCTGGCTGGTTATAATCAGGTGATTCTCCGAACAGCTTGGCGAAATGCAACCAATGAAGATATTGCCGCATCGATTATTGGGTTTATCCGTAAAGCGGCTTTGGGGGATGCTTTGATACCTTATGACGAACGGGTCGATCGAGCGATGAAACAGATCCTAGTCAGTCGAGCTTGGACACCGCCCCAGCGAAAATGGTTGGAACGGATTGGCAAACAGGTAAAAGTCGAATATGTTGTCGATCGAATTGCGTTGGATGAAGGCGCATTTCAGGCTGATGGCGGTTTTAAACGGATCGATAAGGTGTTCGATGGGAAGTTAGCATCGATTTTGGTGGATATTCAGGAACGATTGTGGTCGGCATGATATTATTAACGCGATACGATAGTATCGCTTGACGTTAGTAACGAAACACAATACGATGATAATTAGTTATCGCAGTAAAGAAACCGAGAAAATTTTTAACGGGGAGGTATCTCGCGATTATCCAGGTGATATTCAGAGAACAGCTCTGCGTAAGCTATTGCTAATCGATGCAGCCACTTCGATTAACGATTTGAGATCGCCACCAGGAAATCGATTGGAAAAGCTCTCAGGAGATCGATCCGGTCAATATAGCATCCGCATCAACGACCAATGGCGCATCTGTTT
>ENA-OBIT01000027-OBIT01000027.1-metagenomes-genome-assembly--contig:-NODE-27-length-49520-cov-6.29859_pt1 | contig 49520 bp, 54 predicted proteins | sample MGYA00153386_OBIT01 | MGnify analysis MGYA00153386
GAAGGCCACGACGTTCGACGCGTTTGATGCGAAGGCGGAGGTGTTGGCGTTGCTCGAAGCGGTTGGAGCACCGGTTGCCAATTTGCAACTTGCGATGGACGCGGGGGCGACTTGGCATCCCGGGCGATCGGCGAGATTGTCGTTGGGGAACAAGGTGTTGGCGGTGTTCGGGGAATTACATCCGCGAATCGCCAAGGCGCTCGACGCACCCGCCAATTTGGTCGCGGCGGAGCTGTATCTCGACATGATCCCGGCGCCGCGAAGCAATGAGCGCGCGCGCGCCGCCTTCGCGCCGCCGGCGTTGCAATCGCTGACCCGCGACTTTGCGTTCATGGTGCCGGCCGAGCTTGCCGCCGATGCCTTGGTGCGCGCGGTCAAGGGGGCGGACAAGGCGCTGATCACTGCGGCGCGGGTGTTCGATCGCTACGAAGGCGAAGCGGGATTGAGCATGGCGGTTGAAGTGACGTTGCAGCCGACCGACAAGAGCCTGACCGATACCGAGATTGGCGAGGTGTCGGCCAAGATCATCGCCGCCGCCGGGAAACTCGGGGCGAGCCTGCGCAGCTAATTGAGGGCGTTGATCGCTGCGTGGACCCGGGCTTCGACGTCGTCGCGCTTGAGGCCTGGCGGAATGATCTCACCGACCTTGAAGTGGATCGTGCCCGAGCGCTTCGGTCCCTTGCGCGGCCACAAGGTGCCGCTGTCCTGCGCGATCGGGACCACCGGCAGACCGAGCGCACGGTAGAGCCCCGCGAAGCCCGGCTGGAGCGGGGGCGATTCGCCCGGATCGACGCGCGTTCCCTCGGGGAAGATCAGCACCGGGCGACCACCGGCAACCGCCGCCTTGGCCGCGACCATCATCACGCGCAGAGCGCTTGCACCGGCGTCGCGATCGACCCCGATCACGCCGTAGCGAAGGCAGACCCAGCCGAAGAAGGGAATCACCGTCAGTTCGCGCTTCATCACCACCACCGGGGTGCGGGCGAAGCGCAAGGTATCGACCGCTTCGACCATCGCCTGATGCTTGACCGCGATGAGGTAGGGACCGGCGGGAATCTCCCCGTCCCACGCAAAGCGGATGCCGAGGATGTGCTGGACGAGCCAATAATGACCTGCCGACCAGGCGTGAACCTGGCGCCGGACGGGACCATTGCCGAACGGCGAGACGATGATCACGCTGGTGACGTAATAGGCCGTTTCGAGCACGAACAGAATGTTGAACAGCAGGGTTCGCAGCGCGGCCATCAGATGTCGAGCCAGACCGCCATGCGGCGCAATATGTACTTATTATACTCGGTGAACAGAGTCATGAAATTGGGGTCGCTCCTGACCGCATCGGGAATGATGGCCGCCTTGCCATCGAGCTGGCGATCGAATTCGAAGGATGCGCGGCGCATGTGCCAATCGCTGGTGATCAGCCGCGCCGATTTATAGCCGCGCTTGGCCAGCCAGCGGCCGGCTTCTTCGGCATTCGAGCGGGTGTCGACCGATTCCGACCCCAGATCGACGCAGCAATCGACCAATTTGCGCTGCCCGTGGAGGCGGCGGACGATATCGTCCTTGGTCACCGACGGATCGGCCCCGGCGATCAGCAGGCGCTTGCCGCCGCCCGCCTTGAGCACGTCGATGGCATGTTCGATCCGCCCGGTGCCGCCGGTGATGGCGACCAGCGCATCGACTTTTGGCGTATCGGCGGGCGCCGGATCGGCGAGCGACACCCCGAACAACAGGAAGCCGAGCGCATAGACGATCAGCAGCAGGGCGCCGAAGCGGAGGATCACAGGCTGGTCCTCAGCGCCTTCATGATCGCGAGGCGCGCGACGATGGTGGCGAGGATGGTGGCGAGGATCGGCAGCGAGGCGAGCAGCAATATATCGCCCGCCCCGAGCAATGGTCCGCCGGTGAGATCGGCCAGCCAATGCGAGCCGCCCCCGGCGATCAGCAGCAGGACGATCCCGGCGAGCACCGCGCCCGCCGTTCCGCCAGTCAGCGCGTCGAGCGCGATCTTGCGCTGGAACAGCCGCGCGACCTGGTCATCGGTCGCGCCGATGCCGTGCAGCACGTCGATCGTCGAACGGTGCGTATCGAGCGTTCCGCGGGCAGCGAGCACGACTGCAGCGGCGGTGGCGAGTGCGATCAGCAGGACCAGGATCAAGGCCAGCCAGCTCAAGGCGCGAACCGCGCGCAGGACGGGGCCGAGCGATTCCTGATGCGCGACGAACCGCGCGCCGGGAACGCCCTGTTCGATGCGCCTGGCGATCGCGGCGGCGTCGGCAGTGGGGGCGAGATCGACGTCGATCATTGCCGGGAGCGGCAGATCGGCGGTCGCGCCTTCGGGCCCGAGCCAGCGCTGGAGGATATCGCGCATATCTTTTTCCGAGACCGGGCGGACTGACGTCACCCCCGGAGTGGCGGTGAGCAGCTGCGTTGCGGCGGCGGCCTTCGAGGCGCCATCGGCGATTTCGACCGAGTAACGGTTCTGCACCCCCGCCGAGACGACCCGCGCCGAGCCGAGCAGGGCCAGTCCGGCGGCGCCGATCACCACCATGACGAACATCATGATCGCGATGACATAGGGCGTCGGCCCTTGCAGACGGCCGCCGGGGATCAGGCGGCGCTCGGCGGGGGTGGCGGCGATCATTCCGAACATCAAGCGAGGCCCTCGGCACTGCGCGGCGGATTGCGCAGCGATCCGGTCGGGTCGACCATCGCGCCATTGTCGAGCCGCAGCATGTCGGCGCCCGGCGTCGCGGCGATCAGCGACAGATCATGCGTGGCGATCATGATCGTGGTGCCGAGGCGGTTCAACGCGGTCAGCAGATGGAGGATGCGCGATGCCATTTCCGCGTCGACGTTGCCGGTCGGTTCATCGGCGATGAGCAATTCGGGCCGGGCGATGACCGCGCGGGCGATGGCGAGGCGTTGCTGCTCGCCGCCGGACAAGGTTGGCGGGGTGGCACTGGCGCGATCGGCGAGCCCGACCCACGCCAGCATCTCCCGCACCGGGCCTTCGACATCGACCCCGTCGGCCCCGGCGATGCGCAACGGCAGCGCGACATTGTCGAACGCAGTCAAATGACGGATCAGCCGGAAATCCTGGTAGATCACCCCGATCCGGCGGCGGAAGCCGGGCAGCGCCTCGCGCGGCAAGTCGCCCAGCTCCTGATCGAACAATCGCACCCGGCCGCGGGTCGGGCGCTGCGCCAGATAGAGCAATTTGAGCAGCGACGTCTTGCCCGCGCCCGAGGGGCCGGTGAGGAAATAGAAACCGCCGCGCGCCAGCCGGAAGTCGACGTCGCGCAGCACCTCGGCACCCGTGCCGTAGCGTAACCCAACCCGGTCGAATTCGACGATCGTCGACAGCTTCATTCCCCCTTGGGCGCACGTCGGCCCGCATAATTCCCCTTAACTGACACAGGGACGCCCGCCTTGCCAATGGCGGCGACATGCTGTTTATCGACCTACCGCCATTTGCGCGAAGGCCGCTGAACCCAATGATCCTGACCTGCCCTGCCTGCACCACCAAATATGTCGTCAAGGATGGCGCGATTCCGCCAGCCGGACGCCAAGTGCGCTGCGCATCGTGCAAGCATAGCTGGCACCAGGACCCCGAGGCGTCGGATTCGGCGGCGACCCAGGATCATCCCGAAGAGCAGGTGGCGTCGGCGTGGAGCCAACCGCAGGTCGATCAGGTGATGACCAACGAGCCGGTTGCGGAGGCGTCAGCGATTGGCGAGGCGGTCGAGGCGCCGCCGCCCCCGGCCGCACCGCAGCCAATGGTCGACGAACGCCAGTGGGCGCCGGTCGAGCCGGCATCGGCGTGGGACGAGCCTGCAGCCCCGGTCGCGGCCGCGCCGGCGCAGGAGGATTTCGAGCCATTTTACGATCACGAGCCGATCGACGAGCGGCCCAGGAGCAAATTGCCGTTGCTGGCGATGCTGGTGTTGCTGGTCGCACTGGTGGCAATCGCCTTCTGGTTCCTCGCCCCGGCGGAGATGAAGGCGCGGGTCGGCATTGCTTCGGCCGGATCGTCGCAACTCGACGTGGTGCTCAATGCGCCTAACAGCCAGAAACTGGCGAGCGGGAACAATTTGTTCACGCTGAGCGGGCGGATCGTCAACGGGACCGACCAGATCCAGACGGTGCCGCCGATCCAGGCCGAATTGCTCGATGCGGGCAAACATGTCGTCTATAGCTGGACGATCCCGCCCCCCGCGCCGACCTTGCAACCGAGTGCGAGCGCGCCCTTCAACAGCGCCGAAGTCGATGTCCCCGATGGTGGAAAGCATATCCGCGTGCGGCTTGGCGGACCAGCCTAACCCTATGAATTTATTCGAATTCTACTAATAAAGCGGGGCGGTTTTTGCCATCCTCGCCGCGGACGGTCTTGCGTTCGAGCTTGTGTTCGCGGCGATCGTCGGCGCGGTCGAAATGCACTTCGGTGCCGGCCAATATGGTGACGCTGACCCGGGCGACGGCGGTGGCCGGCGCGGGCTGCGCGGCGATGACGGCGGCGAGGAACAGGGCGACCATCGTTCCGGGCTAGCGCGCGATGTGGTCATGGTAAACAGCGCGTTACCCATTGTCCCGGCGCGGGACGGATCAACGGCGGTTGCGCGGGTCGGGGGGCTTTGCTAGAGGCCGCGCCTTGCCAGAGCGGTGGGGAGATATTCCCGTCGCTTTTCACGATGCGGTCGTGGCGGAACTGGTAGACGCGCAACGTTGAGGTCGTTGTGGCCGAAAGGCCGTGGAAGTTCGAGTCTTCTCGACCGCACCATCTATGCCCCCGCCACTCGCGGGCGGCGCTGGCGATGCTTCATTAACCATGAAGTCGTGCGAGACGACTTTGCGCGGTGCCTATTGGGCGAGCAGGGTCTTAGTTGGCAGGAGCCAAGGTCTTAGTTGGCAAGAGCCAGGGTCTGGGCGGGGTGAACCTTGATCGGGCCGAGCCGGGCGAGCGGCTTGTCGCTCGAGATGGTGACCGTTGCATCGAGCGCGGTGCTGGCAGCGATCGCCTTGGCGGTGGCCGGGGTCAGGCGCAGGCGATAGGTGCCGTAGCGGATGCGTTCGAACAGGAAGTAACCGTCGACATCGGTGACCTGGATGCCGAGCACCTCCCCATCGATCCCGACGAGCTGGATCTCGAGCCCTTCATAGCCGCTGCCGTCCTGCTTGACCGCAAAGCCCTCGGCTCCGCCGCCGCCAACCAAAGCGATGTCGACCTGGGCCGCAACACCGGGGCGGGGGATCACGACCTGGACCGGCTTCGACGGCGCGAGCGCGGGGTTGGCGAGGCTCGACTGGTCGATGCCGATCGCCACCGGGAGATAGGGTGAAAGCCCGCCGACGCGCGTTGTCCCGTGCTTGTCGGTCGGCAGTTCGGCGAGCCTGAGGCCAGCGGTGATGATCGCATCCTTTTCGACCGGTTCACCCGGATCGAGGCGGCCGTTCTCGTTGAGGTCCTCGAACACCCGCGCCTGGACGGTTCCGGTCGAGGCCAATTTGTCGCGCGTCGGACGGAGGCCGCCGTGGTGGAACGGATCGAGCGCGAAGTTGAGGTTGATCCCGGCCGCAACCGAGCCATCGCTCGCCGCTTCGCCGGTCAGCGCGATACCGAGGGCATTGAAGCGGCGGATGTAACTCAACCGCCCGCGATAACGTTTGCTCGAGGCTTCGTAGGCGACCCCGGCTTCCCAGTCGGTCCGCTCCCCCGCCGACCAATAGGCCGAGACTTCGGCGCGATCGAAATGGCTTTCCGGGCGCAATTCGAAATTGGCCGAGCCGCGCAGGCGGATCCGCCCGACCCGCGCCGAGGCGAGCAGGGTGGTGTCGACCCGGTCGGTAGTGACCGCGCCGGACTGGTCATACTTTCGTCGGAAAATGGTTTCGCTGTTGAGATTGAAACGCCCGAACGAGGCACCGAGCCGCGCCGCCGCATCAAGCTCACGCGAGCCATCGATGTGGGTTGCAAGCGCGACGTCGCCGCTGATCGGGAACACCGCATGGCCGAGGGTAATCGGCACCGCGAGGCTGAGGCGATGCTCGGATTTGAGCGCTTCGCCACGCTCGTTGGTGGCAGCGAAGCCGTTGGCGCGGAAGGTGGCGGCGGAGAGATTGACCGGGCCGAGCTTGGCAATGACCTGTGCGCGCGCCGCGAAGCGCCCGTGGCTGTCGACCGCAGCAGCGACTTCGCCGAGCGCGGGCCCGACGCTGAAACGGACCGACCCTTCGATGAAGGTCAGTCGTTCATCCTGGATTTCGGCCGATCGCACCAACGCCGCGACCGACAGGCGCTTGCTGATGCCGTAGCGCGCCTCGGCCACGATTTCCGGGGATTTTCCGGGTCGATAAATGGCTTCGGCGGGGGAATTGGTCTGGTTGGTCGGTGGCCCCTGGCCAAAGGCGATGGTCGGCTTGTCGGGTTGCCTGACCCCGGCCCAATACCATAATTTGCCAGGCGGGACATTGTCCTGGCCGACGTTGAGCGTCTGTTCACGCCGCTGGACCTGGCCTTGCGGACCGTAGAGGATGATTTCGAAGTGATTGTCGCCATAGTGCAGATCGACATTCTCGAAATGGTAGCGCCCGTCGGAGGTTTTTTCCGAGAAGGCGACCAGGCCGCCGTTGCGATACAGTTCGGCATCCCAGCCGTCGGGCAATTCGCCGGTGAACGACGTGCGGTCGAACGAGGTCGGGGTGTTGATCGGTTGGTTGGAGATCATCGCCCCGCGACCCGAGCTGGCCGAGGCGCCGCCAAAGGTGCTGCGAAGCGGATCGATATCGCCGATCGCGACCTGGGTGGCGTGAAGCGGGCCGAGGATATTACCGTCGGGGTCGTAGCGGTAGAGCTTGGCGTGAACCGAATCGATGAAGCTGCGCCGGCCGCTCGAGATGCGCAGCTCGTAGGACATGGCAGCGAGTTCACCCGCAGCGGCGACCGCCATCGAGCGATCGATGCGGACGCCGGTTTTCGCGCTGTAGGTCGCACCGGCGCTGACCACGAACTCCAACGCGGGGGCGCGCCACAAGCGGTATGGAAGGCGCACGCGCGGCATATTCTTGAGATCGACCGGTTGATTATATTTGAGCGACGCCGCGCGAAGGCGGCGTTCGGCAGCCAATTCGACCGGAAGCTTGAAGTCGCTCCCAACCAGCAACATCGAATGGGCGGTCACCGGCTCGAGCGTGACGCCGAACCAGCGCGCCAAGGCGGCGGCGTTGGCGCACCAGCCTTCGGGAACATCGCGGATGTCGCCTGCTGCTAATGATTCGCGTTTGCCTTTGACCGTGACGCTGTGGTCGGCGGTGTTGATGTCGATCGTCTGGTCCTGCTTGAACGCCCATCCGGTCGCGCGATGCGCGGTCAGGTCGATCTTCATCGGCACATCGAGCGCATTGATGAAATCACCGAGCACCAGGCAGGTGCCGGTCGGGGTCGCATACGCGCGCACCCCGTCGCCGAGCCGCAGTTGGCGCAGCTGGACGTCAAGCATGAATTGCTCGTCGGGATCGGCCCGCCAGCTGTCAGCGGGCGGCGCGGCGGTCATCGACGCGGTTGCGCCGGCGCCCAGCAACGCCAGCGCCGCAAGGGCATGACGCCACCAGCGGGTCGCAATCCCCACGATGTTGCTCCGCGCCTCCGGATGCCCCTAGCGAAGCACCGCGCTGGTCTCGGCGGCGAGGATCGGGCCGGTATCGCTATTTTCGAAGAATTGGACGGTCACCGGACCACTCAGCGCGCCGGCATAATCCTTGGCGCGGGGAACGACGATCGTCCGGCCGGTGATTTCGGGATAAAGCGCGACGCCCTTGGTCATCGCAATCGGATCCTTCACGCCGGCCTTGATGACGCGGATTTCGCCGTACATCGAGCGTTGGCCGAGACGCGACAGCTGGAGCGAGACGGCGTCCTGGCCAGGCTTGCCGACCGGGTGGACGTCGGCAATCCCCGCCTTGGCGGTGAGGTTGCCCAAGCGAACGATGACCGGGATGGTGACGCCGTAAATCGGGATCAGCTGGAAGGCGAGCCCGGTCGAGGCCTTGGGATCGGACACCGGCTTGGGATCGGGAATGGCGCGGAACAGCAGATGCACGCGATATTCGCCATCGGCGAGACCGGCGGGGGCGTGCGCCGAAACGCGGATCGCCTGCGGCTGGTTGGGCGGAAGGGTGACCTTGCGCGGGGCGAAGACGATCATGTCCTGCGCGGCTTTCTCAAGCGCGTTGGGCTCGGTCACCTCGATCAGCTTGCCGTCGGGGCTCATCCGCCGAAGCTCGGCCGAAATGCGATAGGTGGCGGTGCCTTCACCGACATTCTTGAGGATGATCTCGGTCCCGCGGCCGCCGTTGAGGATCACGCGGGTTGGAGCGACCAGCAGATCGCCGATGCCGGCCGTGGCCGGAACCGCCGCAAGGCCCGTCGCTGCAACGGCCAGAGCGCAGAGAAAATGACGCATGATGAAACTCCCCACCAAGGCCGCCGGGGGGCAGCCGATATGGAGAGACTTTGGTCCATAATGGTTAGCATCTTCCTAACCATCTCCAGCAATTTCCTGGCAAGCGGCGCTACCATCGCTCGGTAAGGCGGCATAAACGAAAAAGGGGCGGCGGCCGATTTGGCCCCGCCCCTTCGTCGTGATAATTATTCCGGCTTATTGATAGTCGGCAGTCACCGTGAAAGTACCCGCATAGGTCCCGGCGGCGGTGAGTTCATTCACCGTCACTGACCCACCGACGTAAAAGTCTTTCCCCGGCGAACCCGAATTGGGCAAAGTGATGGTGTAATTGCCCGTACCGCTGTTGGCGGCGATGCTGTTCTTGGTGGTCAGCACCAGCGTCGGCGGCACGCCGATCGCGCCCACCAGGCTCAGCGTCACCGAGGTCGGGACGTTGAACGTGATGTTGGCATTGTTGGTGCCCTGGAGGTTGAACAAAGCCGACTTGACGGTGCCGGTGCAGGTGAACGCAGCGGCGCAGAAGGTCGTCGTCTGCGTCGCCGCGGCATCGACGGTGAACGTGCCGGTGAAGGTTGCAGTCGATGGCGTGATGATATTGCCGAGGTCGAGCGTCTGGCCACCGGTCAGCACCAAAGGCTTGAGGATCTTGGCATTGACGGTGGCGTTGGCGGTCACTGCCTGGGCAGCGGCCGGAAGCATCGTTATCGCCGTGAAGGCAGCGGCGGCAGTCATGATCTTGAAACGGTTCGTCATATTATCCCCACTCACAAAAAGGACCATTCCGGTCACAAGGTAAGTGTGTCGTTAACCCTCTCCCCTTTCAAAACGGCTCAACAACATGGTTAGCGCGGCGTTAATCAGTGTCTCAAAAGAAAGGGGCGGGAAGTTCCCTCCCCGCCCCCAGTCGGTCTGGTCGGCTATCGCTTAGAGATATTCGGCCGAAACGACGAACGTCTGCTGATAGAGGCCGGTCGGCACGTCACCGCGAACCGACAGCGTGCCGCCGACGGTGAAGGTCGCCGAATCGCTCAATATGCCGCTGTTGAGGACGTAGTTGGTCTTGCCGTCATTGTCCGTATCGGTACTCAGCTTTAGCTTCAGCGAAAGATAGGGTGGCAAGCCGCCGTCGAGATCGACCGGAGCGGTCGGGATCGACACCTGGACGCTTTCGCCAGCCGCGCCGGTCACGACGAACGTCGCCGCTTGCTTGGCAGCCGAGCAGGCCCAGGCCGCATCGCAGCCGCCAAACGCGCCGGCGGTCGACACGTCAAACACATAAACGGTGGCCGGAACAACGCTGGTGCTCTTCACGAGCACGCCGAAGTCGAGCAGGCCGCCGGTCGCGTCGATCGACAGCGGCTGGAGGATGCGCACCTTGGCACTCCCATTGGCAGTCGCCGGATTGCCGTTGGCGGCCATCGCCGGCGTTGCAACCAGCGCGAGGCCGGCAACCGTGGCGACGAGCGCCGTCTTCGTCAGAAACTTGATCATGATGATAATCCCCACTTGTCCGAATGTACGCGGCTTCGTGAACGCTGGTGTCAGGTCCGCTCTTCCGTAGCGCCTCATTAACCGCGACCGCTTACGGCTTTGCTCAGCACCATGGTTAAGCCAGCGTTGAGGAATCGTCCGTTGTGGACGCGACTTTCTTCAGAGATAGTCGACGGTGATCGGGATATCGCCGCGATAGGCGCCATCGACATTGCCCGACACCGCAATCTCGCCGCCGAAGCGGAACGTCAGCTGGCCGGCCGAATCGAGCCGTGCCGCGGTCGGCAGGTCGCTGGTGAGGTTGGTCAGGCGGATCGCGCTGCCGCTCAGGCTGGTCAGCTCGATCGCGCCGGGAAAGCCGATCCGGACCAGCCGCCCCGGCTCGCCGGTGACGATCACGCTGCCGACCATCGCGCGGCCGCTCATCGTTTCGATCGAGCCTGTCGCCACGCTTGTGCCGTCAGGCGACAGGCGCGCGGTGCCGTTCGATGAATCGCGCAGGATCAACTGGTCGAAATCGAGCCGCGCCTGGATGTCGAGGCGGATCGGGACCGATTCTCCTTCCACGTCGGGGGTAGTGGTCGGGGTGTCGCACAAGCGGCACTGCGCCGACGCCGTGCCAGCCACGAGCAATACCCCGGCAAGCAGGGCGATCGAGGGCAGCAGTGCGACACGCAAAAGCGACATGATGCCTTGATATTGGGCGAGGAATGAAAACATGGTTAAGACCCGCTTCACCAGCAGGGCTTCAGGAGAATACATATGGACACGCCCAACACCACCGCCCCCGCCGACACCGACTGGCGCTCGAAACTGACCCCCGAGCAATATCGCGTGCTCCGCCAGTCGGGGACCGAACCGGCGTGGACCGGCGAATTGCTGAGCAACAAGGCCGATGGCGATTATGTCTGTGCCGGATGCGGTGCGCCCTTGTTCCGCAGCGACGACAAATATGACAGCGGCAGCGGCTGGCCGAGCTTTACCGCGCCAATGGGCGGCGATGCGGTTGCCGAGGAGACGGACTCGACCCTGGGCATGGTCCGCACCGAAGTGAAATGCGCCAAATGCGAAGGCCATCTCGGCCATGTCTTTCCCGACGGGCCGGGCCCCGAGGGACTGCGGTATTGCATCAATTCGGCGTCGCTCGGGTTCAAGGCCGATGCGGAGACCGATGGCGACGCGAGCAAGGATAAAGCCGGGCAGGCGGGCTGACTCTTGCCGCGCCGCCGGCTTCTTCCTATCGCTTGCTCCTGAATGGCTCGATCTTCCTCGTCCTCCGTCGGCTCCAAGCTCGCGACCGTGTTCAAATACGGGTTAGCCGCCGCCGCAGTCGGCTTGCTGGCGCTGATCGTTGCGGTCGTCGTCGCGATGCAGTCGCTGCCGAGCTACGACGAACTGGCGAAGCGCAACGACCTGGGCCAGATGATCCGCATCCGCGCCGCCGATGGCAGCGTGCTGGTGACGATGGGGCCGAGCTTTGGCCAATGGCTGCCCTACGACAAGATTCCGGCGACGATGCGCGCGGCAATGATCTCGGTCGAGGACAAGCGCTTCCGCAATCATTTGGGGATCGACCCGATCGGCATGGCGCGATCGGTCAAGGTGCGGGTGGACACTGGCCGCTGGAAGCAGGGCGGATCGACCATAACCCAGCAATTGGCGCGCAACATCTTCCTCACCAACAGCCGCACCTTCGGCCGTAAGGCACGCGAAGGCGTGTTAGCGCTGGCGCTTGAGCGCAAGTTCAGCAAGGATCAGATCCTCGAACTCTACCTCAACCGGGTCTATTTCGGCGGCGGGGCCTATGGCATCGATGCCGCCAGCCGGACCTTTTTCGGCCATGGCGCGGACCAGCTGAGCCTGAGCGAGGCGGCGATCATCGCCGGACTGGTCAAGGCACCATCAAACTATTCGCCGACCGCCGATGTCGCCGCCGCACGCGGTCGGGCCGGAGTGGTGATCCAGTCGATGGTCGACAATGGCTTTATCTCGGCCGGGGCCGCGGCCAACGCCGCCGAGGCGCAGATCAAGGTCCAGCCCGCCGCCAAACTCAACAGCGCGCGCTATTTCACCGACTGGGCATTACCCCAGCTCGAAACGTTGATCGACCAAACCAAGGAGCCGATCGATGTGTGGACCACGCTCGATCCGGTGATGCAGGAGGCCGGGGACCGCGCGATCAACGGCAATGCCCCGGCGGGCGCGCAAGGCGCATTGGTGTCGATCGATCGCGACGGGGCGGTGCGGGCGATGGTCGGCGGGCGCGATTACGTCACCTCGATCTATAACCGCGCGACCCAGGCGCAGCGCCAGCCGGGATCGGCGTTCAAATTGTTCGTCTATCTGTCGGCGCTCGAAGCGGGCAAGAAACCGACCGACGTGATCGTCGACGAGCCGTTTGAGGTCGATGGCTGGAAACCGCGCAACTCGACCCGCAGCTTCGCCGGGCCGGTGACATTGCGCGAGGCATTTTCGCGATCAATCAACACGATCAGCGCCAAGATCGGTGCCGAGCTCGGCTTCGGGACGATTGCCGACATGGCGCACCGCTTCGGCGTCGGGACCAACATCTCGACCTACCCGTCGATGGTGCTGGGAACGAGCGACGTGCGGCTGATCGACATGACCCGCGCCTTCGCATCGGTCAGCAATCGCGGCGTGTCGGTGATGCCTTATGCGATTCGCAAGGTCGTCGCCGCCGACGGCCGGTTGCTGTACCAGCACGAACCGACCGAAGAACGCGTGCTGGTTGCGCCGTGGGTCGCGGCGGGGATGACCGACTTGCTCCAGTCCGCGGTGCTCAGCGGCACCGGGCGCGCGGCGCAGATCGGTCGCCCGGTGGCGGGCAAGACCGGCACCACGACATCGAACAAGGACGGCTGGTTCGTGGGTTTCTCGAGCGGGCTGACCACCGGCGTGTGGATGGGGCGCGACGACGCCAGGCCGATCGCCGGCCTGCAAGGCGGTACTGCGCCCGCGCGGGCCTTTGCCAGCTTCATGAAGGTCGCGGTCGCCAATCGCCCGATCACCAAATTCGAGACCGACGTGCCACTGCCCGACTGGCAGCTCGAGCCCGATGAGGAAGCCCTGGGTGGTGCCGTGCCGACCGACGAAGGCATCGGGCCGCCGCTGGTCGACGCCAATGGCAACCCGATCGGGACGCCGGCGAGCGAATCGCAGGGCATCCCGGTGCCAGCGCAACCCGGCGGACCCGACCAGAGCGAACTCGACCGAATTTTCAACAGCCCGCCGCCGCAGCGCGAACCGCAACGGCCGCCGCCGCCGAAATCAGAGCCCCCGGCCGACCCGCTTCAACCGCGGCCCGAGCAACCGCAAGGCTGATCGCGCCGCCGCGACGTCACCGTCGAACAGGCTTGCTTCGAGCGCCTTGAACGCCGCGCCATGGTTCATGTGAATGCGGTGCGCGACTTCATGCGCGACCACCCAGCGCCGGACATGCGGCGGGGCCAGCACGAGCCGCCAATTATAGCGGATCGCGCCCGAGGCGGAGCAACTGCCCCATCGCGACGAGGCATCGCCGATGCTGACCGAGCGGATTGTGACTCCAGCGTTCCGGGCGATCTCGGCGGTGTCGGCCGACAGCAGGTCGCGGGCGCGGCGGCGCAGGAAGGTCTCGATCCGCCGCGCAAAGCCTTCACGCGGGCCGCCGCTGGTCAGGGCATCATCTTCCAGCCGGACGGTGCGCGACAATGCGGCATTCCAGATGAGTAGGGTCTCGACCCCCTCGAGCGGGATCCGCTCACCGGGCTCAAACGGACTGCCGACCGGCAATTTGGCAAGTTCCGCCTCGACCCACGGCCGCTGTCCAACCGCCCAGTCGATCGCCGCCTTGCGGCTCGACCGCGGGGGGCAAGTCAGCAATAATTGGCGCTTGTCGGGATCGAGCCGCAGCCGGAGCCGCCGCGCGCGGGGATGGAGACGGATCGCGATCGGCCACGGCAGGCCGGGATGATCGAGCGCGCGGTCAGAGGGGGCGGTCGACAAGGTGCCATTCCAATTCGCCCGCGTCGACTTCGCTGACCGTCCAACCGCGGGTCGACTGACCGGCTTCGTGAACGGTCTCGCGGCTGCCCGAGATCAGATAATGCCAATCCTTCAACGGCTCATCTGCGGCGCGCAGGCGGTAGGCGCAGGTCGACGGCAGCCAGCCAAGATTGTCGATCCGCCCGCGTTCGAGCTGGACGCAATCGTCGACCAGTTTCTTGCGGCGTTTGTAATCGGTGCATTGGCCGGCGTGACTGTCGAGCAATTTGCAGGCGACGTTGGTGAGGTAAAACTCGCCGGTGTCGTCATCCTCGAGCTTGTGCAGGCAGCAGCGCCCGCAGCCGTCGCACAGCGCCTCCCACTCGCCGCGGTCGAGGGTCGCCAGCGGCTGTTCCCAAAAAGGTTTTCGTCCGTTCATCAAGCGTGTAGCCATGCGCGGGCATAGGGCAGTGTTCAAGGGTAATCGCGGGACGATGAACGAGATGAGACGAGGCATCGGAATCGCGCTGGCCACGCTGGCGCTAGTCGCGGCCCCGGCGATGGCGCAAAAGCTGTCGTCCGACGGCGACGCCTTCCTGACCGCGCTGCGCGAAGGCAATGGCAGCAAGGCGGTCAGCCTGGCCGACGGCAAGGGATCGACCGTGATCAACTATCGCGGCGACGGCGGCGAAACCGCGTTGCTGATCGTCACGCGGCTCCGCAATCTCAACTGGATCGGCTTCCTGCTGGCCAATGGCGCCAACCCCGATGTCGGCGACAAGAATGGTGACACCCCACTGATCCTCGCCTCCCGCAGTGGCTATAACGAGGGCGTTGCCGAACTGCTCAAGGCGCGCGCCCAAGTCGACCATACCAACCGGCTGGGCGAGACCGCGCTGATCGTCGCGGTCCAGCAGCGCAATGCCCCGGTGGTCGGCACCTTGCTCAAGCTCGGCGCCAATCCCGACCGCCAGGATCATGCATCGGGCTATAGCGCGCGCGATTATGCCAAGCGCGATTCGCGGTCGAAGGAGATGTTGCGGCTGATCGAAACGGTGAAATCACGCGTTCCGGTTGCACCGGCGCGCTAGCAGCCGAACCCGCCTACGAACCAAATCCAAGCGTCGGATCGATCTGCGCCGATAGCCGACGCGCGGCGCGGCGGGCGAAATTGAGCCACTCGGCCTTGCGCCGTGCCGGTGCCAGGGGCCGCAGCACGGCCTCACGCCGGATCGCGGCATCGTAGCGGTCGGCGACCAGCAGGCCGGCTTCATCGGGCAGGAAATGGTCGCCGTCGAGCAACGCGCTCAGCGACTGCGGCACCGCCCAATAGAAACGGTCGCAATAATCGAGATAGTCGCGCCACTTGCCGTCACCGAGCAAATCGGCGCGGCTGACCTTGATCTCGACGATCGTCAGATGACCTTTGGGATCGATCGCCACAAGATCCGCGCGGCGGCCGTTGGGCAGTGGTACTTCGCACATCGCGAACCAATCCTGCCGGCAGAACAGGCGCGTGACGCCGCGGGCAACCTCCGCCGCGATCGGCGGCTGGTCGGCGAAGCAATCGGGAATCGGGGCCGCGCTGCTCATCGCCGGCGGTTAGAACGATTCAAGAACGATGGGAAGCGCCGAAGCGCGTTCGACTAACGGTAGAAGACGTGGTTGCCGACGCTTCCGAGGCGCGCCAGCTTCCAGCCCGGCGAGACTCGCTTGGCGTGGAAGAACAGTGCCTTGGCGACCGACGAAACATGCAGTTTCTGGTCGACGATCTTGGCCACCGCAACGGCATTTTCCCACTGGCGGCTCGCACGGGCGGGGGGCGGATAGCTGTGGCCGCGAACGAAACTGAACTGGCTGCGCTGGAACAATACGCCGCAATAGGTCGGCGCAAATCGGCCCGAATGCGAGCGATTGGCGATAACCTGGCCAACGGCGAGCTGGCCGGCGAGCGGCTCGCTCTTCGATTCATAATAGATGCCGACCGCGAGGCATTCCATTTCCCGGTTGCCGGGATTGGAGCCGCGAAGAGCGGCGACCTTGCTCGACAAATCGCCGGTCATCGGCGGGGTTGCGACTGCCGGAGCATCGCTGTCGAGCGACGGTGCCAGCGGATCGGCATCGACCGGAGCGGGAAGCTCGGCGATGGCCGGAATCGGCTGGAGGATGGCTTGAGTCGGAAGAAGGTTGGAGCCGACCGCGATCAGCGGTTCGGGCGTATCATATGCCTGGGCGGGGGCGACCGACATTGCGGTCAAGCCAGCGAGCACCAGGGCGGCAGTTAGAAGTCGAAAGGTCATTTAATCTTTAACATATGCGGCGAGCCGTCCGTGGTGCCCGGGCCCTGATGAGCCTCGCTTCGCGCCTTGGTCGGTTCCCCGTCTGCGTGGCAGCTGCCGGCCGATTTGCCGTACGAAACTGCCCCCCGCTCTGATCTTGGACCCGGCCTTCGACTGCCCGGGTTACGCAATCAAGCCAAAGTGGTCGTTTCAGCGACGAATCGTTCCGCATCCGGGATATCCAGTTCAATCAGCCAGAAATCCGGGTCGAACCGAGCGCGTTTTTCGATTGATTCGTGGAACTTATCGCGTTCCAAAGCATCACCGCGCGCCGAAACGACCCAGCGATAGGTGAAATCCGCGGCCATTTGCCGCTCGACCAGCGCCAAAGGGACGCCGCGTTCCATCACCAGCAGGACGAGCGCGCCGCTGTCGGGATCGCCGCGGCGAAGGACCGTCGCAAAACCGCCATTGCTTTGCGCCTGGCGGATCAGCGCGCTTGCCTCGAGCTTGGCGGGAAGCCGATCGCTCAACGCGCGACGTATCCGTCAAGACCGGACAAGGCGATGTGCGAACGCAGGAACGTGCCCGTGCCGCGCGCGCATTCCTCGCCTTGCGAATCGATGATCCGCGCTTCGGCGACGAACACCCGGCGCTTGCCGCTGATCCATTTACCCTCGGCGATCATCGGGCCTTCGCGCATCGCCTTGGTGAAGTGCAGATTGAATGCAGTGGTCAGCAAAAAGCGATCGCTGACCAGGCTGTTGGCAGCATAGAAAGCCGCATCGTCGAGCATCTTGAAATAGAGTGTGCCATGCGCCGCACCGGCAGCGTGGAACGCCGATTTGGCGACGGTGAAGTGGATCCTCGATTCGCCCGCCTTGGCGAGGTCGAGCTGCGATTCGAACAATTGGTTGATCGGTGCCGAGCCGTACAGCGCCTCAAGCGCGCGCAAATGCGCCTTGGCGCCCGATTCGGCGGGCGCGTCAGGCGGCATCGCGTTCTTCGGAGGCCATCAGCACGGCGGCGAGCGCGTCACGGCTGCGCGCGCCGCGCATTTTCTCGAGTGTCGGGCCGTTGCGGATCGCCCGGCTGACCGCTGCAAGCGCCTTCAAATGCTGCGCGCCGGCATCGGGCGGCGACAGCATCAGGAACACCAGGTCGACCGGCGCACCGTCGATCGCCTTATATTCGACCGGCTCGGCGAGGCGGACGAGCATCGCGTAAATCGATTTCAGTCCCTCGATCTTGCCGTGGGGGATCGCGACTCCATTGCCGAAGCCGGTCGACCCCAGCTTCTCGCGCTCGAGCACCGAATCGACGATCGCCGCCGGATCGAGCCCGAGATGCGCACCCGCCGTCTGGCCAAGCATGGTCAGCAGCTGCCGCTTGCTGCTGACGCCGAGGCCAACCCGGATCGATTCGAAATCAAGAAAATCAGTCAGCCGCATTGGAACAGCCTTATACTCGTGGACCGGCGAATACGCGCCTCAACCCCGGTTACAGTCCAGTCAGACGATTGTCATTCCGGTTGCGGTTCGACCCAGCCGATCGTCCCATCGTCTCGTCGATAGACCATATTGAACGCGCCGCTGGCGAGATTGCGGAACATCAACGCATTGGTGTTGCGCAAATCGAGCATCATCACCGCGTCCGACACCGTCGCATCGGGAATGTCGACCTTGGTCTCGGCGATGACCGGCGGGCTGAGCGGCGGGTCCTCGGCGGTCGTCGATGCGGCGAAGATGGTGTAGCCGGCATCCTCGATGAGGCCAGGCTCGGCGCCATTGCCCTTATGATTGCGCAACCGGCCGACGTAACGCGCAAGCTGGCGTTCGATCTTGTCGGCCGCGCCTTCGAACGCGACGTGTGCATCCTGCGCCTGGCCCGACGCCTTGAGCACTACGCCTTGGGCGACCGGGGCGACGATGTTGCAGGTAAACGCTTCATGCGGGCCGCGCCCGAAGGTCACGCTGGCGTCCGCGGCGCGGTCGAAATAGCGACCCGTGATGGCCGACATGCGATCATTGGCATGCGCCCGAAGCGCTTCCCCGGTTTTGACCTGATGGCCAGCGACCCGAACGTTCACTGATGTTCCTTTCACTTCATTCGCCTGGCGGTGCATCGCTTAAATTGGAGCTAGAAAGCGCTCCCACAAGGGACTGACCAACCCGGCAACAAAGCGCCGGTGTGCATCGCGTTCCGCCGACGAGGCTGAATGAGGCCGCGCCGCCCGAAATGGGCGCTCGGGCGCGGCGAACGGGGTAAGATCGGTGTCTGACGAATCGCCCGCCAGCGTCAGCCCGATCTGGCGGCCACCGGTCAGCTCGACATAGACCTGGGCGAGCAGTTGCGCATCGAGCAAGGCGCCATGCTTGACGCGATGGCTGCGGTCGACCCCGAAGCGAGTGCATAAGGCGTCGAGGCTGTGCTTGGCACCGGGGTGGCGCGACCGCGCGAGCACCAGGGTGCAGATCATCCGGCTGAGGCACACCGGATCGCGCGCGCAGCGGCCCAGCTCATGATTGAGGAAGCCGAAATCGAAGGTCGCGTTATGCGCAATCAGCGGGGCATCGCCGATGAATTCGAGCAACGCTTCGACCGTCTCGGCGAAGTCGGGCTTGTCGGACAGAAACTTTTCGCTCAGCCCGTGAACCGCCTCGGCTTCGCTCGGCATTGATCGCTGCGGGTTGAAATAGGCATGATAGGTGCGCCCGGTCTCGACCCGATTGACCATTTCGACACAGCCGATCTCGACCAAGCGGTCGCCGCCCGTCGGGCTCAGGCCGGTGGTCTCGGTGTCGAATATGATCTCACGCATGGCGCTTTATCCGCCACCCGTGAGCCCGAGGCAAGCCAGGATATGGTCCAGCTGGGCGCGGGTTTGATCGAGCGTGCCGCCGGTGTCGATGACGAAATCGGCCCGTTGCCGCTTGGTTTCATCGGGGGTTTGCCGATCGAGGATGTGGGCGAGCTTGGCAGGCGTCATTCCGGGGCGAGCGAGTACCCTAATGCGCTGCAGGTCGGCGGGGGCTGAGACGACAATCACTTTGTCGAACGCCCCCTCGCCATGCGTTTCGAACAACAAGGGAATGTCGAACAGCAATGCCGGCGCGGCGCGGTGATCGGCGATGAACCGGGAGCGGCGATCGGCTACTGCAGGATGGACGATCATCTCCAGCGCGGCGAGCGAATCGCGATCGCCGAGCACGCGGGCGGACAGCAGGTCCCGATCGACCGCGCCGTCTCGGGTCGTGCCCGGGAAGCGCGCTTCGATCGCCTCGACCAGGCTGCCGCCTACGCCTTGCATTGTGCGGACTTCGGAGTCGGCGTCGAACAACGGAATGCCGGCATCGGCGGCCATTGCGGCGACGGTCGATTTGCCCATGCCGATCGACCCGGTGAGCGCGATCTTGATCATGCGCGGAGCATCGCGAACAAATCGGCATCGCGGTCGCGCGGGGCTTTCTTGCCGAACAAAAGTTCGAAGCTGTCCGCAGCTTGCTCGACCAGTACCGACAGGCCGTCGATCGTCGCCAGTCCGCGCGCGGCGGCCTGCGCGAGCAACGGAGTCGGCAGCGGCGCGCTGACCAGGTCGAGCACCCAGCCGTCGGCGGGCATCGGGGTGATATCGATATGCGCCGGCGCAATTCCAGTCATGCCGAGCGGTGTGGCATTGACCAGCCCCCTGCTGTCAATCGGGGTGTCGAACGGGCGCGGTCCGTCGCGGAGGCCGAACTCGACGGATAAAGCGGTGCCTTGAGCCATGTCGCGCGCCTGCAGTCGCACCTCGCCCGAGGCAATCAATTTGAGCGCGAGCAACACCGCGCGCGCAGCACCGCCCGTGCCGAGGATGGTGACGCTGTCGCGCACGAGCGGTGCGATTAGATCGAGCACGGCACCGACATCGGTGTTCGCGGCGACCAGTTTGCCATCACGGCTGGTTAGCAAATTGGCAGCGCCGGTCGCGGTCGCGCGGTCGCTCAGGTCATCGGCGGCGAACAAGGCGTCGAGCTTCAACGGCATGGTGACATTGCAACCGCGCCAGGTCGGGTCGCTGCGGCGGCTCGCGAGATAGTCCTTGAAGCCCGCGCGGGTGACCTGGGTCGCGCGATACTCGCCCTCCAGCCCCAAGGCCTCGAGCCAGAACCGATGGATCGCGGGAGATTTCGATTGCACGATCGGATCGCCAATCACTTCGGCATAGGGGGCAGGTGACGTCATGCCGTCACCATCCCTCGCTCACGAAGTGCGCCGAGCAACGGCAGCAATGGCATGCCGAGAATGGTGAAATGGTCGCCCTCGACCCGGTCGAACAGGGTCACGCCGCGGCCCTCCATCCGGAACACGCCGACGCAATAGGAGACTGCCGGCCACTCGGCTTCGAGATAGGTGTGGATGAAATCATCCGACAGCGAGCGGATGGAGAGTGTTGCTTGCTCGGCGTGAGACCAGTCGATCGCGCCGCAGCGAGCCAAAGCGACGGCGCTGGTGAGGTGCATTTGCTTGCCCGAAAACAGGCGCAGATGGTCGGCGGCGTCGGCACGACTGACGGGCTTGTCGAACCGGCGACCGTCGACACTGACCAGCGAATCGCCACCGATTATCCAATTTTCCGGAGCGCGGCGGCTGGTTTCGAGAGCTTTCGCTTCGGCCAGCGCCAACGCCAGCATGACGTCATCGCCATCATGGGTCGCCTTGATTGCTGATTCGTCGATATCGGCGGGATCGACCGCGACCGGCACCCCGGCAGCGCTCAGCATCGCCAGCCTAATCGAACTTCCCGATGCGAGGATCAATGTCATTTCGGTTTGGCAAACCCTGTGGATAAATCGGTTAATTGCGTAGCTGCTGAAGTGGGGATCGCGCAACGCGCTATCGCCATCCCGCATTGCCCGCAAAGGACTCACAAACCGCCCACAAGTGTCTCACTCGACCGACACATCTGTGAATCATGGGAATGACTGGCCGCGACTCGGCGGAAGCGCGCGATTCATGGTGTACGCACATCTGTTGGCAAATCGTGGAGTGGCGCTTAAGCCCCGTTGCCAAGCGACCTACTAACAACTCCAATTTTAGATTCTATTATATAATATAAGGAGAGAGAGGGTGACGCCCTCGTCCGATCCCATGTCCAGCCCGAGCCAGATCGACAAGCCGTTGCTCGCCGTGCTCCGCGGAGAGCGGCGCGATCCGACCCCGATGTGGCTGATGCGCCAGGCCGGGCGCTATTTGCCCGAATATCGAGCGTTGCGCGCCGAGAAAGGCGGGTTCCTCGACCTGGTCTATGATCCGCCCTCGGCCGCCGAGGTGACCATCCAGCCGCTGCGCCGGTTCGCGCTCGATGGGGCGATCCTGTTCTCGGATATCCTGATCGTACCCTATGCGATGGGCCAGGATCTGTGGTTCGAGACTGGCGAGGGGCCGCGGTTGGCGCCCAAGATGACCGAGGCGCGGATCCGCGACCTCAAACCGCAGATGGAGCGGCTCGACCCGATTTACGAGACGGTGCGGCTGGTCAAAGCTTTATTGTCGCCCGAAACGACGTTCCTTGGCTTTGCGGGCAGTCCGTGGACCGTCGCGACCTACATGATAGCCGGGCAAGGCAGCCGCGAGCAGGCCGAGGCGCGGCGGCTGGCCTATGCCGACCCGGCCAAGATGGACATGATCCTCGACCTGATCGCCAGCGTGACGGTCGATTATCTGTCAGGCCAGATCGAGGCCGGGGTCGAGGCGGTACAATTGTTTGACAGCTGGGCGGGGAGCTTGGCCCCGGCGCAATTCGAGCGGTTCGTGATCGCGCGAAACGCGTGGATCGTCAGCGAATTGAAAAAGCGGCATCCGACTGTCCCGATCATTGGCTTTCCCAAGGGCGCCGGCGGCAAGCTCGGTGCGTACGCGCGCGAAACGGGGGTCGATGCGGTCGGGATCGACGAGACGGTCGACCCTGTCTGGGCGCACCGCGAGCTCCCCGACGGATTGCCGGTGCAGGGCAATCTGGATCCACTGGCGCTGATCGCTGGTGGCGAACCGATGCGCGACGCGGCGCACCGTTTGCTTGACGCGCTCAGCGACCGGCCGCACATCTTCAACCTTGGGCATGGTATTTCGCAGGACACTCCGATCGAGCATGTCGAGCAATTGGTTGAGCTGGTAAGAGGCCGCAGCAAATGAGCGAATTCGCCGGTTTTCTCGGGGCTGCGTATCTGTGGGTCAAGGCCGCGCATGTGACGTTCGTCATCTTCTGGATGGCCGGCCTGTTCCTGCTGCCGCGATTCTACGTTTATCACCATGCGACGACGCCTGGATCGGCCGAGGATCGCGCCTGGATCGAGCGTGAGGATCGGACGCGGACGATCATTCTGATGCCGGCGATGCTGATCACCTGGGCGCTCGGCCTATTGCTGGTGATCCACCTCGACCTGATGCGCGAAGGTTGGTTCATAGCCAAATTCGCAATCGTGGTCGCATTGACCGGTTATCAGGGCTGGATTTCAGCGTATGGCAAGAAGCTCGCCAAGGGCATGCGTCCGCTCGAGAATCGCACGCTGCGGATCATGAACGAGATTCCCGGCGTGGCCGCGGCGCTGATCGTCGTCTTGGTGATCGTGCGGCCATTCTAGCACGACCAGCCGTTCCGACTTGACGTCGAACGGGACCAGTCCCCATATTGACTAAATCAGGGGCCGCACTTAGTGCCGCCGCATAGCGCGCGCTGGCCGATTCCTCCTCCATTGCCGGTGTGCCCACTCCTTCGCGGCGTCCTGCCGCCGGCGTACCTCTCCAATTCGCGTACAAAGTCGTCGCGTATCCAACCGAAAAGCACCATCATGCATCTCAAGGATCTCAAGAAAAACACCCCCGCCGAATTGGTCGCGATGGCCGAGGAAATGGGCATTGAGGGCGCCTCGACCCTGCGCAAGCAGGATCTGATGTTCTCGATCCTCAAGGTTCGCGCTGAAGCCGGGGCCGAGATCATGGGCATGGGCACGATTGAGGTGCTGAACGACGGCTTCGGTTTCCTGCGCAGCCCCGAGGCAAACTACCTTGCTGGTCCCGATGATATTTATGTCGTCCCGAGCCTAGTTCGCAAATTCGGGTTGCGTACTGGTGACACCTGCGAAGGCGAGATTCGCGGGCCCAAGGACGGTGAGCGCTACTTTGCGCTGACCCGTATCACCCAGATCAACTTTGACGAACCCGATGCCGTCCGCCACCGGGTCAATTTCGACAATCTCACTCCGCTTTACCCCGACAAGAAGCTGACCCTCGACAGCGCGGATCCGACCCAGAAGGACAAATCGGCCCGCGTGATCGATATCGTCTCGCCGCAGGGCAAGGGCCAGCGCGCATTGATCGTCGCGCCGCCGCGCACCGGCAAGACCGTGCTGCTGCAGAACATCGCCAAGGCGATCACCGACAATCACCCCGAAGTGTTCCTGATCGTGCTGCTGATCGACGAGCGGCCCGAGGAAGTCACCGACATGCAACGCTCGGTCAATGGCGAGGTCATCAGCTCGACCTTCGACGAGCCCGCCTCGCGCCACGTCCAGGTCGCTGAAATGGTGATCGAGAAGGCCAAGCGGCTGGTCGAGCACAAAAAGGATGTCGTCATCCTGCTCGATTCGATCACCCGCCTCGGCCGCGCCTACAACACTGTCGTCCCGAGTTCGGGCAAGGTGCTGACCGGCGGCGTCGACGCCAATGCGCTGCAGCGCCCCAAACGCTTCTTCGGTGCCGCGCGCAACATCGAGGAAGGCGGGTCGCTGTCGATCATCGCCACCGCGCTGATCGATACCGGGTCGAAGATGGACGAGGTCATCTTCGAAGAGTTCAAGGGCACCGGTAACTCGGAAATCGTGCTCGACCGCAAGGTCAGCGACAAGCGCATCTTCCCGTCGCTCGACGTCGGTAAGTCGGGCACCCGCAAGGAAGAATTGCTGGTTGACCCAGCCACCCTCAGCAAGATGTGGGTGCTGCGCCGGATCCTGATGCAGATGGGGACGATCGACGCGATGCAGTTCCTGCTCGACAAGATGAAGGACGCCAAATCGAACGAGGACTTCTTCGCCAGCATGAACCAGTAGCTGAGCCGGTAAACCCGGCACGCTTCAGGCGTGTCGGGTTCGCCGCCTCCCGGACCTGATCGAACAGATGTTCAACTTCTCCTCCATCTTCACCAGCGCCGGGCTCGCCAACCTTGGCCAGATCATCGTCGGCGATCTGACGATGGCGGGCGACAATGTCGTGATCATGGGGTCGCTCGCCTCCGGACTGCCCGAGAAGGACCGTAGGAGGGTCCTGCTGTTCGGCGTCGGCATGGCGCTGGTATTCCTTATCGGTTTCGCGCTGCTGGCCACGCAGTTGCTCAAGATCACGGGCTTGGTGTTTGCTGGCGGATTGCTGCTGCTGTGGGTCGCGTACAACATGTTTCGTGAGCTTCACCCTGCCACGGTGGTGATCGCCGACGATCCGGAAACTTCCGCGGTCGAAGGTCCGCCGGCGACCAAGACCCTGCTGCGCGCCGCGATCCAGATCATGGTCGCCGACCTGAGCATGAGCCTCGACAATGTCCTGCTCGTCGCCTCGATCGCGCGTGATAACCCCGCCTTGTTGTTCATCGGGCTGACCTTTTCGGTGCTGCTGATGGGTCTGGCCGCTAATTATGTCGCCAAGCTGATCCAGCGCTATCACTGGATCACCTACATCGGGCTGGCGGTGATTCTCTATGTCTCGGTCAAGATGATCTACGAGGGCTGGGTCGGCGGCGAGCATGTGATGGGGTTGAGGACCGTGCTCGGCCTGGGCTAGGGCAAGGCGATGGATTTCAGCCACCTGCTCAGCGCCGACGCGATCGCGGTCTTCTTCGAGATTCTCGCGATCGACATCGTCCTCGCGGGCGACAATGCGATCGTTGTTGGCGCGCTTGCGGCCGGGCTTCCCGCCGACCAGCGCAAGAAGGTCATCCTGATCGGCGTCCTTGCCGCATTGGTATTGCGGATCGCCTTCGCGTTGGTTGTCAGCCAATTGCTCCAGATCGTCGGACTGATCCTCGCCGGCGGGCTGCTATTGCTGTGGGTGGCGTGGAAGATGTGGCGCGAATTGCGGCATGCGCGGGAATCCGCCGGGTCTCCCGAGATCGAAGGCGACGAGCATAGCGGCGTAAAGGCGTCCAAGAGCTTCGCCAGCGCTGCGTGGGGCGTTGCGCTGGCCGATGTCAGCATGAGCCTCGACAATGTGCTGGCGGTCGCCGGAGCGGCCAAGGATCATCCGCAGATATTGGTCTTCGGGCTAATATTGTCAGTGATCCTGATGGGCATCGCGGCAAACTTCATCGCGCGCTACATCGAGCGCTATCGCTGGATCGGCTATGTCGGCCTGGCGGTGATCGTGTGGGTTGCGGGCAAGATGATATGGGAGGGCGCGCATGCCGTCGCGCCGGTGATGGGGCTCTGACCGACACCATTTTTGCGTTGTCGAGCGGGCGCCCGCCGTGCGCGGTGGCGGTGATCCGGAGTAGCGGACCGCAAGCATTTTCGGCGGCCGAGATGTTGTGCGGGACATTGCCGGCGGTGCGCCAAGCAGCATTGCGAGCAGTATATGATGGGGGTGAGCTGATTGACCATTGCCTGGTGCTGCGGTTCGATGGGCCGGCGTCGGCAACTGGCGATAATGTCGTGGAATATCAATGCCATGGCGGTCGAGCGGTCACTGACGCCATGCTCGCCGCCTTGGCCAAACTGCCGGGAATGCGCGCCGCCAAGCCGGGCGAATTCACGCGGCGGTCATTCGCCAATGGCCGGATCGACCTGACCGAGGCGGAAGGCCTCGCCGACCTGCTCGAGGCCGAAACCGAGTCGCAGCGGCGGGCGGCGATGCGCAATGCCGAGGGCGGGCTTCGACGGCAGGTCGAGGCGTGGCGCGAGGCCGTCGTGATCCTGTCGGCGCGGGCGGAGGCGGCGATCGATTATGTCGGGGATGAGGACGAGACCGCGGCTGACGAGCGCGGGCTGGCCTACGAGGCGATGCAATTGGCGGACGAGATGGCAACGTGGCTCGCCCGGCCCCGTGCCGAGGCGCTAAAGGACGGCATCAGGGTCGTCGCTTCTGGCCCGCCCAATGCTGGAAAATCAAGCCTGATCAATGCATTAAGCGGCATCGACCGAGCGATTGTGACGTCAGTTGCAGGGACCACGCGTGACGTCATCGAGGTGCCGTTGGCGATTGGCGGCGTGCCGTTCGTGCTGGTCGATACCGCCGGATTGCGCCCGAGCGGTGATGAGGTCGAGCAGATCGGCATTGCGCGCGCCGAAGCCGAATCGCGACGGGCGGATATCTTGCTGTGGCTTGGCGTACCAGGCAATGCGCCAGATCATGCCGGGCTGATCCGGGTCCATGCCCGCACCGATTTGCCAGGACGCGAGGTGGCCCCCACTGATTCATGGGCAGTGTCGTCGACGACGGGGGCGGGAATAAGCGAACTGACCGACCAGTTACGCAGCAAGGCGCTCGCGATCTTGCCGGCGGATGATGAAGTCTCGATCAATCGACGCCAAGCCGATTGTCTCGCGGAGGCGGAGGTTGCGCTTCGCGATGCCGCTGGCGGCCAGATCGAAATCACCGCCGATTCGCTTCGAAGGGCGCGCGAGTCGCTTGATCGCATCACCGGGCGTTCGGGCGTCGACGACATGCTCGACGCATTGTTCGGGCGCTTTTGCCTCGGCAAGTGATGTTCCACGTGAAACATCTGCAATTTGTCCGCGACATCGTCTAAGGCGACTCGCATGTTCGACGTATTGGTCATTGGCGCGGGTCACGCGGGCTGCGAAGCGGCTGCAGCGGCTGCGCGTCGCGGCGCACGCGTTGGGTTGATCACCTTCCGCGCGGAGGATATCGGCCAGATGAGCTGCAACCCATCTATCGGCGGCGTCGGCAAAGGCCATCTGGTTCGGGAGCTCGACGTCTTCGACGGATTGATGGCGCGCGCGGCGGACAAAGCCGCCATCCACCGCCGCATGCTCAATCGCAGCAAGGGACGTGCAGTCCACGGGCCGCGCGTCCAGGCCGATCGGGCGTTGTACCAAAAAGCTATGCAGGCCGCGACAGCTGGGTCCGGAGTCAAGATCATCGTTGGCGAGGCAGAGGAAGTTCTGCTCGATAGTGGCCGGGTTTGCGGACTGCGGCTGGTGGGTGGGGCCGATCTTCACGCACCCGCGGTGGTGATCGCAACCGGGACGTTTCTCGACGCGAGACTCTTTTGCGGCATGGAGCAGGTATCGGGCGGCCGGCGAGATGAAAGCACGTCCGTCCCGCTCGCTCATCAGTTGCGCGAATGGGGCGTAGCGCAGGGCCGTTTGAAGACCGGTACACCACCGCGGATTGATGGCCGCACGGTGGACTGGGCCCGGCTCACCCCACAGCCAAGCGACACCGACGCCTGGTCAATGTCAGCTTGGCCCTCACGTAATCCGCCACCGCAACTCGCCTGCGCAATCACCCGCACCAATGCCGCGACGCATGATCTCATCGCGGCGAATTTTGACCAGTCGCCGCTGTTCTCCGGCGCGATCGAGGGGCGGGGTCCACGTTACTGTCCGTCGATCGAGGACAAGATCCGCCGCTTTGGCGACCGCGATGGGCACCAGATTTTCCTCGAGCCCGAAGGACTGACGAGCAAGCTCGTTTATCCGAACGGGATAAGCACGTCGCTACCCGCCGACGTCCAGCAGAGCTTCGTCAATAGCATCGCCGGTCTCGAGCGAGCGGAGATCGTGAAGCCAGGCTATGCGGTCGAATATGAATATGCCGATGCGCGAAATTTGGGATCGACCTTGGAGCACTTAGCCGTACCCGGACTGTTCCTAGCCGGACAAATCAATGGCACGACCGGCTACGAGGAAGCGGCGGCGCAGGGGCTCGCCGCCGGGCTGAATGCAGTAGCATGCGCTCTCAATCTCGATTCCCATCGGTTCGATCGCCGCACGTCCTACATCGGCGTGATGATTGACGATCTAACCCTGCAAGGCGTGACAGAACCATATCGGATGATGACCGCGCGTGCCGAATATCGGCTGTCGTTGCGGGCGGATAATGCCACCACCAGGCTTGGCGAGGACGCTGAGAAGATGGGGGTCTCGGCCGAACGGCGCTCTCAGATCGAAGCCCATTTCGAAGCGCGTCATGCACCGTCGTGGGCCGAAACCGACGAAGGCAAGGCCGACGCGATGTACGCGCCCTATGTCGCGCGCCAAGAGCGAGAATGGGCGGCGCTACATCGCGATCGGACGATCGTGATCCCGCCGGCGCTCGACTTTGCAACGATACCCGGATTGTCGACTGAATCGGTCGAGCGGCTGCAGATGGCGCGCCCGGAGACGATCGACCAGGCATCGCGGATTGCCGGGATTACGCCCGCCGCGCTTGCTGCCTTGCACTTCGCGTCGGTGCGCCGCGCAGCATGAGTGCCACGATCAGCGAGATGATCGGTAAGGATGTTCCACGTGAAACATCAGACTGCCTTGAGCGATTTGCCAGAATGCTGATCGCCGAGAATCAGGTTCAGAACCTTATCTCCAAATCGACCGAAGCCGATTTGTGGAATCGCCATTTGGCCGACGCCGCTCAGTTGATCGCTTTTGCGCCCGAAGGTGCGTCGTGGATCGATATCGGGTCCGGGGCCGGCCTGCCGGGGCTGGTCATTGCAATCTTGACCGGAGCGCCGGTGACTCTGGTCGAACCGCGGCGACTGCGGGCGGAATTCCTGTCCCGCGCGGCGGCTGACCTGGACCTGGCCAACGTAACCGTCTTGCACGCGAAAGGCGAGGCAGTGCCGCGCGCGCGTTATGGCGTGATCACCGCGCGTGCGGTGGCATCGATCGAGCGCCTTTTCGCGATGACAGCGCATCTGTCGCACGGCGGGACGATGTGGATCCTCCCAAAAGGCCGGAGCGCACAATCGGAACTGGATGAAGCGCGAAAGTCATGGCAGGGTATGTTCAGGCTCGAACCGAGCCGAACTGATCCAGACGCGCGGATACTCATCGCCTCGGGGGTGCGACGAGTAGGTAAGAGCCGGATCGAACACGGGCGGGGAACCACATGATCCGAATCGTCGTCGCCAATCAGAAGGGTGGGGTGGGCAAGACCACCACCGCGATCAACCTGGCCACCGCGCTCGCGGCGATCGGCTGGAAAGTGCTGCTGGTCGATCTCGATCCGCAGGGCAATGCATCGACCGGGATCGGCGTCGGGCACGATGCGCGCAAGACCTCCAGCTATGACGTGCTGATCGGGCAATCTTCAGCCTTGGATGCGGCGGTGGCGACGCGGGTGCCGCGGCTCGACCTGATCCCGGCGACGGTCGACCTGTCGGGCGCGGAGATCGAACTGGTCGATATGGATCAGAGGACACATCGCCTGGCCAATGCGCTTGACGCAATCCCGGCGGGTCGGTGGGACGTGTGCCTGATCGATTGCCCACCGTCGCTCGGATTGCTGACATTGAATGCGATGGTCGCGGCGCAGCAGTTACTGGTGCCGCTGCAATGCGAATTCTTCGCGCTCGAGGGGTTGTCGCAATTGCTGCAGACGGTCGAGCGGGTGCGGGTGTCGTTCAATCCGTCGCTGGCGATCCTGGGCGTGGCGCTGACGATGTTCGATCGGCGCAACAATCTGTCGGCGCAGGTGGCGGAGGATGTTCGCGCGTGCCTTGGCACGGCGGTGTTCGAGACGGTGATCCCGCGCAACGTGCGCTTGTCGGAGGCGCCGAGCCACGGGCTGCCGGCGTTGATTTATGACCTGAAGTGCCCCGGGTCCGAGGCGTATATCCGGCTCGCGCGTGAAGTGATGGCGCGATTGCGGATCCGTACCGAGGCGGTGGCGGCGTGAGCGATGCGAAGAAACATGGGCTCGGGCGTGGGCTGAGTGCCTTGCTCGGCGATGCGACGCGATTGGTCGATGCCGCAGCGGCCGAGGGGCAAGCGGCGGGCGTGCAGTCGATCGCGGTGGCGCGGATCCGGCCCAACCCGGATCAGCCGCGCAAGCATTTCGATGAAGACAGCCTGGTCGAGCTCGCGGAGTCGATTGCGCGGCATGGCGTGTTGCAGCCGATTTTGGTGCGAGCGGCGGGCGACGGGTTCGAGATTATCGCTGGCGAGCGACGCTGGCGGGCGGCGCAGAAAGCGCGGGTCCACACCATTCCGGCGCTGGTGCGGGCCGACGACGAATCGTCGATCGCCGAGATTGCACTGATCGAGAATATCCAGCGGCAAGATTTGAACGCGATCGAGGAGGCCGAGGGTTATCGCGCGCTGATCGCCAACCACGGTCATGGCCAGGATGCGGCGGCCAAGTTGGTCGGGAAGTCGCGGAGCCATGTTTCCAACCTGTTGAGATTGTTGAATTTACCGCTAAGCGTCCAGCAAATGTTAGTGCGAGGCGATCTCACTATGGGGCATGCGCGGGCGGTCGCGAATGCCGAAGAGCCCGAGGCATTGGCGAAGAAAATCGTCGCGAGCGGGCTTAGCGTGCGTCAGGCGGAGCAATTGGCGAAGCAGGTTCGGCCGGGCGCGGGGAGCGACATCGGTCGGGCTTCCGAGCGTAATAGTCGGCCGGTCGACGCCGATCTGGCGGCGCTCGAGCGGCAATTGGGCGACCTGCTGGGCCTCAAGGTCAAGGTCAGCCATGTCGGCGCGGGGGGGACGGTGAGCCTGGCTTACTCGAGCCTCGACCAGCTTGACATGATCTGCCAGCGGCTCAGCGGCGAGCCTATCTAGCGGCTCATCCTACCGCCGCCGCCCCGCAGCGCGGGCGATGGTCAGCAATTCCTCACCCAGCGCGGCGATCGGCGGCTCGTCGGACAGCATTGCCGCGCGTTCGACCGCCGCGGCGCGCTCCATCGCCTGCGCGATGCGCTCGGCATTCCAGTTGGTCAGCAGCCGCTGCATCAGCGGTTTGTCTCTCCAGAACAGGGACTTGCCCATCGACGCCATGACGCCATCGACGCGCTCGCCATGCTCGACCTTGGCGCGGAGCGGGGCGATCTGGAGCAGGCGGCGCTGGAGGGCGCGGACCACCGGGATGGTCTCGCCGGGGACCAAAGCGGCGCGATCGAACTCCTCGATCAGCTCGCCTGCGTCGCCGCTGAGCGCGAGATCGCCGAGCCGCATCAGATTGCCCTCCGCCGAATCGGCGCCGAGCAGGTCGATCACGTCGTACGACAGGTCCCGCGGCCGATCGGGGGCGGCGTCGAGAAAGATGGCGAATTTGGCGAGCTCCTGCGCGACGACGGCCTGGTTGTTGCCGCAAGCCGCCGCCAAACGTGAGGCGACGTCGCGCTCGATGCGAAGCCCCTCGGTCCGTCCGGCGCCGATCACCATCTGGTCGGCGTCGCGGCCTTCGGGGACGTAGGAGATCATCGCTGCCGCGGCGCCATGCCCCTCGGCGAGCTTAAGCAGCCCCGAGGTCTTGCGCAGCGCACCGGCGATGGCGATCACTGGGCTTTCGACCGACGCGCCGTCGAGCACGCTGGCGACACCGTCGGTGATTTCCTCGCCCGCAGGTTCGATCCAGATCGCGCGCGGCCCGCCGAACAAGGCCATCGCGCTGGCTTCATCAGCCAGCGCGGCAGGGTCGCCCTTGATCGCAGCCGCTGAAATGGCAAACTTCTCTGCCCCCAGCGCGCCGATCAAGCGCGTCGCGAGATGACGCGATCCGGCCTCGTCGGGGCCGTAGAACAGGTAGAATTTGACCGCCGGATCGGGCTTGTCGACCGCGCGCGCGGCCTGCGCCAAGGCGATCTTCATTTGGCCGGCGCGGTGCGGGCGATGAACAATGCCAGCCGTCCGACCATCTGGTCGGTGACGACTTGCGACAATCGCTCGAGCGCGGTCTGCTCGGCGGCGATGGTGGCATATTGCGAAGAGACGACGTCGATCCCCGCGTCGGACCCGGCGGTGGCATCAAGCACCACCGTGCCGCTCGCCAGCTCGACCAGCCGGAAGCGCGCGCGCAAGGTCCGGCGCTCGCGGGTGGTGGCGCGGTCGCCGCGAATGCCGAAGCCGGTGATATTGTCGTCGAGCTCGACCTCGAGGCGATAGGTCGCCGTGCTGCCTGCATCGCCGCCGAGCTTGGTGACCAAAGCGTCGCGCACCAGCCAGCCGCCCTTGCCGGGGATCGTCTGGACCTGGATCGAGCGCAGCGAGGTCGCGACGGTTCCGCTCGATCCGTCAGCATACATTGGCTGGAGCGCGCAGGCGCCGAGCGTGGCGATTGCAAAGGCGAGGAACAGGGCGCGGATCATGCGACGATATTAACCAGCCGGTCGGGAACGACAATGACCTTGCGCGGTGGCGCGCCGGCCAGTTGCGCCGCTACCTTGGGGGAGGCGAGGGCGAGCGCCTCGACTTCACCCTTGGCCATGCCGCGAGCGACCGTGATGGTGTCGCGCAACTTGCCGTTGACCTGGATCGCCAGCGTGACGGTATCGTCGACCAGCAACGCGGGATCGTGGCTCGGCCAGGCGGCGTCGGCGATCATCCCGGTCTCGCCGCGCCGTGCCCAGGCTTCCTCGGCCAGATGCGGTGCGCCCGGAGCAACCAGCAGCAAGAGGGTGCGGATCGCTTCGTCGCGGGTGGCGGAAGGCTTGGCCTTCTCGATCGCGCTGGTCAGCTCGTAGAGCGCGGCGACCGACTTGTTAAACTGCAATCCGTCGATCGCCTCGCCGACAGCGTGGATCGCGCGGTGGAGCTTGCGCAGTAGCGCATCGTCGTCGCCGCTATTGCCCGCGGGGGAACTTGCCAGCCGCCACACCCGCTGGACGAAGCGCGCCGCACCCTCGATCCCGCTTTCGGACCATTCGAGATCGCGCTCGGGGGGTGAATCGCTGAGCATGAACCAGCGCACCGCGTCGGCGCCGTAGCGATTGAGGATGGGCTCGGGATCGATGGTGTTCTTCTTCGACTTGGACATCTTCTCGATCCGGCCGCGAGTCACTCCGCCGCCGCTCGCCGCCTCGACGATCGCGCCGCCATCGCCAATCTTGATCTCGCTCGGGTTGAGCCAGCGGCCGTCGGCGCTCTGGTAGGTTTCGTGGGTCACCATCCCTTGCGTGAACAAGCCAGCGAACGGCTCCTTGACCGACAGCATCCCGATCCGTTCGAGCGCGCGGGTCCAGAAGCGGGCGTAGAGCAAATGGAGAATCGCATGCTCGACCCCGCCGATATATTGGCCGACCGGGAGCCAGGCTTCGGCCTCGGCGCGGTCGAACGGCCGATCCTTGGGCTGGCTTGCGAAGCGGATGAAATACCAGCTGGAATCGACAAACGTGTCGAGCGTATCGGTCTCGCGCCGAGCCTTGCCGCCGCAGGTCGGGCAGTCGACCAGTCGCCAGCCATCGTGGCGATCAAGCGGGTTGCCCGGCAATTCGAAACTGACGTCCTCGGGCAGCACGACCGGCAATTGGTCGCGCGGAACCCCGACCGGCCCGCATGTGTCGCAATGGATGACCGGGATCGGCGTGCCCCAGTAACGCTGGCGGCTGACGCCCCAGTCGCGCAGGCGATATTGCGTCTTGCCCGAGCCCCATCCGGCGGTTTCGGCGCGTTTGATAACTTCGGCCGACGCGTCGGCGGTGGTCATGCCGTCGAGGAAGCTCGAGTTGACCGCGACTCCGTGGGCGGTCTCGGCCTCCACCAGCGGCGCGCCTGCGCCCGACGCATCGGCGGCGACCACGCGGCGGATCGGGAGTTTGTATTTGGTGGCGAATTCATAATCGCGGACGTCGTGCGCGGGGACCCCGAACAGCGCCCCGGTGCCATAATCCAGCAGTACGAAATTGGCGATCCAGACGGGCAATTTGCGCGTCGGATCGAGCGGGTGGATGACCTCAAGCTTGGTGTCGTACCCAAGCTTTTCGGCGGTCTCGATCTCGGCCGCGGTGGTGCCGCCGGCGCGCGCCTTGACCAGGAAGTCGGCGACCTTGGGATCCTTGGCGGCGAGCGCCTCGGCGATCGGATGGCCCGGCGACAACGCGACGAAACTGGCGCCGAAGATAGTGTCGGGGCGGGTCGTGAACACCTCAATGTCGCAGGCATCAGTGCCCGGAACCTCACCTGCCAGGCGGAAGCAGAATTGCAGTCCCTGACTCTTGCCGATCCAATTCTCCTGCATCAGCCGGACCTTGTCGGGCCAGTCGTCGAGGTGGCTCAAGCCCTCGAGCAATTCCTCGGCAAAGTCGGTGATCTTGAGGAACCACTGGCTGAGTTTCTTGCGCTCGACCGCCGCACCCGATCGCCAGCCCTTGCCGTCGATCACCTGTTCATTGGCGAGCACGGTCATGTCGACCGGGTCCCAATTGACCTCACTCTCCTTGCGATAGACCAGGTCAGCATCCATCAAATCAAGGAACAAAGCCTGTTCGTGGCCGTAATAATCGGGCTCGCAGGTAGCGAGCTCGCGGCTCCAGTCGATGGCGAAGCCGATGCGCTTCAATTGCTCGCGCATCGCCGCGATGTTGGCACGGGTCCAGGCGCCGGGGTGGACCTTTTTCTCCATCGCCGCATTTTCGGCTGGCATCCCGAACGCGTCCCAGCCCATCGGATGGAGCACTTCGAAGCCCTGCATCCGCCGGAACCGCGCGAGCACGTCGCCCATCGTGTAATTGCGGACATGCCCCATGTGGATCCGCCCCGAGGGGTAGGGAAACATCTCGAGCACGTAGCTTTTGGGCTTGGGGCTATTGCTGTCGGCCACGAAGCTGCGCGCCTCGTCCCACGCCACCTGCCAGCGCCCGTCGGCTGCACCGGCGTCGAAGCGATCGCTTACTGCGTTATCGTTGTGGTCCACCATGCCCCGTCCCTAAGCACCAAGCACGCGCCTGCACAGGGGGGTGAAGCGCAAAATGCCGGGACGCTTAGCCGATGCTGGCGCGGCGAAGGTCGCGGGCGCGGGTCAGGATGATATCTTCGAGCTTCTGGACCGTGGCCGCAGCGACCGGCGCATTGACCCAGGTACCGCCCTGGTTGACCTGGCGGCTGGCGGCGACGCGAAGCGCATCGGCACGCAGATCCTGGTCGAGGATTGAGATGGTCAGCTTGATCCGCTCGCCGGGATTGGTCGGGCTGGTGTACCAGTCGGTGACGATCACCCCGCCGTTCGAATCGGCCTGCAGCAGCGGCGCGAACGACACGGTGTCGATCGCCGCCTTCCACAGATAGGCGTTGACCCCGATGGTCGTCATCCGCGACGGCGCAAGGCGGTTGGGTAATTCCTTGTTGGTCGAACAGGCCGAAGCGCCAAGCGCGAGCGAGGCGACGAGCAGTGCGGTGACGGGCAAGCGGGACATGGCGCTTCCTAGCGTTGGGGGTGGGTCGTTGCCTCGGCGTTATAGATGCTCCAAGCACCGCCGCAAGCGCCATGCGCGCGTCATAAGACGTTCATCTGTGGGACAGCATTGTAACCTTAGCGCAACAGGCGTGAGTTAAGTGTCGAGCTCCATTGGAACTATCGCTGCCGACGAGCTATATCTCATTGGCTAGGAGTCGTTTTGAAGTGCGCCACAGGGGTAAACAGGTCGGGATCGTCGTCGGTGCATTGAGCGCCGTGGCGCTGCTTGTCCTCCCCGCAGTCGCTGCAGCCCGCCCCGATATCAAGCGCCCGCCAGCAATTTCGCTGTCGTTCGACCGAGTCGGAAGCTTCACGCCGGCGACCGCCGATCCGCGACTCGCCGCCGCATTCGCCAATCGCGGCAATGCGCTGACCGATTTCAAATTCACCCCCGCCGCGCCGAAGGGCCGTCCGTCGCAGGTTCGAGTCGCGATCCGCGCCCGCGCCGAGCCGAACGTCCGTCCCGGCGATGCGATGGGCTCGACCGTCGGGCTGATCACCCCGGCAAGCTACAACCTTGGCGTGTCGGTTGGCTGGCGCCGCTTCGCTTTGACCGGCGATGTTGCCAAGATTCGTACCGTCGGGCTTGCCGCGGGCGGCCGCGACACCGCGATCGTCGGGGTCAATTATTCGCTCAACAAGCGGATCACTGGCCGCGTTGCCGCCGCTGCCGAGCGCAGCGATGGCACGCAGGCACCGGCACTCGGCCGCGACAAGGCCTATTCGCTCGATGTCGGCGGGGCCTATGCGCTGAGCCGCAACATCGCGCTGACCGGCGGCGTCCGTTACAAGATCGATCGCGAGCGCGAATCGGCGCTGAAGGACGATCGCCGCGATAGCCAGGCCGTCTACGTCGGCACTGCCTTCAAGTTCTAAGCTCGATTCTGTGACTGCCCTCGCCACGGTGCGCGATCATATCGCGGCGTCGGCCAAGCTCGCGCGCCGGTCGGTTGGTGACATCAGCCTGATCGCGGTGTCGAAAACTCGAACCGTGGAGGAAGTCGAGCCGCTGATTGCTCAGGGCCAGCGCGCGTTCGGCGAGAACAGGGTGCAGGAAGCCGAAGCCAAATGGCCCGCCCTTCGCGCCGCTCATCCCGACCTCCGGCTGCACATGATCGGGCAGCTGCAATCGAACAAGGCGTCGGAGGCAGTCGCGTTGTTCGACACGATCCATTCGCTCGACCGGCCGTCGCTGCTCGCCGCATTGTCCGCCGCCGTGACCAAGGCGGGGCGGTATCCGGAATGCTTCGTCCAGGTCAATGTCGGGGCGGAAGAACAGAAAGGCGGTGTTGCGCCGGCCGACCTTGGCAGCTTTCTGGGTGCCGTCCGTGCGTCTCCGCTGCCGCTCGCGGGGCTGATGTGCATCCCCCCGGCCGAACTCGAGCCCGCGCCCTTCTTCGCCTTCCTCGCCGAACTGGCGCGGCGGCATGACGTCACCGGATTGTCGATGGGGATGAGCGCGGATTACGAAATTGCGGTCAAACTCGGTGCTACCCACGTCCGCGTCGGATCGGCATTATTCGCCTAGGCTAGATGGCCGCTGCGGTCGCGCTTGGTGGCGACATAATCGGCGTTGTGGGGATTGGTCGGCAAATGATGCGCGATCCGCTCGACGACCTTGATTCCCGACGCTTCGAGCCCCGCGACCTTGGCCGGGTTGTTGGTCAGCAGCCGCACCTCGCTGGCGCCCAGCGCGCGCAGCATTGCCGCAGCGACTCCATAATCGCGCTCGTCGTCGGCGAACCCCAGCCGGCGGTTGGCATCGACCGTGTCGAGCCCGCGATCCTGCAGCGCATAAGCGCGGATCTTGTTGGCCAGCCCGATCCCGCGCCCCTCCTGGCGGAGGTAGAGCAGGATCCCGCCACCGCTCTCCTCGATCAGCCGTAGCGCTTCACGCAATTGCGGGCCGCAGTCGCATTTCAGGCTGCCGAAGACGTCGCCGGTCAAGCATTCGCTGTGCAACCGGACGAGCGGTGGCCTGCCCCCCGATGCGCCGATCAGCAACGCGACATGCTCGGCGCCGGTGCCATCTTCGCGGAACGCGACAATCTGGGTGTCGCCGATCCCGCCGATCGGCAGTTTTGCGCGGGCAGCGATGCGGACGCTCGCGGGGGTGTCGATCACGCTCAGTTCGACCGCCAGCGAAGAGTCGTCTGGCGCGACTTCCCACAGCGCCGGAATCAGCCCGGCAAGCCGCGCCAGCCGCATTCCGGCCGCTGCTCCCGTCGGGTCCACGCTCGGTGTCGCCGTCAGCGGCCCGGGAATGATCCGGTCGAAATCGCGACCCGGGTCGGCCAAGGCGCGGACCAGGTCGCGGGTCAGCCATTCGCTCAGTTCGATCCGCACTGGCTGGCCCGGCACCATCTCGCGCCGGTTGCCGAGCCCAAGCGCCGCGGCGCGCCCCGCGCTGACGATCAGCCCGGTCAGCTCGCTCCGGTCGAGCATCGCATTGCTCGCGGTTTCGATCGACAGCAGGGTCAGCGAGCCGATCCGGACCGACCGCCCCCCGGCCAAGGCGGCAATCGCCTGCTCGAGCGTGGCTTGGCTCAAACGTCGAGCTCGACCACCAGCGGGACATGATCCGACGGCCGCTCCCACGATCGCACCGGCTCGTGTACGACATGACCCACCGCTTGCCCCGCAAGGCTCGGGCTGGCCCACATGTGGTCGAGCCGCCGGCCGCGGTCGTTCTTGGTGAAATCGGGCGATCGATAGCTCCACCAGGTGAAGCAGCGCTCGGGCGCGGGGACGAAGTGGCGGCCAAGATCGACCCAGCCGTGGGCGGCCTGCAACTTGCCCAGCGCCTCGATCTCGATCGGGGTGTGACTGACCACGTCGACCAGCGCCTTGTGGCTCCACACGTCACAATCCAACGGCGCGACGTTGAAATCGCCGACGATCAGGGTCGGTTCGGCAAGCCCCTCCGACCAGCGGGTCATCCGGTCGAGGAAGTCGAGCTTCTGCCCGAACTTGGGATTGAGCGTGCGGTCGGGAATGTCACCGCCGGCGGGGACATAGACATTCTCCAGCCGAAGTCCGCAATCGAGCCGCGCACCGACATGCCGCGCCTCGCCATTGTCCTGCCAGTCGTGGCGGCCCTCGTCGTGCAACGGCACCTTCGAGATAATCGCCACCCCGTGGTGCATCTTCTGCCCGTTGAGCTTGTGATGAACGTACCCCAGACGCCGGAACATGTCGGCGGGGAACACCGAGTCCATCGCCTTGGTCTCCTGCAGGCACAAGATGTCGGGTTGCTCGGTTTTGAGGAATCGCTCGACAATCGGCAACCGCGCGCGGACCGAGTTGATGTTCCAGCTGGCGATCTTGATGCGGGTCACGGTGCGGGGCTTAGACCAACTCTGCGGGCGAGTGCCACAAATGAAAGGCCCCCGCTCCGGGGGCATTGGAGCGAGGGCCAACCTGGCGTTCGTCACGCAAGGTGATCACGGCGGCTCTGGGTAACAGGGGGAAACCCCAAGCCGATGTCCGCGATCAGCCCTCGTCATAATTGACCGAGCCTGTCCGGGCGATGAACAGTTTTCCTTTGCTACCCTTAATTTAGTGTCAGCGGGCGCGTTTCTTGGGCTCGGCATAAGCGAAGGCGCCCTCGCCGACCGCGACGTTGTAGCGCTGGCTGTCGAGCTTGACCGTAGTGCGCTTGTTCTGCGCGTCGATCGCGGTCCAGCCTTCGAGCAGCAGGCCGCCGGGCGCCGCCGGGCTGCGGACGAAGCCGAGTACGATGGTCCCGAACTCTGGTCGGCGAGCGTCGCGTGCGCGGATCAACAGGACGCGCGGGTCCTTGGTCCCGACCACGGTCGCGATGCGCTGCAAATCGGGGCTGCTTGAGAGCAGGACCGACAATGGCGATTTTTCGACCGGCCAGGACGATTTCTGCCCGACGTCATAATCGATGAAGGTCAATGTCTTGCCGTTGCCGACCAGCAGCATGTTGGCGCCGCTGCCATATTCGAACCGGATCCGCCCCGGCCGCTTGATCTGCAATGTGCCGCGGATCGAGCGGTTCTTCGAATCGGTCTGGACGAAGTTGGCGGTCATCGACTGGGTCGCGGCGAGATGCGCCTCGACCTTGGTCAGATCGGGATTGGCCGCCGCCGCGACTGGCGCGGCGAGCAGCGCGACCGCCGCCACCGGCGCTAGCGCGCGCGCGACCTGGATTGGGAACGACATCTTAGTATCTCCTGAAAATTTGCGCCAATCACTGGCGTTCCCGCCTTGAATGCGGCGTGAACCCGCGGGTTCCGCCTCAGATCGGATGCCCGTCGGTATCGATCAGCACTTCGCGGCGGCCGACGTGGTCGGGGGTGCCGACCAGCCCGTCCTTCTCCATCCGCTCGATCAATCGCGCGGCACTGTTATAGCCGATTCGAAGTTGCCGCTGGATGTAGCTGGTCGAGGCCTTCTGGCTCTCGGCGACGGTCTGGACCGCCTTGCGATACAGCTGGGTCTCGGCATCTTCCTCGCCGACCGGTTGGCCGTCGAAGATGTAGCCGCCGTCCTCGGGCTCCTCGGTTACCGCCTGGATATAATCGGGGACGCCCTGCTTGCGCCAATGTTCGGCCACCAGCCGCACTTCGTCATCGCTGACGAACGGCCCGTGGACGCGCAGTAGCTGCTTGCCGCCGGGCATGTAGAGCATGTCGCCCTTGCCGAGCAGCTGCTCGGCGCCCTGCTCGCCAAGGATCGTCCGACTGTCGATCTTGCTGGTGACCTGGAAGCTGATACGGGTCGGCAGATTGGCCTTGATGACGCCAGTGATGACGTCAACCGACGGGCGCTGGGTGGCCATGATCAGGTGGATTCCCGCCGCGCGCGCCTTCTGCGCCAGCCGCTGAATAAGGAATTCAACCTCCTTGCCCGCGGTCATCATCAAATCGGCGAGCTCGTCGACCACCACCACGATCTGCGGCAGCACCTCATATTCCAGCTCTTCGGTTTCGTAAATCGGCTGGCCGGTGTCGGCATTATAGCCGGTCTGCACGCGCCGCCCGAGCTGCGCGCCCTTGGCCTTGGCGTCGCGAACCTTCTGGTTGAAACTCGACAATTGTCGAACGCCGAGGCTGGCCATCATCCGATAGCGTTCCTCCATCTGCTCGACGGTCCATTTGAGCGCGCGGATTGCCTTTCCGGGCTCGGTAACCACCGGCGCGAGCAGGTGCGGAATGTCCTCATAGACCGACAGTTCGAGCATCTTGGGATCGATCAGGATCATCCGGCATTCGTCGGGCCCCATACGGTACAGCAGCGACAGGATCATGCAGTTGAGCCCGACCGACTTGCCCGACCCGGTGGTCCCCGCGACCAGCAGATGCGGCATCGGCGCCAAATCGGCGATGACCGGGTCGCCGGCGATATTCTTGCCCAGGATCAGCGGCAGGCTCATCGCCTGGTCCTCGAACGCCTGGCTCCCGATCAGCTCGCTCAGCACCACCGATTCGCGCTTCACGTTGGGCAATTCGATGCCGATCACGCTTCGCCCCGGGATGGTCGCGACCCGCGCCGACAGTGCCGACATGTTGCGCGCGATATCGTCGGCCAGCTGGATTACTCGGCTGGCCTTGATCCCCGACGCCGGCTCAAGCTCGTACATCGTCACCACTGGGCCGGGGCGAACCTCGACAATGTCGCCGCGGACGTGGAAATCCTCAAGCACGCTTTCGAGCAGGCGGGCGTTTCGCTCGAGGCCCGCGCGGTCGATGACATTCTTGCCCGACGCCGGCGGCGGGCTGAGCAGATCGACCGAGGGCAGTGCATAATTGTCGCCCAGCGCGAGGCTCGCCTGGCCAAGCCCGCCTTTGCCCTTGCGCTGGTTCGGCTTGGCCGCCGGGGCAATCGCGCGCGACGGCTCGGTGACCGCAACCGCCGGGCGCGATCGCGGCGGCAGCGCGGCGGAATCGCGCGCGTCGCGCTCCTCGACGGTCTTGCGCGGCGGCTTGACCGGCCGGTTTTCGCCGCGCGCGAACATCCCGCTAAACCAGCCGCGCTCCTCATCGCGAAGCTCGAGCGCGATCCAGCACAGCGCCAGCCCGCCCAGCGCAAGCAAGGAGAGCAAAGTCAAATGTAATGGCCCCTCGATCGCCGGATTGCCGATTAGCGCAATCGCCTCGTCGAGCCCGCGCGCGCCGGCCAGACCGAGCGCCCCGCCCCAGCCGGCCGGAAGCCCCGACACCGCCGAACCGCGAAGCAGCCCGAGCGCAATCCCGACGAGAACGATGCCGAGCACCGACAGCAGCAGTGCACGCCCCAGCCGCCCCGCGCTCTCGCCGCGCATCAGCCGGAGGCCCGCAAGCCCGATCACCGGCAGCAGCAGCACACAGCCCATCCCGAACAGCATTAGCAACAAATCGCTCGAATAGGCACCAAGGCTGCCCAGCCAGTTGACCGGCGGCCCGCCGGCGGCGGTCGAGTAACTTGGGTCGACGCTATTATGGGTGGCGAGCGCAATCGCCTCGGCGATGCTCACTGCCAACAGCAATGCGCCAATCGTTCGCATGGCCATCATGCGCAGCGAATCGCGAAGCTTCTCTCTCCAGTCGGGCCCCAAGTCGCGCTTGCGGGCCCGCTCGGCGGCGGTCGCCATGTCAGTCCCCCGGGTGTTGGTCGGTGCCACAATGCCTTGCCAGGGAGTCGTGGGTCAAGCACAACAGGCGCCGCGCCGCTCGACGGGGCTTTCAGTGTGGCCCGCTTGCCCGTAATGCGTGGCCCATGACTCGAAGCGACGTGATCATCCTTGGCGGTGGACTGGTTGGCCTCGCGCTTGCCGCCGCGCTCGATTCGAGCGGGCTGTCGGCGACGGTGATCGACCCGGTCGACCCCGACAGCTGGAAGGATTCCAGCTTTGACGGGCGGACCAGCGCGGTCTCCTCCTCGTCGCGACGGATGTTCGATGCGATCGGGTTGGCGCCGTTCCTGCTCGAGCCCGGCTGCCCGATCCGCTCGATCCGCGTCGCCGACGGACTAGCGCCCGGCGCGTTGTCGTTCGAACCGCCCGAGGGCGATGACGAGCCACTTGGCTGGATGCACGAGAATCGCAACCTTCGCCAAGCGCTTCGAGCGCGCGCCGAGGCGGCCAAATTGGTCACGCTCCACTGGCAATCGAAAGCGACGTCGATTGATCGCGGCGAGCATGGAGTGACGGTCACGCTGGACAGCGGCGAAATCCTGACTGCGCCGTTGCTCGTCTCCGCCGAGGGTCGCAATTCGGCGACTCGCGACGCCGCCGGGATCCGCCTTGCCAAGTGGCAATATGATCATGCCGCGATCGTTTCGACCCTATCCCACGAACTCCCGCACGACGGGGTGGCGTGGGAGATCTTCTACCCCGGCGGCCCGTTCGCGTTGCTGCCGATGAGCGACGTCGACGGCAGCCACCGCTCGGCCATCGTCTGGTCGGTGTCCAAGGCCGACGCGGTCGGCTTTCTGTCCCTGAGCGACGAGGATTTTGCGGCCGAGGCAAAAGCGGCAATGGGCGGTTTTCTGGGGCAGCTTCGCTTGCTCACGCCGCGCTCATCCTATCCGCTCGGCTTCCACCACGCCGCGCGGATCACCGATCAGCGACTGGCGCTGGTGGGCGACAGCGCGCACGCCATCCATCCGATCGCCGGCCAAGGTCTCAACCTCGGCTTCCGCGATGCCGCCGCTTTGGCGCAGGTGCTGGTCGAGGGCGCGCGGCTCGGGCTCGACCTTGGCGACCGGCAGTTGCTCGACCGTTACGAGCGCTGGCGCGGGCTCGATATGTTGATGGTCGCGATGGCCACCGACGGGCTGTCGCGGCTGTTCGGAATCCCGGGGCGCCTGCCGTCTGCCGTGCGGCGCTTCGGCATGGCGGTCACAAACCGGATCGCACCATTGCGAGACCGGCTGGCGGCTGAGGCGCGCGGAACGACCGGCGACTTGCCGCTGCTGCTGCGCGGGTTGCCGATCTAGTTACTGAACCGTCTGGCTCATGTCGGCGCCGCCCGGTGCCAGCCGCTGGAACTGCATCAACTGCACCACCAGGTCGGCGCGGCCCGCGAGCGTCACTTCCTCGAGCAACGCCTGCTTGGCGCCAGCATCAAACGGCGCAACCTGGGCGATGGCGTTGACCAGCATCTCATCATCGAGCCGCGCAACCGCGTCCCAATCGACCGCCAAGCTCAGCGAATCGCCAAATCGGCGCGCCTCGCGCTCGACATCGGCACGCTGGATGCTGGACAGCGGTTCGGGATCATCATCGTTGAAAGCTTCCAAATCGATATCCGCTTGGCGGTAAGGGGTCCCACCATCGGCCTCGCCAATCAGCCGGAAGCGTTGCGAGCCAAGCAGCATGATGTTGTAGCGCCCGTCGTCGAGCTCCTCGACCCCGACCAGCTCACCGATGCAGCCAACCCGGTACAGCGACGGCGGCTCGCCTTCGGTCGGTTGGATCATCGCGATCCGCCCCGGTCCGGCCATCGCATCCTCGACCATCGCGCGATAGCGATCCTCGAAGATGTGCAGCGGCAAATGCGACCGCGGGAACAGGATCGCCCCGGTCAGCGGGAACAACGGGATGCGGGTCGGTTTACTCATGTGAACAATAATGCCGACAGCCGCCGCCGGATTCCCCGGCCCCAAGGGTCGGCATAGCCCGCCGCCTCGAGCATCTGCAGCAGCTTCGCCTTGGCTGCGCCGTCGTTCCATGCCGCATCGCGCCCGATGATCGTCAGCAATTCCTCTGCCGCGCCGTCGCGGTCGCCCGATGCCATCATCGCATTGGCGATCGCCAGCCGCGCTTCGTGATCGTCGGGATCAGCTGCGATCCGCGCTTGCTCGGCGGAAATATCGGCTGCGGGCGCGCTCGCCACTTCGAGCGCAGCACGCGCCCGGGCGATCGCCGGATGGGTGGTCGATTGCTGGTCGATCGCATCGAGCAAGATCCGCGCCTCGTCGGGCTTGCCCTCGGCGATCACCGCACGGACCAGCCCGCCGATGACCTCCGGATTGGCCGGGTCCATGTCGTGGATCTGCGCGAAGATGCCCGCGGCGCGGGTCGCATCGCCCTCGGCCAGCACCTGCTCGCCCATCGCGATCAACGGCTCGACCTCGGCCTTGAGGTCCTTCGCCTCGCTCTTGACCGGCAATTGGCTGAGCAACTGATCGAGCGCCTTGGCGATCGCCGCTTCGGTGCGGAACTGGGTCAAATCCGCCACCGGCTGGCCCTGGAACATCGCATAGACCGTCGGCACCGACTGGATTCGGAACTGCGCGGCGATGACCTTGTCTTCGTCGACGTCGATCCGCTTCAGGATCACGCCGTGGTCGGCATAATCGGCGGCGACCTTATCGAGAATCGGGGTTAATTGCTTGCACGGCCCGCACCAGGTGGCGGTGAATTGAAGCACCACCAGCCCGGTCATCGACGGGGTGATGATGTCGCGCTCGAACCCCGCGATCGCCTCGCGCTCGGCCTCGCTCATGCCAACACTCGCCACTCTGTACATCTCCTCGGGCGATGACCGCCAATTTGGTCCTCAGGCCTAGATCACCGATATGGTCATTCGCCATGATGTTGTCGAGGTTGGCTGATGCGATCGGTGAAAGCGGCTTGCCGACCCCAAGGCACGATGCTAAGCGCCCGCTCCACCCGACCGGCACACGTGCATGGTCAAGCGTCAGAGCGGGCGTAGCTCAGGGGTAGAGCACAACCTTGCCAAGGTTGGGGTCGAGGGTTCGAATCCCTTCGCCCGCTCCAGACAAAACAGTCCGGGGGACTGATTTGTCTGGAGCGCGAAACGCAGTTGCGGCAACACCCGCAAGCGAAAAACGTTCCGACCTTCGTTACTTCTTCGTCGCCCGAAGCGCGGTCACTTCGTCGGGCGTCAGCTTGCGATTGGCGCGGACCGGGCAATAAGTTGGTCCGACCGCGTCGGGGATGGTAATTTCGGCGTCGGTGGCGGTGCAGATGAACCCGCCGGTGCGCGCCCGCAACGCAATCCGATTCTCGAAATCGAGCCGCGACGCGCAATAGCCGAGGGTCTTGAGCTCATAATAATCGCGGCTGTTGGTGTTGACGATGATCGTGTCGTCGGGCCCCTGACGAAATCCGCTGACATTGGCGGCTAAGAAGCATTGCCCGTTCTGCTGCTTGGCCGAGGTTTGCGCCGGTGCGGCTGGCGTCCCGGCATAGGCGCTGCACCCGCCAAGCAACACCAGCGCAAGCAATGGCAACAGCATCTTCATCGGCTCATCCTCTCGTCGTCTATCTCAACGCATGGGCGGCGCCTGCGGTTGCGGCAAGCTATCCTGCCTAGCGGTGCGCCGCGATCACTGCCTTGGTCACCGCCTGCATCATCCCCTGCGCCTGGCCGTCCGAGCGGTTGGGGATCGCCATCAGCGCCATCGCATAGACCGTCCCGTCGGGCGCGGTGAGCAGGCCGATGTCGTTGATCCCCCCGATCCGCCCGTTGAGCACTTGGCCCGTCCCGGTCTTGTGGTTCCAGTGCCAGCCCGCGCTGAGCGCCGCCTTGACCCGCGCCTTGCCGGTCCTGGTCTGGCCCATCGTGGTCAGCAGCCGGTTGGTCGACGCGGGCGACAGCAGATCGCCACGCTTCAGTCGCGCCAGCGCGGTCGCCACCGCATGCGGTGCCGCGCCGTCATAGGGATCGGCCAGATAGCGATCGAACGACGCGCGGCGGATCGGCATCGGCAGCGCTGAGCGCGCCTTGTAGAATGCGTCGCCGATCGAATAGCTCTGGCTCCACGTCAGCCCGGCGATCTTCGACTGGAGCGAGCGTTCGCCGTTGAAGAAACGTATCGCGCCGAGGCGCTTGGCGGCGATCATCGCGCGCACCGCGTCGGGCCCGCCGGTCGAGCGCATCAATTTGTCGTTGGCGGTATTGTCGCTCTCGGTGATCGCGGTGAACATCAACGCGCCGATGGTGGCGGTATGCCCTCCGCCGAGGATTTTGACCGCAAGCGGCTGGTGGAACAATGTCAAATCGTCGCGCCCGAGGGTGACCTGGTCACCAAGGCGCAATTTCCCGCGATCGACCGCGTCGAGCATGGTGATCGCGACCCATAATTTCGAACAGCTTTGCTGCGGGAACAGGCTGTTCGCACCATAGCCTATCTCCCACCCGTCGCGCAGGTTGATGATTGCAATCCCCGCCTTGCCGTCGAACGATCGGCCAATCCGTTCGATCGTATCGCGCAGGTCGAATGGCGCGGGGTTGCTGGTGATGATCGGTAAGCTCTGGCGCTGCGGTTGGGGCTGGACCGGAAGCGGCGCCAGCGGATCGCGCGGCTGGCTGGTCGCAGCAGTGGCGCTCGCGACCACGCCCAGCCCGACCAACAATCGCCGCACGATTGACGTCATGACATCATCCTCGCCCTAGCGCCCGCCGGTCAGCAAGGCCGAGCTTTCGACCTCGTCGAGCGCGCGATGCGCCGCGACATAGCGCCGTGCCTTGGCGATCCACGGCCCCGCTCGCGCCGCCCCGGGCAGTCGCATCGTCTCGGCCAGCGCGACATCGACCTGGCCCTGCTCGAGCCGCATCAGCGCCCGGTCGTACCGCGCTTCGGGCTTGGGCGACGACGCGTCGGCCCGGCGCACCGCGACGATCGACCCAAGTTCGCGCTTGAACCCTTGCCACAGCCCTTCGCCCGGCGCGCCGCGGCGAAGCTCGACGGCCAGCGCTCCATAATCGTTGGTCAATTCATCAAGCGTCACCGGGGTTCGCGACGAGGTGATGATCGTCGCCACCGCAACCGGATTTTGCACGCCGAACCGCTCGGCGAGCAAGGTCTCGAGATAGCCGAGCTGCACGCCGCGATCGATCGCGCGGCGGCTGGCGAAAGCGACCAGCAGGGCATCCGCCCGGCCAACCGATCCGGCGGTTTGCTGGGTCTTGCTTTCGACATTGCGCAACCGGGCATCGAGCGCTGCGATCCGGTCGGTCGCAGCTGGATCGATCGGTGCCACCACCACCGGCGAAGGAATATTTGCCACCGGCTGCACGGCAAGTGTCCGCTGCGGGGTCGGCGCTACACCGAGAAATTGCGCGCCCGCCTGCCACCGCGACAAGCCCCACACCGTCAGCCCCGCGCCGACCAGCAGCAGCAGGATCACCCACGCCAGGGTCGCAACCCACGGGGAGCGCGGCGTGTAGGGAGCGTTCATTGCACCCGATCCTGGCACAGCGCGCTGGCCAGGGCCAGCAACGCGCCGTCGGTCGGTGCCTCGATCGCCGCGACCCGCCGCCACCCGCCGCCGCATGCGTCGGCCGCCGCCTGGCTGATCGCCGCAATCGCAATGTCGCCGCGTTCGCTAACCAGCTCAGCCAGCCGCTGCCCGGCGCGCGCGCTGTGGACCATCGCCACCCCGCCGGCCAATTCGTCGAGCGACGGCGGCGGATCGATCGCGCGGCTGTCGTAAACCGCAATCTCGGTCGCGCCGGGGATCGCCTGGTGGTCGACCCCCGCCAGATGGAGCAGGCGCAAACCCGTCGGCACCTGGTCGATCAATGCCGCAGCCCCCGCCGGACCAATCCCGACCACATTGAGCCCAGCCGCGCGCGCTGCCGTCGCGGTCGCATCGCCAACGCAATAGGTTGGTAACGCGGTCAACGCCGCAAGCCCCGCTCCGCCGTGCCGCGCCGCATTGCCGCTGGTCAGTAGCAACGCGTCAAAGTCGCTCGCTTGCGGAACGGCCCAATCGACCGGTGCAATCTCGAACAATGGCACCGCGACCGCCTCGATCCCGGCCGCTTTGGCGCGCGCCAGCGTCGCGCTCGCCCCCGGCTCGGGCCGAAGCACGATTACCTTGTTCATTCGAACAACGCCCGCGTCGCCGCGCTCGCCCGGCCAAGAATTTCGCGCCCGAGCGCCGCCGCCTCGGCCTCGTCGGCGACGATCCGCTCTTCGGCGATCCGCTCGGTCCCGTCGCCGCTCAATATCTCTGCTCGAAGCCGCACGCCGTCGGGCAATATCTCGGCCAGCGCCGCTACCGGCGAATGGCAATTGCCGCCCAGCGCGCGCGAAAACGCCCGCTCGATCTCGACCGCCCGCCGCGTCGTTCGGTGGTCGATCGCGGCGAGCAAGGCGCGGATTTCATCATCGTCGGCGCGGCATTCGATCCCGATTGCGGCTTGGCCGGGTGCGGGCAGCATGACCTCGATCGGCACCGGCGCGCCTTCCTCGATCCCCAGCCGGTCGAGCCCGGCGGCGGCGAGCATGGTCGCGTCAGCCTCGCCGCGCGCGATCTTGTCGAGCCGGGTCTGGACGTTGCCGCGGATCGGCTCGATGTGCAGGTCGGGCCGCCAATGGAGCAATTGCGCGGCGCGGCGCGGCGACGATGTGCCGACGGTTCCGCCCGCAGGCAGCGCCTCGATCGACCGCGCACCGATGATCCGGTCACGAACGTCGGCGCGCTGCATCATCGCGGCGATCACCAACGTGTCGGGCCGGTCGCCCTCGACATCCTTCATCGAATGAACCGACAAATCGCTCTCGCCGCTCAATAGCGCGAGGTCGAGTTCCTTGGTCCACAATGCCTTGCCGCCGACCTCGGCCAGTGGCCGGTCCTGGATCTTGTCGCCGCTGGTGCGGATGGTGCGGATAACTACTGTCCCGGGCGCCCAGCCATGCGCCGCTTCCAATGCGCCCGCGACACTATGCGCCTGCGCCAGTGCCAGCGGCGATCCGCGCGTTCCAAGGGTGATCAATCGTTCCATGCCCGCCGCACTAGCCGAGGGCGGGGCGTTAAGGCAAAGGGGTAGGGTCCAAACCCACTACCAACGAGGCCGCGATGGTGACGAAAAGGCGCTCTGGGAGTGAGCGAGTAAAGACAGGTAGGCGTTCCTACGTGGCAAGCGAGCGAGCGTGCCACAGCGCCTTTTCGTCCCACCCGAAGGGCAAGGCCCTGCCGGCGCTAGATCGGAAGAGCACACGT
>ENA-OBIT01000028-OBIT01000028.1-metagenomes-genome-assembly--contig:-NODE-28-length-49482-cov-12.1372_pt1 | contig 49482 bp, 40 predicted proteins | sample MGYA00153386_OBIT01 | MGnify analysis MGYA00153386
ATACTTTTCGCAACCGTCACTTTGCCGTTGATGACTACACTTTCATTATTGCCAATAGTCAATTTACTGTCAAGTGGCTGGAGAAACGCTGGAACTTGCAGCCAACTTTTATGCTTTATCCGCCCGTGGAAATGGCAACAGTAAAAGTGCCGAAAGAAAAGATTATTTTAGCTGTGGGACAGTTTGAAGCTGGGGGAACAAAAAAGCAAATCGAACTAATTAAAGCTTTCCGCAGTTTGCTAGCAGATTATCCCGCAGAACTTCAAGGATGGCGACTAATTTTAGCTGGTAGTAGCATTCCGAAAAATCCTTATTTAAAGACGGTTCAGAATCTTTTAAAGCAAGATTCGAGGCCGATCGCACTCAAAGTCAATGCTGACTTGGATCAGGTAAAATCGCTTTATGCTAAATCGAGCATATTTTGGCACGCCTGCGGTTTGGGTGAAGTTAATCCTCAAAGATTTGAGCATTTTGGGATGGCGACTGTGGAAGCAATGCAAAACAGTTGTGCTCCTATCGTCTTTGGTGGTGGCGGCCAACCGGAAATTGTCGAACACGGGCGATCGGGCTTTTTGTTCAATACCGTTGAGGAACTTTGCCAGTATTCGCATCAGCTAATTGTTAATCCCGATTTGCTAGCAGAACTTCAAGCTGGTGCACAGCAGCGCAGTCAGAACTTTAGACTGGCAGGTTTCGAGAAAAAAGTCAAGAGTTTTTTTGAGATTATTCACCAAGAATATGCTACAATTCGGCTGCCAAATCCCGGCGATATAGCGAAAATGCTCGATGTTGATCGCGATCGATAGATTGTGTAAGGGCGGGTTTTATAAACATAAAGTTCATGATAAAAAATAATTTATACCAATTTTTTGTGAGGCTGCATATAATCCGATCCCCCCTAGCTAAGAGGGCGGGCACGGGGGCACCGCCCCTACTAAGGGGGGGACAAGATTCCGATCAAAGTCCCCCTTCTTAAGGGGGATTTAGGGGGATCGAGTTGGATAGGGCGGGTTTGGGAAATGATTGGTTTGAGACGATTATTGTTGGTAAAATACGCCCCTACAATTGGGATAAATTCTGTTGCATAAAATCATGTCTAATTCACTGTTAATAAATTTGTCCTTCTTAACTCCCGAACCGACGGGACTCGGAACTTATGCCGCTAATCTTTTCCCGCAACTGCAAAAGCTAGAACCAACATTACTTGTTTCCCAGCAAATTGAGGATTATACTTGCTACCAAATTCCCGAAAACTTGACGCCCAATCGAGGTACGAAAGGGCAAATTAACAGGCTAATATGGACTCAATTTGAGTTACCTAAGATTTGCCAAAAGTTGCAATCAAATCTTATATTTTGTCCTATTCCCGAAGCACCTTTGTATTCTAAGTGCCGCTACATCGTCACAGTTCATGATTTAATTCCTTTGCGATTTGCCCAACGGTTTTCGCGTTTGACAGCTTATTTTCGCTACTATATCCCGCAGGTTTTGCGGCAAGCAGAACATATTATTTGCGATTCTGAAGCAACTGCGGCAGATGTTGCTAAATTCTTCCAGATTCCGCCTCAGAAAATGACCGCAATTCCTCTAGCTTGCGATAATCTTAATTTTAGATATCTCGACTTACCAGCCAAAAATTATTTTCTTTATACTGGTAGACACGATCCTTACAAAAACTTGGAAAGATTAATTGCTGCATTTGCGAGTTTAGCCGATCGCACAAACTATGAATTGTGGCTAGCCGGGCCTTCAAATGCTTACACGCCGCAGTTAATCGCACAAGTCGAACAATTGGGTTTACAATCTTCAATCAAGTTTCTCGGTTACGTTTCCTACTCTCAATTGCCCGTATTGATGAATCAGGCGATCGCCCTGGTATTTCCCACGCTTTGGGAAGGCTTCGGGTTGCCAATTCTCGAAGCAATGGCCTGCGGTACACCCGTCATCACTTCCAACCTGTCATCGATGCCAGAAGTAGCCGGAGATGCGGCATTATTAGTCAATCCTTATAGCGTCGGAGAAATCGCCCACGCCATGCAAACAATAGCGACAGATTCAAAAGTGCGATTGAACTTAAAAAAAGCTAGTTTAGCGCGATCGGCTGAATTTAGCTGGCACAAAACCGGAGAAGCAACCGCCAACATCTTACAAAAATACCTTTAAATGTTCCCTCTCTGCGCACTATTGTTAGCAACAGGCAAGATGCCTGTTCATAAAAAGCTAAATTTTCTTGTGAAACAGGCAAGATGCCTGTTCATAAAAAGCTAAATTTTCTTGTGAAACAGGCATCTTGCCTATTCATAAAATTAATTGAGAATAGTACAATATCTCAGGTCAAATAAAAAAATCTCGCCAAAAAACCGCAATCTACAAATTATCCCATGCCTAATCCCCAATCAAAATTACTAATCAACCTCTCCTTCCTAATTTCCCAACCAACCGGCTTAGCCATCTACGCCAAAAACCTATTTCCCCACCTAAAATCTCTCAATCCAACATTACTAACAGCCGAAAATTTTCCCAATAGTAACTGCTACCAAATCCCCGCTAACCTCACACCAGAACAAGGAACCAAAGGACACATCAACAGGCTGCTGTGGACACAAACCCAAATTCCCAAAATTTACAAACAGCTAAAATCTAATCTTTTATTTTCCCCAATTCCCGAAGCTCCTTTATTTACCAATTGTCGCTATATAATTACAGTACACGACTTAATCGCACTGCGATTTCCCCGCCGCTTCGATCCTCTCACGCCTTATCATAAATATTACATTCCCCAAGTGCTACGGCAGGCTCAACACGTCATCTGCGACTCTGAATCAACTGCCAAAGATATCGCGGATTTTTGCAAGATTCCAAGTTCTTTAATATCGCCAATTTTTCCCGGCTACGATGCCAATTTTTTCCGCTTTTTAGACTTGCCAACTAGCAATTATTTTCTGTATATGGGCCGCCACAATCCTCACAAAAACGTGCAGCGAGTTGTGGCAGCTTTTGCGGCTTTGCCTGATAATTCTGAGTATGAATTGTGGATCACAGGATCGGCAGACAAACGATATACGCCACTGCTGAAAGCGCAGGTTCAAGAATTGGGATTGTTCGATCGAGTAAAATTCCTCGATTACCTCCCGGCGGCAGACTTGCCCAAAGTCATCAACCGGGCGATCGCCCTGGTATTTCCCAGTCTTTGGGAAGGATTCGGTCTCCCTGTGCTCGAAGCAATGGCCTGTGGGACTCCTGTCATCACCTCTAACCTATCTTCGATGCCTGAAGTGGCTGGGGATAGCGCATGGTTAGTCAATCCCTACAGCGTCCCGGAAATAGCCGCTGCTATGCAACAGCTGGCAACGGATGCTAAAGTTCGATCGCACTTGCGCGAACTCGGTTTGGCTAGGGCAAAACTATTTAGCTGGGAAAAGACGGGCCGGGAAACTGCTGCTATTCTCGATCAATATCTTTAATTTTTTCAGCAAACAAAACAAACGATCGCGTTTAGGGTGCGATCGGCATGGTTGTAGGGACACGGCAGTGCCGTGTCCCTAAAATTACTGCCGTGTCCCTAAAATTACTGCCGTGTCCCTAAAATTACTGCCGTGTCCCTAGGAGAGAAAGGCAAAATTAGCCTTTTACTTATTGATACCCAACTGATCGCCCCGCTTGTACTGCTGATAAGCAGCAAAAAACAGCCCCGCCAGAGTAACAAAAATTAGACCCAGAACAATACCTGAAAGTAGCGGTTCTACCATGAGAGCTCCTTAACGTTAAGATTTAACAACCTATCTTTAATATTACCAGCACTTACACAGATGAATTTTGGCATTCATTGCGTTTCAAGCCTTGAGAAGGCTTGATATCCCCGCTGGGAAGGATTAAGCTATGTTATGAGAAATAAATTTTCTTGTAGATACTATTTTTAAATTGAAATCCTTTGAATCACCAACTTGCCACGAATGAAATTAGAAACCCGATCGAGCGACTTGCCATATTTGCGATCGCGGTGTTGCTTGCCATCATATTGGCGAATATGACAATTCGTCAGTTTCAAGTCGCCGATCCCTACGTCAAAAGCGTACTATCCCTGACTGGCGACCAGTTTCAGGGTTCAGCCATCTTTCAAATGAACTGTGCAGGGTGTCACATATCCGCTCCAGAGAGTCAAGTCGGGCCGAACTTATACCGAGTGTCCGATCGCAAATCCGAATTCGATCTGATCCGCCAAGTCACCAGCGGGCGAACCCCACCAATGCCGCAGTTTCAGCCGAGTCCGCAAGAAATGGCCGACTTGCTGAAATATCTCCAACAGATTTAACCAAAGAAGGGGAACGGAATGCGTTCTCCTTCTCTAGATTTTGCAAACAAGAGTGAAGTGCGCGGAGTGCGCACCTACTGGAGACTAGAGACTAAACCAGCAATGTAAAATTGCTCGCCGATAGCTGGCTAGGAAGCACGCCGGACACTATAGCCAGAATCTGGTTGTTGCTGGCGATCGCCGTTGAGCCATTAGTTTGGGTAAGTGACAGTTGATTGAAGTCCAAACCGCCCACCAACAGGATCGAATCAAGTCCTGCCGTAAAGTTGATCAACGTATCAGTTCCTGCACCTGCTGCCAAGACAAAGCGATTGATGCTGGTGCCACCGACGAGGGTATCATTACCGCTGCCACCAAAGAGCAAATCGTCGCCGCTGCCGCCAAAGAGCAAATCATCGCCACTGCCGCCAAGCAAGGTATTGTTACCTTCACCGCCACAGAGAGTGTCATTGCCTTGATCGCCCAATAGCACATCATCGCCAAAGCCTCCCAACAATATGTCGTCGCCTTTGCCACCGTACAAGACATCATTGCCTTCGTCGCCAGAAATCGAGTCGTTGCCGCGATTGCCATAAATAGTATCGTCGCCGATATCGCCGAAGATCAGGTCAAAGCCTTTGCCACCGAAGAGAGTGTCGTTATCGATGCCGCCATAGATAGTATCGTTGCCCGTGTTGCCATTGATGTAATCGCCACCTTCTTGGCCAAAGATCAAATCGTTGCCACCCAACCCGAAGATAGAGTCACTGTTGGCACTGCCCACGAGGGTATCGTCGCCGTTAGTGCCGACGATCGTATTGTTCCGCGAAGGAGTTGTAGGCAGAATGGGAAGAGGGTCAATTCTGGAGAAATCGTCAGGGCAAACCAGATTTGTCGGTTCTGGGGTGGGAGTCGGAGTCGGTTCAGGAGTCGGACTTGGAGTCGGTTGTGGACTTGGAGTCGGCCCGGGTAAAGGCAACGGATTGGGCGTTGGTGCGGGCGTTGGTGCAGGCGTCGGCGTTGGTGCAGGCGTCGGCGTCGTTACAGGCGTTGGTGTCGTCGCCGGTGTTGGGGTCGTTATAGGCTGTGCCAGGGAGTTCCCGAAGTTGATGCCACTGACAATAGCACCCGAAGTTAGCGCGATGTCCGCCGGGTTAGGGGTGCTTTGGGTAAACCCAGCTTGGTTGATTTCCCGAACGCTGTAGGTTCCCGGCGTTAGGTTCGTGAACAGGTAGTTACCGCTGGCGTCTGTGGTGGTAGTAATAGGAACAGGAGCAGGAGTACCAGGGGTTCCAGCTACCAGATTGGTTAATACAATTTGGAAATTGGGTAAACCCGGTTCTCCGGCATCCTGAATGGCATTGTTGTTACTATCTCGGAACTTCAAACCTCGGATCGTACCCGGTTGGGGCAGGAAGTTGCCAAAGTCAATGCCTGTGATTTTATCTCCGGCCTTCACCGTAATGTCGGCGGGGAGCGCAGTCGTCGGTATCGAGTCTTTTTGCTGGACTTCCCTTACCTTGTAAGTACCTGCGGGTACTTCCGTGAGAGTGTAGTTGCCGTTGGCGTCGGTGATGGTAGTCAGTTCGCCCTGATCGAAGACTCCATTTGTCGGGTTGCTGTCGATGAAGATTTGCCAATTTGGCAGCCCGACTTCTCCGGCATCCTTAATTTTGTTTTGGTTGACATCGCTGAATTTAGTCCCGCTAATCGTACTCGACTCAAAGAAGTTGCCGAAGTTGTTGTTTTGGGAGTCGAGTCCGCTGGTAAGTGCTACTGTCAACGCGCTGGAAATCGCAGGCGTGGCTGCGTTGGCGGCCGGCTTGGTTTGTATCCAGCCTGGTTGCAATACTTCGCGAATGTTGTAGGTGGCAAATGGCAGGTTCGTGAACTCGTACTTACCGGCAACATCAGTGACGACGCTGGCTTCGGTTGGGTCTTTGACGCCGTTGTTGTTGGCATCGGAGTAGATTGTCCAGCCTGCCAAGACTGGTTCGGTGGCCTCTTGCGTGCCATTTTTGTTGCGATCGTTAAATTTGAACCCGCTGATCTTGCCAAACTGGAAGTTCCCGAAGTTTTGACCCGCGATCGGGGTGTTGCTGACGGGGTTGATTGTATAAAAAGCTGGGCCGCCGGTTTGTGAGAAACCAGTCGGTACGTCTTCTCTCACAAATTGCCGACCGCTACCAACGCCCGTAAAGCTATAAGTACCAGGAGCCGCAGGCGCTGTTCCGGTAACTTGAGATGCGACTTCAGCGTCGCCAGTATCTAATGTGCTGTTATTGTTAGTATCCTTGAACAACCGAATCGTAGTACCGTTCAGGGGCGTATCATCGGGACTGAAGGCGTTACCTGTAAGGTCGGTGAATTTGGTACCGCTGACGGTGATGTTCTGGAAAACGCCGATCGCAGGGGCGATAACGGGAGTACCACTGAGGGCGGGAACCAGAATTGGCGCAGCGGGGAAAGAGATGCTGGAGTTGGCTGGGGCCGTGGCTTGGATCAGGTAATTGCCGGGGCCGATATCGGGGAACAGGTAATCTCCGGCTCCCGCAGTCGTTGCCGCGCCGACAACTGTATCTGTGCCGACTTGTAGCGTGCCGTTGGCATTGGTGTCTTTGTATAAAGTGACGACGACGCCGTTTAATACAGTGTCGGTGGGATCTAAGACGGCGTTGCCGGCGAGATCGGTGTAGGTTTTGCCTGCGATCGAAGTTTTACGGAAATTACCGAAGTTAGCACCAGTAACATCAATTACACCTGTGGAAGCCGGAGTCGGGCCGACAGTCTGTATCCAATCAGTGAGAGGCGTTCCAGCCGGAGGCGCTTCAGTAATCGGAGTAGCGGTTTTGACATCCCGGAGGGTGTAAGTACCGTCGGCTGCGGTAGTAGCGATTTTCGTGCCTACAGAAATCGCCCAGCCTGGGAGACCTGGTTCAGCAGCTTGTCTGACGCCATCGCCGTTAAGGTCGTTAAATTTAACGCCTGTGACGATCGGGCCGTATTCATAAGCACCGATATCAATAGCAGTGCCGATCGTCCGAGGAAAGCCAGTACCGCGTGGGTCAGTAGTCCCCACCGCCAGTGCAGTGCTACCGCCGTTGATGGCTGGATTAATTACCGTCGCCGTGCTGTCAGCCAAAGCATAGGTGAGAGGAACGGCTGTAGCCTGGTTCAATCCTGCGGGACTGACGATGACACTTGTGAGAGGAACTGTCGCCGGCAATAGATTAGCCGCTGCGAAGCCCGTGCTGCCAGCAAAACTCCCGATTAAATTGTTAGTGCTGGCGGCAGCGAATGCCCCAAATACGTCAGGACTTGCGCCGCCCAGATTCCCTGCGACGATCGAATTCCTGACAGTCACAGTACCGCTGTTAGTCGCAATGCCCCCGCCATTAGCCAAAGCAACAACAGTAGAAGTAGCAGTGTTAGCAGTGATCGTGTTGTTAGTCAGAGTTGCAGTAGCGCCGTTGTTGACAAAAATCGCGGCACCCGCCCCAGCACCCGCTGTAGCGCCCGCGCCACCCGCAGCGCCTCCTGTTACTATGTTGCCGAATAAAGTGCTGTTGCTCAGGGTCAAACTGCCAGCATTCACAAAAATTGCACCTCCCAGGCCGGCACCGCCACCGCCACCTAAGTTGTTAGTGCCACCAAGACCACCTGTGGTTAAACCTCCGAGGGGTGTGCTGATTTCTCCTAATGTACCACTACCGCCACCTCCACCGAAGCCACCGACACCGCCGTTCCCACGAGCGCCCGCGACACTGCCAGTACCGCCTGCGCCACCAGCACCGCCGCCGCCACCGAATCCGGCTGCGCCGCCAATACCACCAACGCCACCAGCACCTACGACGCCAGTACCTGCGACACCGCCGACACCGCCGATACCGCCGCCACCGCCACCGCCTCCGATCGCACCGCCAGCGCCGCCACCGCCACCAATGCCGCCAGCGCCACCGTTAGTACCGAGGGTACCAGCGCCACCAACGCCGCCAGCACCGCCGACGCCACCGTTGAGACCAGTTCCTGGCAATCCGCCAGTTCCAGGGCCACCATTACCGGCTGTACCACCGGGGCCGCCGGGGCCACCAGGACCGAGGCTTGGGTTGCCGGTGAGGCCTGTTAGACCTGGGCCACCTGCGGACACGAAGGGAAATAGTCGTGCAAAATCGGTGTTGCCGCCTGGGCCTGCGGCCGCTGGAGCGACAGGAGGAGCACCGCCCGCACCACCCGTAGCGCTGTTAGCACTGAAGGTAACGCTATTGACTGTGACAGCGCCGCTATTAACAAATAGTGCGCCTCCCATGCCGGCTGCACCGCCACCGCCGCCCGTACCAGCGCCGCCTAATGCTCGCCCACCGGTAATTGTCAGGTTGGAAAAGCTGACTGCACCACCGTCTAGAAAAAAGCCCCGGTTGCTACCGAGATTTACGGTGAAACCACCGCCAGTAAAGGTGATGGGGTTAGAAATTCGGGGCAGAACGTCTCCCGCTGCTAAGGTGATGTTGCCCGTGATGGGGATGGTGTCAGCATCGGGTAAAGCGTTAGCTAGAATAATCGCATCTCGCAGTGTGGCAAATGTGGTGACTAAAACACCGCTGTATGCTTCTCTCGCCTCTGCGGAAAATGCCAAAGCTGTCTCTATTTTTCCTGTGGAAACTTCCAATTCCCAGTCTCCACCCAAGGCTGCATTCCCAGTCAAGTTATCCGAAGCGGCAACTTCTGCCCCGGTGAGCTGGCTCAGCCTTTGCACAAAAGCGACACCGACTTCTGTGGCGGCGATGTTGCAACCGTAAAGTAGAATTTCGGGTTTAGCTGTAATTTGAGAGTTCGAGTTTGCTTCGGCTGGTAGGGCAAACCATTTTTCTAGCCGATCGCGATAAGTTTCAATGTTGCTAAGATTAAGTTCTGTTGCGCCGATTTGGACGCTGGCTGCTGCGCCGTGAGACAGAATATGGACGGCTGCAATATTTGTCCGTTGTTTAAGTGTTTCAGAGATTTGTTCGATGCCGTCGCGATCGCCCTTGAGAACAATAACTTCTGTATCGGAATTTGTAGTCTCTGTTAAGTTTTGGTAGTCTTTAACTTTTGAATCTACGAAAAGCAACTGGTGTCTCGGTTCTTTGTCAAGTTTCATGATTAAATTCCTCTGGTACACGCACACATCAAATTCATAGCACAAACCAAGCGCAGCAACGATCGATCTTTTTCCGGTGTGGATGAGATTCGATCGCTCCTAACTTTCACCTAAATTGAATATTGACAAAAGCGCTTTTCAATGCAACGCCTAAAATAACTGAGTTAGTTTGATGGTGTAGAAGTTTTAAAGCTGGATATTGTTCCGGCTGTTAGAAAAATATTTAAGAAGATTTGTGCGCGGTTTTTTGTAATATAACAAAGATGAAGAGTATACCAGGTTTGATAAAATTTGTCAATCAAATAATTGACGGAGGGCGATCGAGGTTATTTGTGATTGGTTATTGGCGATCGGTGATTGGTTATTTGCGTCGCCCTGAGCGGAGCGTCGCAAATAACCATTAACCAGTGACTAACTACCAATTTTCCTCAGTCGGATTATTGGAATTGCTCCAGATTTCCACATCTAAATCGTTGAGATAAATCAGAGCACTTTCAATCTGTTGAGCAGTACCGTTAAGTTCCAAATCAAACCAACCATCATCGGTAGTTTTAGCACCCAACAAAGCAGCATTAAAATTCACCTTCAAACCGTATTCGGAAATCAGGTTAGAGATCACAGGTTCCTGATGGTATTCTTTGGGGACGCGAATCCGAATGCGGGTTTGAGTTGGTCTGGTGTCGCCGATGTCGGATTGCGGGAGGTCTGATTGTTGAGTTTGGTGAAAATTGTCGATCGGCTCAAATTCAGATTCGCTATTGTTTTGAGATAACATTGTGGCCTCCTAATGTTTGTTTCATCTTACATTTTCTACCATTCTCAATTAGCCTTTTATGAAAGGCTTTCCGGCCTGTTCCACAAAGAGTATATTAGGTGCATCTCAATGTGGCAAGGGCGAAGCATTCCGGTAGACAATTTATTAGTTATAAGCAAAGATTTACTGCCGGAATGCTTCGCCCCTACGAAGCTATTTCCAAAAATGAGATGCACCCAGTATATTTCTTTCTTGTGGGGTGGGCATCCTGCCCGCCCTTAAAATACAATATTACTCTTACTCAACCTCCTTAATGCTAGTTTTTTGTTCCAAAATCTCCTTAAGCACGAGGGTAACAACTGCTAAAAGACCGAGAACTACCGCCGCTGAAAATGCTGCTTGCGTCGCGTACTGCTTGTAAGCATCCTCGACAAACAAAGGCAATGTCTGAGTTTTTTTAGCAATATTTCCCGACACCACAGACACGGCTCCAAATTCTCCCATTGCTCTAGCATTTGTCAAGATTACTCCGTAAAGCAATCCCCACCGAATATTCGGAAGCGTCACATTCCAGAAGATTTGCCAATCATTTGCTCCCAAAGTTTTCGCGGCTTCTTCTTGCTCTTTGCCGACTTCTTCCAAAACTGGAATTACTTCGCGGGCGACAAAAGGTAGAGTGACAAAAGCAGTAGCCAGCACCATTCCGGGGAAAGCAAATATAATCTTAATTCCGGCAGTTTCTAGCCACGGGCCGAACCATCCCAGCCGACCGTAAAGTAGTACGATCATTAAACCTGCAACTACTGGAGATATGGCAAATGGCACGTCTAAAATGCTGATTAATAGGGTGCGTCCGCGAAATTTGTTGCGGCCGATTACCCAAGCTGCACATAAACCGAATACCGTATTTATAGGTACTACTATCAAAGCAATTAGTAGGGTAAGTTGGGCGGCGGACAGAAAATCTGGCGAGGTTAAGTTGCTCAAAAATGGCTCGAATCCCTTTTTGAAAGCTTGGTAAAAAACGTTGAGAGTTGGGATAAATAAGACGAGAGCTAGATAGCCGATCGCAATTCCGATCAATGTGGGCTTTACCCAGGCTTTGTCTTTGCCCCGCGACGAACCAACAGGCGGAACTTTATAATTTTTTGATAAATCTAGATCAGCCGTCATAGCGTCTTCTCCATGCTTGTAAAACGTTGATTGCAAACAGCATTGCTAGGGAAATTGCTAACATGACTGTGCCGATTACTGTGGCTCCTGCATAATCGTACTGTTCCAATCTTTGGAAAATTAATACTGGTGCAATTAAATCTTTGAACGGCACGTTGGAAGCGACAATTACAGTAGAACCGTACTCGCCAACTGCTCGCGAAAATCCGAGGGCAACTCCGGTTAAAATTGACGGAAACAGCGGTGGCAAAACTACTCGCCAGAAGGTTTGAAATTGTGAAGCACCCAAGCACCAAGCTGCTTCTTCGATGTCTTTTTCCATTTCGTGTAAAACTGGCTGTACAGTGCGCACGATAAAGGGCAAGGAAATGAAAATCATGGCTATTCCTACGCCTAAGCGAGTAAATGATATTTTGATTCCCAAGGGCGCAAACAGCGAACCGATCCAGCCGTTATCGCTGTAAACTGTGGCGATGGTTAAACCGGCGACGGATGTTGGTAGTGCAAAGGGTAAATCGACGGCTGCATCGACAATTCGTTTTAAGGGAAAGTCGTAGCGGACTAATACCCAGGCGATTAATGTGCCGAAGACTCCGTTAATTAATGCTGAAATTAAGGCTGTAACAAAGGTAACATCGTAGGCGGAAAGGGCGATCGGGCTTGTGGCTATTTTCCAGAATTCACTGGGGCTTGCTGTGCTGGCTTTCAGCAGCAATGCTGTGACTGGGAGCAATAGCATGATGCTGAGGTAGCCGAGGGTGATTCCCCAAGGTAATGTTATTTTGCCGATCGCCCTTTTGATATTCTGAATAGGAGATTGAGGATTATTGGTTGGAGATATTGCAGTCATAATTGAATAGCCTTGAATTGGAAAGAATAATTTTGAGATACTGTAGGGTGCGTCGCCATCAACAATCTGCAAGGAAAGATCGAGTATCTAATAGCGACGCACCATACTAATTTTGAGATACTGTAGGGTGCGTCGCCATCAACAATCTGCAAGGAAATATCGATTATCTAATAGCGACGCACCCTACCAGATACTACGAACCGAGGAAGGACTGAAGTCCTCACTACGAACTGAGGAAGGACTGAAGTCCTCACTACGAACCGGTGCTGATTGAATTAGCGTTTAATTGAACCTTGGATTTTGTCAAATGCGGCTCCGTCATCGAAGAATTTCTGCTGAATTTCTCCCCAACCTCCTAAGTCTTTGGCTGTAAATAGGGTTTTGACGGGGGGATATTTTTTGGCAAATTCTGGTTCTGCTGCTACTGTGGCATCTACTGGGCGGAATCCGGCTTTGGCAAATTCTCGCTGAGCTTCTGGGGTGTACAGATATTTGACAAATGCTTCGGCGACTTCGCGAGTGCCGTGTTTGTCTACGTTTTTATCGACAATCGCGATCGGATTGTCGATCGACACATTCACATCTGGAATAGTATAAGTCGGTTTTTCGCCTTTCTGACCTGCCAAAATAATCTCGTTTTCGTAGTTGATTAAGGCGTCGCCTTGCCCTTGTTTGAAAAATACGTCGGTGGCTTCGCGGGCATCTTTGGTCAGAATCGGGACGTTTTTGTAGACTTTAGTCGTAAAATCTAATGCTTTGGCGTCGTCTCCTCCGGTTTTGAGAACCGAGCCCCAAAGTGCGAGGAAATTCCAGCGGGCAACTCCTGATGTTTTGGGATCTGCTGTAATTAATTTCACTCCGTCTTTGCTTAAATCTTCCCAGTTTTTGATGTTTTTGGGATTGCCTTCGCGGGTGACTATTCCGGCTACGGATTTGCTGACGATGCCTTCGTTGGGGACTTCTTTTTCCCACCCTGGTTGGATGAGTCCGGCTTTCTCGATTTTCGCGGTGTCAAGCGCGAGGGCTAGGTGTACGATGTCGGCTTCTAATCCGTCAATTACGGCCCGGGTTTGGGAACCGGAACCGCCGTAACTTTGACTGAATGTCACGGTTTGGCCTTTTTCTTTTTGCCATTGTTCGACAAATTTGGGAATTATGGCTTCGTGGGCGGCTTTGGTGACTGCGAAGGAAACGAGGGTTAATTCTACTTTGCCTTTGTTGGCTGCTGGGCTAGCACCGCCGGGACTGGCTGCGGGGTTGTTGGTGGTTCCCAAACCGCAGGATGCAACAGCCAGACTTAAAGTTATTCCCACTAAAAATAGCGACACAAATCTTTTGATCGCAGTCAATAATTGACTCTTGTTGGCTGGCTGCTGTTGCGACAATTGAAGCTGTTGAGTTATGCGTTGCCACGGGCTCATATATCTGTTCCTCTGATAAATGTACGGTTATTAGGTCGGGATACCGTACTTATGCTTGTGAAGTACGATTATAGACAAGAGTGAGTAAAAATGGCAATAAAAAAAATGAATTGGGGGAATTCAGGGTCGATCGAATATCGTGAAGTCTTTTCCCTCGGTGTTTTCGATTCATATTCGCGGTAAAATGTAAACCGCATAAATACTACGATCGAGTTAAGGTGCTAAGGCGTAGCTGCACGATACGCCTTACTGATACGTCGCTCGATCGGACATTTGGTCGATCGAGCCTGTGAGTCCCCGCTAAGTGCGGAATACGCCTGACCAATCGCTAGCCCTTAAATTAATCAGAAAAAGTTTTAACTGGTATGTCCTTACCCCGCCCCGTCTCAGACACGCTAATCGAACTGTTGAAGCCTGTAGCCTGCGAATTGGGAGAAAGATTGGGAGCAAGCGCTATCAAAGAACGCTATGCAGAAATTGAGCCGTCTGGTTCTTCCGCTTTGAACCAGCAAATCAAAAAAGAACCCCGTTGGATTAAAGCACAAATAAAATATTTGCAGCGACAGCAGGCTAGAGAACAAGAATTAATTGCGATCGCCAGTTTAGAGCAAGAATGGGTAAAGGAAGAACGAATTAATCGAGTTAAGGCAGAAGAAGTAAGAGATAAGCGGGCAATTAGCCGGCTTTCCCGCGAGTTAATGCGGGAGTTTCAATCAGAAGCAATTCGAGTTAAGCTCAGCGAAATTCAAACTATTTGGGACAGAGATAACTGGTTTTCTAATTTGAGCAGGCAGGAAACTGAACAAATTTTGCAGCAACAGCAGCACCGATTGCTGTTGTTAGTTGCTCCCGCCAAAATTAGCGAAGATTGCCCGGATTCGTTTCGCCACAATCTGAATATCGAGCTGCCGGCTAAGTTGAGGTCTTTTTTGAACCAGCACTATCCCCAGCACGGAGAGTTGTGTCCGGTTCAGTTTTACGGAGACTATTTCAAAAAACCGATTTCTGATATTGATGTGGAACGGTTGCAGACTGTTTTGTCTCCCGTTCCGACAGCTATACTTTACAGCGATATCAGCGATTATGAAGTTAATTTTCATGTCGGTTTCTGGGGCATCATCAATCAGAGCGTTTCTCTAGTGGCGATGCAGCCTTGGAATTGGGAAGAGGTTTATCATCAGTTGGAAGCTGAAGGGAAAGATGAGAAGCTGAGTCTGCGGATTATTCGGCAAATAATTGTGACAATTCATAAGTTATTAGCCGCTTTTTTAGCTGATTTGTATTATTTAAATATCGATTTTACTCACGAACCTCAGCTATTTAATTTAGAGGCGGAATTTGCTCAGGAATGGTTTTCTAAAGATTGGGTTTTGCCGTATATAGAAACTCTTAAAGAAATTCAGGATCAGCAACGCATAACTTATAAGGGAGAGATGCGACGGCTGGCGCTGCGAGAGGCAAAGGCTAGGGCGGAACGCAAGCGTTTGGAGGAGGATGAACTCAAGCGCAGAGAGGAAGAAACGGCGGAATCAGTGCGGGCGAAGGAATTAGCTCACCAATTTAAAAATCTGAAATGGCGGTGCGTATACACGCTACCGGGACATTCATCGTTTGTGAATTCTCTGGCGATTAGTCCTGATGGCAAAAATCTGGCTAGCGGCAGTTGGGATAAAACTATTAAGATTTGGAATTTAGAAACTGGGGGATTAATTGGCACTCTGACGGGACATACCGATCGCGTAAATTCGGTGGCGATTAGCTATGACGGAAAAATGCTGGTCAGCGGCAGTTCGGACGAAACAATTAAGTTTTGGAATTTGTACAGCGGTGATTTACTTTGTACTTTTCCGGGACATTCTATGGAGGTGAATTCGGTAGCGATTAACCCGAAGGGACAGGTGATTGCTAGCTGCGGCGGGGCTGATAATACGATTAAGCTTTGGAATTTGCGGACGGGTGAGTTGCTGCGGACTTTGAGGGGTCATTCTGATAATGTGAATGCCGTGGTTTTTAGCCCGGATGGTAAAATATTGGCGAGTGGCAGTTCGGATGCGACGAGCAAAATTTGGGATGTGGAAAGTGGTAAGTTGCTGCGGACTCTTTCGGGGTTGAATGTTGGGGTGAATTCTGTGGCGATCGCACCGGATGGTCAAACTCTGGCTAGCGTTAGCAATGATTATACGATTAAGCTGCGGAATTTGCACACGGGCAGTTTGTTGCGGATTTTAAATTCTAATTCGGCCAACGGAAAGGGTGTAGCGAATTTAGGAATGAATGAGGCGCTGCATATTTTGCAGAATTATGTGAGTCGGGGCGATTCGGTTGCTATAAGTCAGGACGGTTTGACTTTGGCTAGCGGCTGCGATGATAATACGATTAATATTTGGAATTTGCAGACGGGGGAGCTGTTGAGCGCTCTTAAGGGACATTCGGGTACGGTGTACTCGGTGGCGATCGCACCTTCGGGCAATTTGCTCGCCAGCGGCAGTGCGGATGAGACGATTAAGATTTGGCGCTGCGATTAGTTAGTTGGCATAGGTTGAATGAGGATAATTTTAGTTTTTCCTTTGCGGCGAGGGCTTTTGGGCGAATTCGATAATTTTTTTGGGCGGAGGGGTTGCGCTAATGACTATAAGTTTGCTATATTTGTTTTCGCTGCTGGTGTAACTCAGTTGGTAGAGTAGCTGATTTGTAATCAGCCTGTCGCAGGTTCAAATCCTGTCACCAGCTTTATAGCAGTTTTGAATCGAATTAAACATCGAATTAAACACTGTAGGGAGACGGCAGTGCCGTGTACCTACAATTAATAGGGCGATGGTTACATCTTTCGCGACGATCGATCATTTTGGGGTAGGGAAACGGCACTGCCGTCTCCTCTGTATCATTCCGGCGCAGCCGGAATTGATATCAAGTACGATCGACTTATTGGCTAAATTTAACCTAACGCATCGCAGGCTTTTTTCAACCATTCAATTGCTGCTGCATCAAGTACGGGTTCCAGTTTCTCGATTACAGCAGCATGATAATTATTTAACCATGCAAGTTGAGTCTTTGACAGTCGATCGCTATTAATCAATTTTCGGTCAAACGGAATATACGTCAACGGTTCAAATCCGTACCAAACTTGATCATTTTTTGACGGCATTTCTACGACAACATAGAGATTTTCGATCCGAATTCCGCCCCATCCCGGTTGATAATATCCCGGTTCTATGCTAGTTACCATTCCCGGTTCTAGGCAATATTGCACAGATTTACTGATGCCGTTTGGCCCTTCGTGAACGGCGAGAAATGCCCCGACTCCGTGCCCAGTCCCGTGTCCGTAGTCTAGCTGTTCTTGCCATAATACATGACGGGCGATCGCGTCTAATTGCACTCCCATTGTTGCTTTGGGAAATTGCTGCATGGCACAGCTAATATGTGCGATTAAAACTGTGGTGTAATGTTCAATGTGTAGCGCCGTTGGTTCCCCGATAATCACGGTTCTCGTGTCATCGGTTGTACCTCCCAAATACTGCGATCCTGAATCCAGTAACAGGAATTCCCCCGGTTTTAACGTGATTTCAGGGCTGGGAGTGCCGTAATGGACGATCGAGCTATTTACTCCCGCACCGGCGATCGTTCTAAAACTTAAACTCTCAAAATCTGTTTCTTGCTGGTAAAAATGCTCAATGGTTTCTTTGACATCAAATTCTGTCAATATGCTACCATTTTCCAACTGTTCTGTCAACCACTTTAAGGTAACAGTTTTAGCTTTACTTGCCTTAAAATTTGCGGATTTCATCTGCTCGATTTCAACAGGATTTTTTCGAGCTTTCATCCCTTCGATGGGACTTGCCTCAAAGACTATTTTAATATTATCTTCATCCTCGACTTGACGATTTACAATTAACTGATGAGTCCCTGCTGTAGTATGTTTAGCATCCAACAAAATGCGAGTTAGTTTGGGCTGAGATATACAATCTAGCAAAGTTTGTGGATAATTTTCGTAGGGAAGCAGAGTTGCACATCTTTGCAAATCTTGCTGAATTTCTGGTGACACTCTTTGCGGATTAGTAAACAAAAACGCTGCATCTGTGGTGACGATGGCATAGGAGATAAAAATCGGAATGTTGGGAATATCCGAACCCCGGAGATTGAACAACCACGCGATTTGATTGAGGTTGGTAATCGGCAGCACATCGATATTAGCTTTTTCCATCGCTTCTCTGACTCTGGCTAATTTTTCGGCTGCGCTTTCTCCTGTCAGGGATAGAGGTAAACTAAATACGGGAGATTCATCAATCGCGGGTAAGGTTTCCGATGTTTTTGCTAGATTGTGCGATCGAACTTTGTCTGCTAAATTGTCGGATACTGGTATCAGTTCAATTCCAGCAGTCGCAAATTTCTTCCCCCAACTCTTGAATTGCTCGACTGAAACAGTAAAAGGATCGAAACCTAAACGCAATTTAGTTGGAGTTGATGCAGATTCTACAGCTAATTTTTCTACAGTTTCAATTAAAGTGAGATTTTCTTCCAAACCCAGTTTAGATATTTGGATGAGTGCAGGATCAACTTGCAATTCTGCTTGTTCGTAGTAGCGAGAATCCACAAACAACCAAGCTGAATTTTTGCCAACCAACAAATCGCCAGCGGAACCAGTAAAGCCACTAATCCAAGCCCTGCGCTGTTTCGCTTCGGAACCATATAAGTTTAAATGTTCGTCAACTGCTGGGATAAAATAGCAATCTAAGTCATAATTTAGCATTGTATCTCGCAAATTTGTTAGCTTTGAGCGAGTTGATTCCTGAGTGTTTATATTTGTCTTTAAATTAGCAGTAACCATTTTTTAAGCTCCTATAATTGTCTTCAAACCTTTAACTAATCTGCTAATTCCGGCGGCGGCTGTTTCTAGTTCCAGAGCACCGTAGGCGACTCGCAAATAGCATCCACAATCCATCCCGAAGGTTGTACCCGGAAGCACAGCTACTTGATATTCTCGAATTAATTGCGCCACTAATTCCATTGTATCGAGTTGTGTGTCAACTTTCAAGAAAAAGTAGAAAGCTCCGCAGGCTGGGGAAATTGTACACAAGTTTTGGATGGTATTGAGTTCGTCTAATACGAGTTGTCTCACGGAGGCGATCGACCTTACATGATTATCGCAGTATTCTCGCCCAACTTGCAAGGCTCCCAAGGCTACGTATTGCGAAATCACCGGCGGACAAATTAAGATTGTATCTTGAATCTTTCTCACTGAAACCAGCAAATGTTCTGGGATTACCATATACCCAATCCGCCAACTTGCAAAACCGTAGGCTTTGGAAAGCGTAAACAGCGAAATTGTGTATTCGCTGCTATCGGGAAAAGCTGCGGGCGAATAATGTTTAACTCCTTCATAAGTAAAATATTCGTAGGCTTCGTCGCTGATGTGATAAATATTGTGTTGGTGGCAAAGTTCATTTACTTCTCGGAGTGCTTCAGCCGAATAAACTACGCCAGTTGGATTGTTTGGTGAAATCGTGACAATTGCTCGCGTTTTTTCAGTAATTGCTTGTTTTATAGCAGCGATATTGAGTTGATAATTTTTGTCTGTTTCAACGATTATAGGATAGCAATTTGCCATAATTATCGCCATTTCATGGTTGAAGTAATAAGGCGACTGAATAATAACTTCGTCCCCCGCCGAAGTGATGGCAAGAATCGCGTTGGTAAATCCCATGTTACTACCGGCGGTAACAACAACGCAGTTTTTGCTGTTAATTTCTATGCCGTTATCTGTTTTGAGTTTCGCTGCGATTGCAGCTTGTAATTGTGGAATTCCTTCGACAGCTTTGTATTTGTGATTGTCGGGATTTGCGAAGAATTCGGGAATTTTATCAAATGATTCGGGCGGCGGATTGTAAGAAACCACGCCTTGTCCTAATGATATCGTTCCCGGATTTTGGCGAATCAATTCGCCGACAACTGGAATTATTGGCGACTGTACCGATTGCATTCGAGTCGGGTGAATTTTCATATCTTTTTATGTTATATCAAATCCGCTGGTATCGAAATTATTCATCTCTCTCTTCTCTTTCTCTGTGTCCTCTGCGCTCTCTGCGGTTAAATCATTCCTATTTGACTAAATTATAGATTGAAAATAGCGATCGTGCTAAAATTAAATATCAGCTCATAACTGGAGAAAGTTCCTATGTCAACGATGACTGTCAAAGATGTTGAGCAAGTTCAAACCGCTTTTTCCGAAGCTGGTTTAGATTACCAGATTGAACTAGAAGACGGAATACTTTCAATTATGGGCCCATCAGACATTGTATCCAGTGAAATCAGCAGCCGTCTCATTGCCTTTCTTTTCGCTTGGGTAAATCCCCGCCGTCTCGGACGAGTTTTTGACTCCGCAGGCGGTTTCATCATGCCAGATACTAATGTCAAAGCGCCCGATGTTTCCTTTGTGCGCGCCGCACGATTGCGCCAAAGTCCGCGTTATTTCGGACAACTTGTCCCCGATTTAGTGGTAGAGATTAAGTCTCAGAGCGATCGCCTTAAACCGATCGAAACCAAGGTTTTGAAGTTTGTTGAGCTCGGAGCGATTGTCGGAATTGCGATCGATCCTGATGCCGAAACAGTGAAGATTTATCGCTCTACTAGCGAACCACAAATCTTAGAAAATGGCGATATTTTAACAATACCAGAACTTTTTCCTGGTTGGGAATTGCCAGTTTCTGAATTGTGGCCTCCTATCTTTACAGAAGAAGAAACACAATTTTAGGTTGAAAATAGCGATCGTGCTAAAATTAAACATCAGCTCATAACGGGAGAAAGTTCCTATGTCAACGATGACTGTCAAAGATGTTGAGCAAGTTCAAACTGCTTTTTCCGAAGCTGGTTTAGATTACCAAATTGAACTAGAAGACGGAATACTTTCAATTATGGGCCCATCAGACATCGTATCCAGTGAAATCGGTTCTATCCTGATTCGCTTGCTAGGTAACTGGGTTTATCCCCGCCGTCTCGGACGAGTTTTTGACTCCGCCGGTGGTTTTATTATGCCAGATACTAATGTCAAAGCGCCCGATGTTTCCTTTGTGCGCGCCGCACGATTGCGCCAAAGTCCGCGTTATTTCGGACAACTTGTCCCCGATTTAGTGGTAGAGATTAAGTCTCAGAGCGATCGCCTTAAACCGATCGAAACCAAGGTTTTGAAGTTTGTTGAGCTCGGAGCGATTGTCGGAATTGCGATCGATCCTGATGCCGAAACAGTGAAGATTTATCGCTCTACTAGCGAACCACAAATCTTAGAAAATGGCGATATTTTAACAATACCAGAACTTTTTCCTGGTTGGGAATTACCCGTTTCTGAATTGTGGCCTCCCATCTTTACAGAAGAAGAAACACAATTTTAGTATCTGTAGGTGCGTCGCCATCAACAATCTTTAATAATATCCACAATTTTTGAGCGACGCACCAGTGCAAAATAGTTCAGCAAACAAATCCACACTCATTGGAGAGACTTAAAGTCTTTCAACTTCTATTCTAGAACCTTGCGGTGACTTGAACACTTTAACTTGTGCAGGCAATCTTTCGCCCAATCCTCGAACGTGCGTAATCACTCCAATCAACCTTTCTCGCTGTCGCAAAGATTCTAAAATTTGAGTAACGCTTTCGAGAGTTTCGGTATCTAAAGTGCCAAATCCTTCATCAAGAAACAAGCTACCTAACTGAGCTCCTTGAGATAGTTTTTCTGACAAAGCTAAAGCCATTGATAAGGAAGTAGCAAAGGTTTCGCCGCCGGAAAGTGTTCGCACTCGTCGGGCTTCGCCGCCGTTCCAATTATCTGTTACCCAGTATTCGCCTTCTTGGTTTTTTAATTTGTACCGATTTTCGGTTAATTCTTGCAAAATTATTGTAGCACTACCGACTAATTCTGCTTCTAAATGTTCTAAAATGTAGGACTGAAATTCGTTGGATTTGAGATTCTGAGCTAAAGTGTGATAGGTTTGCTCTTGTTCTGTGAAATTTGTGATTTGCTGCGACAGTCTTTCCGCTTGTTCGAGGTTCTGGGTGGCTACTTGAATCCAGGCTAAAAGTTCGGCGCGGTGGTTGTTGGCTTGTTTGAGATTTTGTTGGGCGGTGTGTTTTGCAGCACGCACTTGTGCTAAATTATTCTCATCGGTAGTCCTACCTGCGATCGCCTCGCTCAAATCCTTCTCCCGCGTCTCTAACTGAATTTTTGACTCGCGCACATAGCGAATCGCAGTTTCCCATTCCGATTGTTTCTCAACTGTTACAACCGCTGCTAAAAATGTCTCTTCAGTGAAACTAGCCGCTGTTAATTTTATTGATAAATCCAAATTTAACTGCTGTTTGTCAGCCGCTGTTTGTGCAAAAACTTCTCCAGCTTGTTGCTCTCTCTCTGCTGCTTTTATCGCAGTATTTAGAACAGTTTGATAAGACTTTTCGGCAAGTTTTAGCAGATTTCCCAAGTCTTGCTTGTCTTGTTCTAAGGCTTGTGCTAAACTAGCATAAGGTTGATATTCGGTAATTTGATAAAGCGAATTTACACAACTTTGTAACTGCTGCTGTCGGCGGTCGGATTCGGCGATCGCATCTTGATATTCTTGCTGTTTAGCAGCTTGAATTGCCACTGCAAAATTAAATCTTTGTTGAAAATTCTCATATTCCAATGATGCCAGTTGGAACTGCTGTTCGGTTTCGCGGTATTGGCGATCGATCTCTTTAAGCATTGTCAACTCCTGCTGTAATTGCAAGACTTCCCAATCAGCAGTTTCCATAACTTGAGTAATTTGATGCTGCAATCCGGCAATTTTTGCCCCGGTAAGTTCCAGCATTTGAGCAATTTCTAACTCTTTTTGCTCGCAGGATGAAACTGCGCTTTTCCCCTCAGCCGCAACCATTTGAGCAGCTTGGAAAACCTGATTTGCCGTGGCCAATTTCCGGCGTAAATCAGCAACATCAACAATATTAGAATTCGGCAAAGGAGGAAGCCGATCGCTCTCAGGATGCACTCCTCCACACACTGGACAAGTATCGCCAGAATTCAGCGACATTCTGACAGCAGTAACACTCTCTAAACGCGCGGCTTCCACATTAGCAGTTTCCGCCGCTTCTAACTCCTCGCCACACTTTTTTAGCTTGATTTGAGCCACTTCTAAATTAGTAGTAACTTCGACATAATTGTGTTGAACTCTTTTCCGATCTGCGATCGATTTATCCAACTGTTCCTGGTAAGTTTTTTCCTGCTTGGCTACGAGCTGAAATTCCATCAATAAGGGTGCAATTTGCTGCAATTGCTCTAAACGCTTTCCTCCCGGCGAATACTGCTGAAGCATCGCTGCTGCTTGAGTAACTCGAAAACCAGCACTCTGAAATTTATTGTTAGCAGCTAGCAGTTCTTTATCTGCTGCTTGGAAAAAGCGGATTTTTTCCTGTTGAATTTTCTGGGCTAGCGCAACTTCTTTTTCTAATTGAGTGCGCTGTTCTTCGTATACCTTAGCAGCAGCCAGAGCATCTTCGCGAGCCTTAATTTGTGGCGTTAATACCTCTAATTTTGCTTTTGCCGCGTCCAGTAGCTGCTGCTCTGCTGCTAGCTCTGAGTGAGCTTTAATCAACCGCTCTCGCGCTACGGTGGCGGCATTTTCGGCGATTTCATATTGACTGCGAGCCGATCGCACTAAAGCCCAATCCCCCTGTAAATAATTGGCAGCTTGCGCTCTTTCCAAACTCTGTGCTAAAATTGTCATCTCAGCGGAACTAGCATTTAATTTAGCAAGTTCTTGTCGCAGCTCTTGCCAGCGAACGAGTTGCGAAAATAGCTGTTCCTCTTCATCTAACGCCTTTTGAGCTTTGACAATTGCGCGATCGAACTCCGGTAACTGCTGCTCTAAAATCACAAGTTGCGATCGTTTTTGAGCCACCTCATCTGCCGTCGGCGCACTCAACTCAGCTAACTGCCTTTCCACCATTTCGCGTTCCTGTTTCAGCAACTTCGCGAGCTCATTTGCTTCCTTCCGCATCTGCTCAAAAATCTCAAATCCCGCTAGCTGGCGCAAAATTTCCCGACGTTTTGAAGCATCCCCTTTAATAAACTCATCAAACTTACCTTGAGGCAGAATAATTGCCCTGGTAAAAGTATCAAAATCCATTCCTAAAATCTGTTCAATCGTATTTTGAACAGCAACAATACTCGTCCCCACAGTTTCCCAGACGCCATTTTGCCAACTTTCCAAAATCACCTTATTCTCGGGAGATTTCGGGCGAAAACGCCATCGGCGCGTCACCCGATACTGTGCCGAACCGACAGCGAAACGTAACTGCACTTTAAGATTTTCGCTACCTTGACTTGCCAAATCGCTTACTTGTTTACCGCTGCGAGTTGTCGTACCAAAAAGAGCGTAAGTCATGGCATCTAGCAGTGAAGATTTGCCCGCACCTGTAGCACCAGTAATTGCAAACAAATCGAGTTCAGAAAAATCTAAACGTTGTTCCTGGCGGAAGCTGGTAAATCCTTCGAGACAAAGTTCTAGTGGACGCATACTGATTTTAGATTTGGGATTTCTATTGCTCGTTACCAGGCTCTGCCTGGTAAAGCAGATCCGGAGGCTCTGCCTCCATTTTTTCTATTAAAGCACGAGGCAAAGCCTGGGAACCAGTTAAAAGCGAGGCAGAGCCTCTGGACATCGGTTCCAAGGCAGAGCCTGGGAACCAGTTAAACAAGTTATTTAATTATTAACTGGTTCCTTAAACTTCTTGTACAACTTTTGAAATTCATCCAATACTGCTGATTTTGGTATCATTCCCAATCGATTTTGATAATAGTTGCAAAACTCTGCTGCTGGATCAAAATTGTTAGGATCGATATTAGTTTTCTCTGTGGTTTCTAGCGGTGCATCCCGATAGCGTGGTTCAATTAACAGCGCTTGAGAACAGATGTTGCGGACTCGATCGGCAAGTCCGATTTGTGGACTATCCAGCTCAACAATTACCTTCAAGTAACCCGGATGATAATGATGAGCTTCTAAAGTTGCATCAAGATTGTCATTGTCACATTGAAGCACTTTTAATGGCTTATGGCAAGCCACAGGTCTAAATTCTACTTTTGCCTGACTTCCTGGCTCAACTTCTATCAAGCAAAATCCTTTTTCCTGTTCCGCTTCTCCAAAATCTAACTGAATCAAAGAACCGGAATAATAAGCGGGAGAAGTCTCAGAAATGCGCTGGTGAATGTGGATGTGTCCGAGGGCAATATACTGAGCTTCCGGTGGCAGAGTTTGCGAGGATAGCAGGTATTGTTCTCGCGTGTAATAAGCGACTTCGGATTTAGCTAAGCGAGCGCCGTCAATGCTCATGTGCCCCATCAGCATATTCACAGTATTGTCTCTAAAATCTTTGGCTAAATCTTGCAGTAAATATGCAACGATTTCGCGGTAGTCTTTTCGGCGGTCGGCATCATCAGACTGCCAGAGAGAATTAGCATCTAACAGTCTTTGTTCGGAAGCAAAAGGCATCGCTCCGACGCAAAGTTTACCGCTTTTGGTGTTAAGATTAATCGTGCCGCCGTCTGCGGAAAGCCTGGGCTTGCCTAAAGCGCGAACGCCGGCAAGGGAAAGCAATTGGGCGATGCTGTCGATGCGGGATGCTGAGTCGTGATTACCGGCGATCGCAATTGCGGGAATTCCGGCCGCTTGAAGTTCGCAAAAAAAGCTATAAGCAATGCGTTCGGCGTAGGCTGGCGGGTTGGGAACGTCGAAAATGTCGCCGGCGACAAGCACAGCATCGACATCCAAGGCTTTCGCTTGCTTCAAAATCTGTTCCAGGGCGATCGCAATTTCAAAAGTGCGATCGATCCCTCGGAAACGTCGCCCCAAATGCCAGTCAGCAGTATGAATTATTCGCATAGTATGACGAGTATTTTGTTTGTTTTAATACTTTGTGCGATCGGTGCATTAAAAACGCACTACAGTTTATGCCTCTTCCTATTCTCTAATTACTGTTTCAATCTCATCAAAGTGTGCATCAGCATAACTAAAAGCATTCACTAAATCTGCTGCACTGAGATCGGGATGACCTTCTAAAATATGAGCATCGCTAGCACCTTCACGTCGATAACTTATTAACAGCCAAACAGGAATCCGCGTTTTTCGGATACAGGCTTCACCGCCGATGACGCCAGGAGTCTTTTGAATTCTATACCTGAGATATTCTATCACTTACACTCACTCCGAAGGACGGTTAACTCGAATCAGTAAACTTCTCAATGTTTCCAGATTAGCAATAGCTTCATTAATCCGTAAAGCCAGCCGCTCCCTATTTGCATCATCTTTACAAACAATGATACCAGCATGATCGGGCTGCAATGTATGCAGCCTGATAAAATGACTGCGATTGAGCGTTAAAATAGCGCAGTCAATACTCAATGCAAAAGCTAAAACTTCTTCATCAGGAATTTTTTGATTAGCATTTCCTGCTTCCTGTACGGTAAGGACATCGTGACCTAAATTCCTCAGCAATTCCACAACCCGCTTCGGGTATTGTTCATCTGCATATAGACGCGCCACTTTTCAATTTTCCTCATTTTGTCTAATTGCTGTTTCAATCTCATCAGGATAGGCATCAGCATAAGCCCAAGCATTCGCCAAATCAGTGGCACGCACAGTCGGATAGTCTTCTAGAAGTCCAGCTTCAGAAACACCTAAACGGCTAGCATTTACTAGCACCCAAACAGGAATTCGCGTTTGTCTGATGCAAGCATCGCCACCACACACGCCAGGAGTTTTTTGAATTCCTGGCCAAAAATCACTTAAACTTTGAGCTAGGAATTGTATAGCTTGAGCCTTCTCTTCGGGAGTTAAAGCCAGGAGTTGCGGTTGCAATTCTTTCAGTGTCATATTCGCAGTTATTGAAGTCATAAATATTAACTTGTATTGCTATACAGGTATTCTAGCACTGGCTAAATCTAGCAGAGGTAGGGACACGGCAGTGCCGTTTCCCTACGGCTTGTGCTGCAATACACCTATTCTAGCGCTAAATAAAAACTTCTATTCAAGAGGCTTCACCTCGTGAAAGCGAGTGTAGTCAACAACACGCTTGCCATCGGGCGAGCGCAATATAATATCTACAAACCGCATATTCCACATAATTTCAGACGCCACAAAAGAATGTCGTGCGTGAATTGTTTGCGAAACAGTTTCGTCAATTCCGGTTAGGGTAATCACAATTTCTGCTTGGCACTCGATCAAATCTGTGGCAGTAAGCTGGTACAAAGGACTGCTCTCATCAATTGCGTGCATAACCGTCCAAGTTAATGCAAAAATAGGAGATTGACTTCGGACTAATTGCAAATCGTAAAAACGCCGCATAAATTCCCCTTCCGATGTTACTTCGTCGCGGATCAAAGTAGCTCGCTGCTGCGCTTCTAAAATTTGGTTGAAGCGCTGATTTCCCGTGCGGTACATGAGAGTCGGAACGCCGTTGAAAGGAGCGATAACTGCTACTCGGCTGAAGATAACTCTAGCTGTCGGTTTGGAAAATCTCGAAAAAGCCAGTCCCGTTACCATTGCTACTCCCCACAAACCAAAAAGTGCTTGGATACAGACGATAGTATTAGCGTAATCGGTGCGCGGATACATCGATCCGTAGCCGATGGTCGCCATTGTTTGCACGCTGAAATAAAAAGTATCTTTGAAAGAACCAGGCCGTGCATTGGCGATACAATCTCCTCCTGCCAAGTAAGCCAAGGCAAATAAAGAATTCGTCATGACATAGGACAGACAAATCAGGATTAAAAATTGCGGCCAAGAAAGAGTTAGTAGCCAGTGGTAGAGGTCGGCTAAATGCAGGCGGGGTACTCCCAACTTGACAATATTTAAGGTAAATTGTCCTTTGCGAGTGACTAAACGAGCCTGTGGCGGACGGTTACGGTTGATTTTCATTGCGATTTGTAACTGCGGCTGTTTCAATTTGTAACTATTGCTTTGATTGGGAAAACTTATCCTTTAGACTGATGTCTAATTCCAAAAATTAAAATAAGAGCGGAGTTTAGAAATGGTTGAGCTTAACTGGCATGACTATCTGGTGATGGTTTCTTTTGTGGCTGCCATTGCGGGTCTATTGCTGCTGGGGGATAATCGCAATAGCGAGGCTGCGGACGATCGCACTTTGAGCGAAGAAATCCTGATTAAGATGAGCTTTACTTACTGGATAGTTTACTGCATCTCTGTTTTCGCGCTGAAACTTCACCTACCAGAGGAAAGCTGGTTATTGCACAGTTTAAAGCTGACTACTGTTCTTTCTTACTTGTTAACTGCTTCTAGCATACTCAGCTTGCCGCTGCAACGCATGGCTGTTCGACGAGTTGAAGATTGAAAAAAAGGTGTTTGTAGTGAGGAGGGAGAGTTTTTTCGATTTAGCTGAAGAAGGACTTGCATTCCTCACTAAAAACCTATTTGAGTTAGATTACTACTAGCTGCGAGCTTGTTTAATTGTTGATTATACCCGGAATACGGATATAACGCGCCCAAAATGGCTGCGGTCGATCGCACTTCAAATTGCCATTCTCCTCCTGACTTCCCTTGGCTCCGAAAATCTCAGAAACTATCCTCATACTGCCGGCAATTAAGCCGTCAGCATCTCGCATTGGTGCAGTCGAGATACAGACATCAATTAATGAACCGTCTTTCCGCCGCCGCCGACATTGCTTCGCAACTTGCGCTTCCCCTGCTAATTCTGACTGAAACATAGCATAAAAATTTACGTTTTCATCGCTAGGAACGATCGGCAAAATCTCACCCAAAACCTCAGACTCTTTCCAGCCAAAAATTCTCTCAGCCGCCGGATTCCACAGCGTCACCGCAGCATTAGCATCGATACCAACAACTCCCATCGGTAAAGCTTCAATTAACCCTTGTAAAACTTGATTGGTTTCGCACAATTTAGCCTCTACTAACTTGTGTTCGGTGATGTCCTGACAAGCACCATAAATGCGGACAGCGCACCCTTTAACTTCATCCCAAACTACTTGCCTGCAATCCCACAGCCAGCGGATTTCACCGGATTTTGTGACAATTCGGTACTCGCTAACTTCCTTGTTATTTATTGATATAAGTTAATCGCCCAGAGCGATCGAACATCAAAAGTCTGTCCGGTGTAGTTGAAAGTACAGTATCTAGCAAATTCGTTTGCTGTTCTAACTGAGAGTAAACTTTTTCCAGTGCATTGTCTACAGTGCCGTTTCTTGCGCGCCAGATTAATCGTAGGGAGACGGCAGTGCCGTGTCCTGATTTCGGGTAATATTAATTCCGATGCAACCGGAATTGAGATTAGTTGGTGGATCTCCGGCGCTGCTCCATTTCTCAATCTTATACCAATTATTAAAAGTAGAGAAACGGCGAAGACCTTTGTCCTACTGCCCGCGCTGGACAAAGGCGAAGGCTTTTGTCCCGAATCATTGGGCCGGAAACGGCATTGCCGTTTCCCTACGGAGTTCGATCGCTCGCGGGCGTGTACTTCATAAACTTGCAATCTGCTGTAAGTGATATTGCGCAAGCCGTGCAAAAGTAATGATACTAGCACGGCACTTTTTCAGTCAGGATTTAAAGCCTTTAGAGCTTTTCTTTTTGTCCTGTGGTTTGGACTTTGACTTACTAACTTCGCCTAAAGCTTCCTGAAATAAGTTATGCAGGTGCAAGGGAACGCTGGCAATTTCCGGCAGTTCGGGTTCTAAGGGTTTTTTAAACTCTTGCAGCAGGGCATCTAAATCGCGATCGATCTGAAAGTCTGTGCGTTCCAATACAGTTTGCAAAATCTGTGCTAATTTCGGTGGATCAACTTGCGCTAACCGTCGCCAAATCCAGGCATTAATTGTCGGATCTTCTAGATAGTTGCGAACCAGCTTCTCGTAACCGGGAACAGTTGAAAAGTCATCGGCTGCCAGCATAGCGGTAAATTGAGCGTAGGTAGACAAAAAGGTTTGTCCCCAGCGGGGATGAGAAAGTGCTGTCACCTGTTCGGCTTTCTTAAAGCGATCGGGCAACTCAGCTTTGGGCATTACCATTTTTGAACTAGCATTGCTGTCGAGCATCACCTCAACTGAAGAGGGATCTGCACCGGCTGCTGCTATAGCTGCTGCTTTGATTTCTTCTGGATCGACTCCAGCATCTTCAACGATATCTGCGAGAGATTTAGTTTGATCGATCCCGATATCAGCTAGGCGTTTTTTGGTCATCACTTCCTGAAATTCAGCCAACTGTTTATTCAGGTGATATCCCGATAGCGTCACTTCATCGCTGCCAAAAAATTCGATAAAATCTTCGTGATACTTTTCTACCGATTCCCAAGCTTGCTCTAACAATTCCGGCGCATCGCTGTACAGGTGATTTTTGTAATTTTGCTTGAAATTGCCGATCGCCACTGCCAACTTCGGCTTACCCAAATTCCCCATCGGGATTGGAGGACTCGATAGTATCCACCAGTCATCGGTGAGGGGAGCAATCCGAGCCCGCAAGATTTCTCCTAACTTAAAGCGAGACATTTCTTGCTGGAAATTCGCACTGTTAGGCTTGACTGCGTAGTGCTTAGCCGTCAGCCAGTTTGTCACCTCGAAGCTGTCGGGGGAAATTTGAGTAATTTCAAATAAGCCGATAAAGCTTCTGTGACGCCAAGTTTCTAGCAAACTGATCTCGCCCTCGGTTAAATCGGGCTGACTTTCGACAAAAAGGTCGATCGGCGTTTTTTCTCCGACTTTACCTTCGATTGCAAAACTATCAATCACTTGATTTTGCTGAGCAATATCGTAGCGTTCGCCCTGCGATCGAGCTGCGGCAAAAGCTTCCAAAGCTACCGCCAACTCTCCCTCAGCATCCAGCACAAAGTCAATTAAATTTTGCTTGAGTGTCCAAGCTCTTTCCAGCATTGCATCCATGAAGTTATACCGATTTTGAATGAGAGGATTTAGATTTTCAACAATTACCGGACTTGCAGAAACCGATGATTTCAGCCTCCGACTGCGATCGCTGGCATTGATAAATTCAGGTATCAATTACTGATGAACTGGAACATCCTAAAATTTTAGGTAATATATCAATATCATAGGACTTGCACAAAAAACAATCTGCTCCGCATTCCCAATTCCCAGCTATACCTAATTTACCCGATCGTAGCTATATAGCATTTTTCAGATAGATCAGGTATGTAATAAGGCTTGAAAGTCAGGATATTCAGGGAATCTCCAGCACCTCGTCTCTTTAAGAAAGGCTATACTATATTTTTGAGTCCTTACTTAACAGATCCTTCACTACGCAACTTATTAATATCAAACTTGTCGAACACAAAACTGTATAGCACCGCTTAAAATAGCCCCATCTAAGTGAGCTCCTTCCAGATTTGCTCCGCACAAAAATGCACCAGTCAAATTAGCACCCCGCAAGTCAGCTTGTCTCAAATCGGCCCCCTGAAAATTAGCTTCATACAAAAATGCTCCATTCAAATTAGCCTTTCTCAGACTGGCTCCCCTTAACTTCGCCTCAGTTAAATTCGCTTTTCTGAGATCGGCCCGATCCATGCAAGACTCTATCAGGTTTGCTTCCATTAGATTAGCCCCTTGCAAGGATGCCCCAGTCAAATTTACACTAATCATTTTAGTGTCACTCAAGTTGGCATTGTTCAGGTTTGCTTCAATCAAGTCAGCCCCTGTTAATCTCGCGAACTTCAAATCTGCACTTGTCAGGTTTGCCCCATTTAATTGAGTCATTAGTAAGCAAGCATTTTTGAGTTTTGCCCAACTCAAGTTTGCCCAACTCAAGTCTGCCCAAGCTAAATTGACCTCTTTCAAATTGGCACAGGCTAGATTAATATGACTGAGGAAAGCTTCTGGCAAAGAAGCCTCTTGTAAGTTTGTTTCATGAAAATTTCTTTCCCCGGCAGCATATCGCTTCAGAAGTTCATCAGCATTCATCTCACTAGCCTCCTAAGTTCATCTATTCAAATCATACTACTGACAGTACGGTGTAGCAACCAAAGATTTTTAAAGTTTCAGTGTGATTTTTTAATTCTTCTAGTGCCGATCGAACTAATGTAGAGCAAGCATCCGCTTCAACGTCCATAAAAAAAATATACTCTCCGAGCGATCGCTTAGTCGGTCTAGATTCAATCCGACTTAAGTTAATACCGCGACTGGCAAATACTTGCAAAGGTTTTACCAATGTTCCCGGCATATTAGCAGGTACGCTAAAAGCTAGTGATATGTGAGTGCAATTAGGCCGCTCTGCATCGAGGTGTGAGTTAGCCGTTGGTTTGGTGGCGGACGTAATTGATGAGCCGTCTGTTTTTGGAGCGTTTCCGATTTCTACTCCATCCCTACCGAGTACCCAAAATCGAGTGTAATTGTCGGGATAATCATTAATTGGGTGAGCGAGTATCGGCAAATTATAGAGTTCGGCAGCTCTTGGGGCAGAGATTGCAGCTATACTGCTATCTTGCAGATACTGCAACGCTTCGGTGGTTGAATTCGCCGGAATCAACTCGGCTCCTGGGATAAACTCGCCCAACCACGACTGACACTGAGCCAGGGCTTGCGGGTGAGAGTAAACTTTTTGAATCTCGCTCAAACTTTTAGCATTTGATAGCAGCGCGTGAGAAATCGGCAAAATCAGGGCGTGTTTAATTCGCAGTGCATCTAGCCGCCACAGGGTATCTAGCGTGACTGTGACGCTACCTTCGATCGAATTTTCGACCGGCACAATGGCACAATCAACCAGCCCAGAGGCAGATGCCTCTAGTGCCTGAGAAATGGTGGAATAAGGATACAGGGTGCATTCGGAGTTAGTTTCTTCCAGGCTCAACCAATTGACATAAGCCAGAGCGGCTGTTTCTGCATTGGTACCGACAGGGCCGAGATGTGCGATCCTCTTCGAGGGCTTCGCTAACGAAATTTTCATAAGGGGCTATTTTACTTTACAAATGTTTGCTTGAATCTCAACAGTCAGTAAGTATGATGAAAAAATTAGCGATGTCCCGAAAGCTTTGCTCCGTGATTTCTCGGATGACATTGCCCGAGTGCGCGACTTGCGCTACCTGAAAAAGGTTATAGTTTATTAAGATATTCTTACAAATCCTATATTTTGATATTTTCTCATGTATATACACTTTAATTCCTCCCAATCCGTTGAACTCGCCGTACCAGACGAAAGGGTTCCCATTCAACATTATCTGCGCCAGCCGAGGCGACTGGTGAACGCCCTAGTCGATCGAACTCGCACAGAGCAGCTAAGCGATGACTGTTTCCGCCTGAAAATGCGGCCGTTACAATTTATGATGCTGAGCATTCAACCCACAGTAGACATGAGGGTGTGGGCCCAGTCAGACGGCACAATCAATTTAGAGTCCGTCGCCTGTGAAATTCTCGGCGTGGGTTATATAAACGATCGCTTTGCTCTCAATCTCCAAGGAAAGCTTTATGTACATCAAACTAACGGGGTAACGTACTTGAAAGGAAAAGCGGATTTGGAAGTGCAAGTAGAGTTACCGCCGCCGTTTTGGCTGACACCCAAACCGATTTTAGAAGCAACGGGCAACGGTTTGCTCAAAAGCGTACTGATGAGCGTCAAACAGCGGTTGATGTACCAGTTGCTCTCCGATTACCGCCGATGGGCAAGCAACGAAACTGAGCTAATATCGACCGATATCCCCCAAATCTTATCCGTAGAAGGTTGATCTTTCGTGCTGTATCTAAAAATTGGGGCGTTGCTGATTTGGAGTATGAATTGCCCCTACTCTAAATTTCAGGGATTGCTATAGCGAGTGAATCATACCTAAATTCAGCAACACCAAAAATTGGTTTGTAGCCAGAAATGTAAGTCCTGAGATTTTCGGAGGACTGAAGTGCTGACTACAAACACCTTGATTGCGAGTAATTGACCGGACATAATATCAGTCAAAATCGATTTGAGTCAAAGTTCCATCTTCATCGTTTTCGATGATTCCCTCATTTACAGACCAAATAGTTGACTCTTCCTGGGAAACTTCATCATTTTGAGTGGTGAATTCGGGCTGGGGTGAGCTGGTTATTTGGCTTGGTTCCAGAGTCGTGCCCACCCGAATCCGAATTTTTGGCCCGGAATTGCCCAATCGAATTGTCATCCCGTCCGCCACTGACACCTGAGCGATCGGTTTATCATCTACATAAGTGCCGTTAGCACCAAAATTAATAATTTCCCAGCCATAAGCCTGATTCCAGAGTTCTACGTGGTGGCGTGAAACTACAGCACTGTAAATAATTACATCATTATCGTTCGATCGACCGATCCGAACCACTGATTCAGATTCAAAACACCAACTTTGAACTGGGACAGACTGGATAGGATGCAACAGAGTTAAGGTAATCACTGATATTTTGACGCTCCGCCGCAAGACAGAAACGGGGATACTTTAAGATAGACTTTTGGGGATAAAACCGCAAATAAATTAATTCTTAAAACGGTTGTTAGTGCACCACTACTTCCTCTAGATAAAATATTTGTTGGTTGTATTTCACATCTTGCACCATTCTCAATAAGCTTTTTATGAACAGGCAAGATACCTGTTCCACAAGAAAATTCACTTTTTGTGGAACAGGCATCTTGCCTGTTTCTGGCAATGGTGCAACATCTCAGTTGTATCAAACAGCATAGGTCTTTTTGAGTTGCTAACATTTTTTTTATCGCTCCGATATCTTTAAAATACAATGCTCTGAGTGGCAGTGGAATTATGAGCGAGAAACCCTCAATCTGATACGCCAAAAATACCGACCTTCCTGGGGGGCGGCGTCCAAAAACGCGATCGGCAATTAGTCGCCTAGGGACGCTCCCGAAGCCGGCACTAAGAGAGCAAATCCGAGTCTGGTGGCTCCGCCGACTCTGGTGTTGCAGATTCATGCCTTTGTCGCTTCAACTCTGCAACTTTTTCTTGAGCTACATCTCTGACTTCTAGAGCTTTGTCTTGGAGTTTTCCTGCTAGACTCTGGGCGCCCCGCTTTACCCCCTCCACATTTTTGAGAGTTCTATCGAAATCTTCGTGTAAAAACTCTGCTACCATGCCTACTTTTTGGTGCAGTCCCTCCGCGTACTGCTGGGGGTCGGATACAGCAGCCTCAGAGACGATCGCCCGCTTGCTACCGATGGTCGAAATGGCTGACACCGGCAACAAGTAAATCCCGTCTAAAACACCGCGCCAGCCACTGGATTTAAACAGGTAATCGGTAACAGAACCAGTCCGAACATCAAATAGGTAGTCAACCACCGTACCTGCTTTGTTACCAGCGTCCGTGAGTACCTCCAGCCCGATCGGACAAACAGCTTGTTCCGGCTGATGCAATTCCGGCAGTTCCGGGTTAATGGTGACAAAAACATTTTCGCCCACGGTATCAACTTGCGCCCAAGCGAACCAAGTTTTTTTGCTACCCAAAAGTCCCGACTTGCAAGTAAAGCCGATCGCCCGCTGGGAATTAGAATCGAGCCAAAGCCGATCTACCCGGCCGACCTCTTCCGCAGTTCTGCGGTCGATCGTACGGCGGTTGAGCAGTTCGCTGCGTTTAACAATCTGTGCTTGTGATGTACTCATAAAATAAACTCCTGAGTGCCGCCATACGTAAAATGTCGATCGTCCAAAGATGCCGATTTAATATTCTTCGTCCGAATAAGAACGAGTATTTTCTGCCTCCGTTAAATCATCCTCTTCCCTGGAAGTGCCAACTTCTTTTTGTTCGGAAATAGGCATCGTGCTAAGGAGCGCGCCCTCGGAGGGAGCATGAATTGCCTTGGCATCCCTTTGCTTGACGCTAACTTGCCCTAACTGGGCTGAGGACTGATTCGGCCCGACGTTGATTTGAATTTTCGGGCCCGAGCGAGCCAAGTGAACGATCAGACCGTCCACAACGGAAACCTTAGCGATCGGCTTACCATCGAGGTAAGTGCCGTTGGTACCTAAATTGATCAGTTCCCAAGTTATGCCGCTGCGCCGCAATTCGATATGACGACGAGAAACCACAGCGCTAAAAAGAACGACGTGGTTTTCGGTCGATCGTCCGATCCGGACGACCTGCTCGTCTTCAAAGATCCAACTGCGGACAGGTATAGACTGGAGTGGATGTAGCAAGGTCAGCTTAATCACATTGGCAGCATTGAGTTTTGGTAGAGCGGCTCAAGATGCGATTTTAGATTTTAGACTTTCTCTAGCCCAATCCAAACTCGATCTAAGAGAGTTGAAATAAAAACGTAACCAGGTCTCCTTTGCCCAGAGAGATGCGGTCTCCCGGTCGCAACCGGTGTCGGTTTCCCTTGGGCAGGGGAGTATTGTTGACGTAAGTGCCGTTAGAACTGCCTACATCTTCTAGGTAGCAAGCATCTCCCTCCACCCGGAGATTTGCGTGTACCCGAGAAACTATCTCAGAATTAGCAAATCCCGAAACATCAATATCCGGGGGTACCAAGTCATTTGGCTTACCGATGTGAACCACAGACAGACTGCGAGGCAATTCCATCGGCGTATCCGTCTGAACGTGGATCAGTCGGGCCGACTGCTGTTGCAGTTGAGTTTTAGCCACACCCGTAGGCTGTAGGCCAGGAACCGGGGGAGAGGTATTTACCGATGTTGCCACCGATTCAGTTGTAACAGGAACCGAGGGCAAAGGCGGGGGATCTGGAATTGTCGGAATGGTGGCGGGAGTTTTTTCCAAGTTCGGCCCGTTATTTGCGGTAACTACGGGTTCCATTGCCATCGGGGGTTCAGTGTTCGACCAGTTATTGGGGGTAACTAGAGGTTCCATTGCCATCAGTGGTTCGGTTTGCGCCAAATCCGGCATTGGTGGCGATACCACAGTCGGCCCCACAGACGAGGCTGACGGTACTGTCAGCTCAAGTTCTGGAACTGTGGAACCTGGACGCAAGTTAAAGCCGCACTGACCGCAAAATGCTGCATCTGTCTGAACCGCTGCACCGCAGTTCGAGCAACTTGCGGTAACGGGTAAAGGCGTGTAGCAAGCCTCACATTGGCTAGCCCCGTCGGGGTTCTGGTGATTGCAATTGGGACAGACAATCATCGATTTCTCCTTGCTATCGGCCAGATTTTCAAATCAGCCTCATAAAAATAATCGTGTATATGGTCAAATTTTAACTTTAACCGCCGCAATTCTTATACTGCTTAGTAGCTAATACTAGCAACTGACCTGACAAGATGATTAGCTTTCTTGAGGTGAGTGATACTGCTGACTGTGTGGGCATCGCTCGATCGGCTATTTTAATGCTTCACCAGCCGCGCTATCGAGCAGCCACCAAAGTTCGCCCTCTGGTTGAACGAGTCTGGCTGGGTAGGTCATTTCGTCGGCTGCGGGGGCAAAAATTTGAGCGAGGGCTGGTTGTTTGCTAGCTCCTGCCACCATAAAGATGACACACCGGGCGCGGTTGATTAAGGGGACTGTAAAGGTGATGCGGGGTTGGCCGTCTTTGTTGCCGACAGTTACTAGGGCGTCGCGGACTTGCAAGGCTGGTGTGCCAGGAAATAGAGAGGCGGTGTGGGCGTCGTCCCCTATCCCCAATAGAATGATGTCGATCGCCGGAAACTCGCCGTCGGATACTTTGAAGAACTGCTGCAATTCGGTTTGGTACGCCTTAGCGTCGGCTGCGGGGTTGGCTGCGCCTGTGGGCATCGGGTGGATGTTGCTGGCGGGGATGTTTACTCGATCGAGCCAAGCTAGGCGCGCCATTTTTTGATTGCTATCCGGGTGTTCGGGTGAAACGTAGCGTTCATCGCCCCAAAAAACATGAATTTTGTCCCAAGGCAGGTCTTCGAGACAGAGCGCTTTGTAGAGCGGTTCCGGTGTGCTTCCGCCCGCTGCGGCGATCGTACAAATTCCGCGTTCGGCGATCGCTGTGGCGATTTGGGACAGGACAATCGCGAGCGAGCGAGCGATTAGTTCTTCCCGATTTGCTAATACTTCTACTATTTTTTTCATCAATTTCCTCTAAATTTTGCTCTTCGTGTTGTTCTGGGCAATTGCCAATTTTGCCCGATCGATTTTGCCAAACGGTCGATCGGCTGACACCTCAGCCTGCCGGACACCGGAGCCAGTCAGATTTTATCATCTTCTGCCCCTTGAATTGATGAAAGCAACAGATATTTCTACCCGTGCTTTATGGAGCTTCACCTGTTGCATATATCTGTAGCAACTTTTAATTCCATAGCCCGATCGCACTTACCGTCCCGGCAGCAAAAACAATCAAGATTGATGTGGTAGACTAAGAAAAATAGTTTGAACTCCGCACGATCGGATGGAAGCAAAACTATGTCAAGTTTTAAAGGATTACCTACATCTGTCCGCTATCTGATAGCGCGGTTGCGCTACTGGGCCCAACCAGCGGTTTGGGCTCCGCTAGCCGTGCTGTGCGCGGGGGGGTTATTTATCTGGGAAGTCACCGTACACCCAGAAAGGTTGAGCATAGATGGCGAAGAAGTAGCAACCTCAAACAATCCCGCTTCACTGCCAGGGCTGTCTGCTGAAGATACCGCCATTGCCGCTGAAATCGACAGCTCACCAGCGTTAGTCAATCAGTTCAATCGTTCTAATTCTGAACAGAACTTCTTAAATTCATCAGTAGTTAAAGACAAAGGTTTATTCGACGAAATTCGCGCTCGTGGCTTAGAAATTCCCCAGCCATCTTCACCCTTAAAGCAGGCGGCAAGCAACAGATTTTTGCCCTTGCCAAATTTAGCAAATCCTGCTGTCTCTGCTGCAAACAATAACCCGCAAAATTCCAGCTTGCCAAGTTCAAACGCGACAGCACCTTTGAGCGACGGCGGATTGATTTCCGGGAGCAAAACGATCGGCGAATCTGGGAGTACAGCGACAGCAACTTCATCGCAGCCATCGAATGGTGCTAATTCAGGCAAACAAAACGATAATCCTCTGCCTTTGAGTCCGCTGCAAGCAGCTATGAAAAAATACGTCGCTGCTAACACTTCGGCAACGGCGACAGCCGAGAAAACTGGTTCCTCAGCTAAATTGCTCGATCGACCTGCTTCCACTCAGTCTCCCGCAAATCCAGCAAATTTACTCCCAACAGCAGCCACAGCTCAAGTTGGAGCAAATCCTGCGAATGTTCCCGCAGCACTTCCTTCGCGAACGGCTCCAACAAATACAATTATCAACGAATCTCAACAGTTCTTAAATCCGGCAGCTACAGCTCCTGAAGCATTTTCCGGGTTAAATTCCCGAGTACCAAGCCTCCCCGAAATTAATGCACGCCCTGCGACTGTAGCTTTGCCAAAAAATCCCTACCAAACTAATTTATCCGGTTCCGGCTTGACACCCGAAGCTGCATCAGGAGCAATTCCAGTCGTCGCACCAGCGCCCATACAACTACTTCCCAATGTCGGGCAGTCCCCTTTTGCAAATGGGATTGGCGGAAGCAGAATAATTAGCCCTCAATTATCTCCCAATTCAGCAAATTCTCAGTTTCAACCAGCTCAACCGAGTCAGCTTAATTTGCCGAGCCAGCCTAACTTTGGAGTTGTTCCCCAAAATACCAATCAGGGCGTTCAGCCTCAACCGCAACCTTTTTCTACACCTCGCTCCCTGACTCCGGGACGCTATCTTGGCGGCGGCGAAATTAATACTTTTGGTAATCCTTAAAGTAATTGGGGATTGGGCATTGGGAATTGGGAATTGCGCTCGTACCTCATATCGTGTCCGGTCAATTACCTACAGTCAAGGCGTTCGTAGTGAGGACTTCAGTCCTCTCCTATGTTTTTGGAAGGACTAAAGTTCTCACTACAAACGAGTTTGATTGTTTGTATAGCTTAACTTTTTTTTTTGGAAGGACTAAAGTCCTCACTACAAACGAGTTTGATTGTTTGTAAAGCTTAACTTTTTTTTGGAAGGACTAAAGTCCTCACTACAAACGAGTTTGATTGTTTATAAAGCTTACCTAGCTGCGGCTCGCACCAATAATAATCCGCCGATTCCAAAGCCAAACATGATTGGTAGCCAAGCCGATATAATCGGAGTCAAAACAGCTTTTACGCCCATTGAACTGGTGATGAAACCAAATACGTAGTAAGTGAAAATTACAACTACGCTAATACCAAAACTCGTACCCCGACCGGAGCGGCGCGGTTGAGTTCCCAAAGCTGCTCCCACTAAACCAAATACCATGCAGACGAAAGGAAAAGCATATTTTTCTTGAATTCGCACCTTCAGCTTGCGAATTTGCGGCTCGTCGCCGCTGTTTTTAATGATATCCAAACGCTCTAAAGCTTGGGCAATGTTCATTTCTTTGAAATCCCGCACTCTAGCAGCTAAATCTAAAGGCGTCCGGGGGAGTTTCAACTGTTGGTGTTGGAATCTAACTATATTGCGGTAAGAGCCATCAGGAGCTACTATATAGGCGGTTCCATTGAAAAAATCCCAGGTGTTTTCTGAGGGATTCCAAGTAGCTGATTCTGAAGAAACGATTTGATTGAGGCCTGGGGTGGAGCGATCGATAATTGTTAAACCTTTCATTTGCTGACCGTCAAACTGTTCTGCATAAAAAAAGCGCGCCAGCGTTTCCTCGCCGCCTTTTTCGGGTTTGCGAAATTCTGTGTAGATAATATTTCTATCTTGAAATGTCGGTTTTTCTCGCTTCAGAGCTCTGTCTAAAGTTATAGTAGCTCTGTAGCTGGCGGCGGGTACGACTAACTCTTGCAATGCAAAGGTGAAGCCGGCAACAATTAAACTCATAATCACTGCCGGCATTACCAGTCGGTAAACGCTAACTCCGCAACTGCGGAGGGCGATTAGTTCGCTGTCGCTGGACATTCGGCTGTAAGCCATTAAGGTTGCTAGCAGCATTGACATCGGGAAAGCCAATACTACGAAGTAGGGAATTTGCAGCAGAAAAATTTCTAGGGCGGCGCCGTAGGGGAGGCCGGATTCTGTGACTCTGCGGACTAATTCAAATAAGGCTCCAACTGTGACGGCGACGGATGTAAATAGTCCGACTCCAAACAGAAATGGGCCGATTAGTTCTTTGGTAATGTACCAGTCCATTACCGAAATTCTCGGCAGCCAGTTGAGGGGATTGAAAGATTTGGACATTGCTATTTTCATACTTTGGCGCTTTTGCAGTTTGCTCCTGAATCTAAAATTTAAATTTCTGTATTGTGTTTTTATAGTGGGGGGGCGGGTTTATAGATATCTGGGCTGGGATATTTATATGTAGGCGAACCCGCCCCTACTCCGTTCGCGGTTGCTATCAAAGACTATCGCACGAAGCTGTCGCCTAAGTAATATTGCCGCACTAAAGGGTTACTGTAGAGTTCTTCTTCAGCCCCGGAGGCTAAAATTTGGCCGTCTCGCATGATGTAGGCTCGATCGGTAATTTCGAGGGTTTCTCGGACGTTGTGATCCGTGATCAGGATGCCGATTTGCCGATCGCGCAGTTTGGCAATAATCGTTTGAATTTCGTCAACGGCGATCGGATCGACGCCGGCAAACGGTTCGTCTAAAAATAAGAACATCGGGCCGTCTCGCCCAGCCGCTAAGGCTCTCGCCAGTTCAGTCCGCCGCCTTTCTCCCCCCGAGATTTGAATTCCCAAACTGGATGCTATTTTTTCTAAGCGAAATTCTTGCAACAGGAAATCGACTCGATTTTTCCATTCCCAGCGTGGCACTTGAGTTTGTTCTAGGACTAACAAAATGTTGTCACGCACGCTCATGTTCTGGAAAATGCTGGCTTCTTGAGCGAGATAGCCAATTCCCAAATGTGCTCGCTGGTGCATGGGCAATTTAGTGATGTCTAAATCGTTGAGCCAAACAGTCCCTTGATTGGGTTTTTCTAGTCCAGTTGCTATGTAAAATGTTGTGGTTTTTCCTGCACCGTTGGGGCCGAGGAGTCCTACGATTTCTCCTTGGGCTACGGAAAGGTTGACGCGACTGACGACATGGCGTTTTCCGTAGGATTTGTGAATATTTTCTAGTACAATTTTCATGTTTGCCGAGGCAACTTCTACCAGCTAAATTTCAGACTGTCGGTTTGTACGATCGAGCTTTAAGTTGATATTTTACAATCTACAGACTTTTAGTTATTCAAAACGAAACTTCGCATCTATCGCAAGTAGTAAGTTTTTGCCGACGCGAAATTTCGGTGCTACCAGCGGCTTTTACTTGGGAGTTATTCGCGGACGTGCGGGCGGTTTAGCAGTCGGCTGAGGATTTACTGGGGGACGCGGGGAGCCGATCGAGTTTTGGGCTGCTGAATCTTGTTCCGGCGCCACGAGATAGACGGATTCTACCTGCCCTGGCTTGTCTGGGAGCGCAATAAACCGCCCTTCGTCAATCAGGTATGTGATGGTTTCGCCGCGCAGGCTGTTGCCCTGCTGTAATACGTAAACGTCGCCGCTGAGTATGATCCGGCGCTCGCGGCTGAAGTATTGTGCTTGAGCTGCGGTTGCTTGCATTTGGCGGGCTGGATAGTTGATTTGGACGTTGCCGCGGGCTGTCACGATGCCGGTTTTGGAGTCGGCTTCTTGAATGTCCGATCGCACGGAAAGAGTGCGGGGCGGGGCGGCTTGCGGGTAGGTGGGAGAGGCGATCGCGCTTGCCAGAGTCAGAGGCAAAAGCAGCAATAATCCTTTGAATATTCGAGAATTGAGTAGTTTAGCGGAGGGCATCATAGCTTACAAGCCTCAAAATTTCGGAAATTGCTGAAGGGTATTATCTTCAGCTTTGACACTTACAGATATTTTATTTTAACGAGCGGAAACACTTTGGCAGTTGTAGATCGGCTCGCGGGAGAAGATCAATCAATTATCGTAGCAATCTTAGCAGCACTTTACTTCATCTGCGAAAGATGATTTGCTGGAGAAAGTCAGTTTTTTGACGGTTTCGGCGATCGGGAAGTTTCGGGCAGCTTTCATCCGATCTGAGAGATTTTCAACCAAGAGCAGTTTCACAGCGATGCCACAAATAACTTTTTCTCACGATCGGCAGCAAAAGTAAGACAGGTTAAATGCACAACAGCTTACTTCATAAACGTGGAATCTGCTGTATTGTTGTTACACTTCCAGCACATCGATGCCTTTTGTTAGATATCCGCCTCACCGTTATGATCTGCTGCTGCTTGCATTTGTTGCAAAACGGCTGCCTGAATCTTAGCGTCAAAGTCAGGATCATCTACAGTCGTAATAACGTTGCGTGGACGATTGCTCAGTCTATCCAGATACGCGCCAAGAGCCGTCTTATCCTCACGATGTCGGAGAAAGTGTTGTCTCAACTCCCGATCTGACATGGCAGCATAGTTAACTTGATTCATCAGAACACCTCTCCATTCGGCGTAATCTGAAACTCTAAATTCTCAGTATTTCCAGCCAAAACATACAGATTGTTTGTTCGGCGATCGATACAGACGAGATGTACGGGCTGAAGCATGATATACGTTAGCCAATAGCTAAGACGATATGAACCTCTTAATTGGGCATCGGTAGGTATTTAAGTCGCTCACTCCTAACACCCTCGATTCTAGCATTTGCTTTGCCGATTTATCGCTATCGTGCAGTTTTACTTACACTTAACTAACTACTCAAAGGTACAAATAGTAAATGCTGGTTGGTCTCCACGTATGTGGTTCTATCTCAATATCTTGAGTAACTACCAGCTTGGCACCAACACAAGTTATATCTAAGTTTGTTCTACTTTTATAATTCGCGGCAATTGCAAGCCTGCAACTTCTGTCCCTGCGAATAACGGCAAAAATTCTGCTACTTTTTCCGGGCCGGCTTGCTGCAAAGCGCTCAAAATTTTAACACTTTTTCCTAGCAAATCTTCAACAGCAATTTCAGCATAACTGGGCTGATAATAACTGAGCCGATTTATACCTTCTCCCAGCAAAATCGCTGCACCGCGCCAGTTTTGATTTCCTAAGTGATAAAGCGCGACAGCAATTTGTAATATCCCTTGATAAAATCTTTTTTCTGGCTCGCCCGCTTCCATCCACAAAGCCTCTAGAGTATCGTGACAAGCGTAAAAATCTTGGCTGTTAAATTGTTCGATACCTTGCCAAAACTCGATCGGCATTTCCTCTGTCATTCGATTGGGAATTTTGAATTGGGGTCTGTATTTTAGTAGGCGGCGATCGTTTTTTCAATAGCTAAGTCTTAAAAACGGAGAAATAACGACCTGTTTTCAAAACTGCTGGCAATTTATGACCGCCTACTTAACCGATTACATAGTATCTCTGACAGCTTGAAGCTGATCCATTCCAATTTCTTGATTAGTTCCAGCGAAATCGTTATCTGGCGTCAAAAATAACATACAGTGACACTCTTTGCGCTCGCGCATGGGAATACAAGGACAGTTCCAGTAAGCGGCTTTTACTTCGGCTTCTTTATCTTCGTAATGACGACAAGGGCATAGGGGAGCGCCTAGTTCGTCTTTGTTTTTTGCCAGTCCTTCAATTACTACAGCAGTGACAGAAGGCTCGGAACAAAAGTAAGTATCGGTGCGCTTGGCGTAGGTTTCGGAGAAATTCTTCATCGCCTCCAAAGTTTTTTGGTTGGAGAGTTTAGATTTTTCTGTTGTGTTCATAGTTTAGGATCGGAGTTGAGGATGCTACGAGCTTTTAACAATTGTACCGCAGAATGTGATTTTAAACACTTGTATGTTTCTGTTTAGTTACAAGGAGTAAAACCTTGACAAAAATTGGGTTTTAGGTCGTCGGTTTTTTTAATGATTTTTCTCTCTCCCTCTTGGTTCTGGAAGCTGGCGACACACACCCGGTTTTTGGAGCAGCCCAAAGATTTGACCGATCGCCCCTCGCTCAAAAATCATCCCCCAACGGGGATACAAACCAGCTAAAATATCAGAGCGCTGTCCCTGTTTCTGGAATCTCATGGCAATTTCCCCACATCCCACCCGCAGCAAAAAATCTCCTTCCTCTGGGCTGATTTGGCCCGCTGACACCGAGTTAGTCGGATTAGTGTTTGAATTAACCCCCCGCACTGCTAGCTCTTTGTACGCGCAGTATGCTATAGGTTTGCACGCTTGGTTTTTGGGTCAAGTGCAGCAAAGTGACCCAGATTTATCGCAACTTCTGCACGACGAGCAGTCAGAAAAAGCCTTTACTATTTCGGGATTGGAAGGTGATTTGCCCGCAAGTGGTAAAGAATTTCAGCTTTTGGGCGATCGAATTTATCGCTGGTACGTCACGGGAATTTCCAAGCCAGTAGTGCAGTGGCTGAGTCAGTGGGTGCAAAATTTGCCCGAAGAAATAGATTTGCGAAATGCTCCACTGTTAATTCGCTCTTGGGATATTGCTTTTGCTCCCACAACTTACCAGCAATTACTAACAGCAGAACTTTCATCATCCCACAACATAAAACTTAGTTTTGTAAGTCCTACAAGCTTTCGCAGCAAAGGGCATCACTTTCCTTTACCAGTTCCCGAAAATGTTTTTCACAGCTATTTACGCCGCTGGAATAACTTTTCGGGGGTGAATTTTGACCAAGCAGAATTTCTGAATTGGATTGATGAAAATGTAATTATTAGCCGCCACAAATTGGAATCGCAAAAGGTAGCGGCGGGCAAAAAAGGTATGGTGACGGGATTCACTGGGGCTGTGGAATTTGGGCTAGGGCGATCGGGCCAAGATCGTCCTGATTTTGTACAATTATTTTATGCTTTAGGGCGATTAGCACCTTACTGCGGTACGGGGCACAAAACAACTTTTGGATTGGGACAAACGCGATCGCAATGGTTAACAGAGTCGCTACCGGAAGTGTCGATCCAAAGCGTCTTGGCGGCGCGAATAGATGAATTGACAGAGAAGTTTTTGGCACTGAGAAAGCGTACAGGTGGGAGTCGTGCTGCTGAAATTGCTGAAACTTGGGCGACGATTTTGGCTCGCCGGGAATTGGGGGAATCTTTGTTTGATATTGCTGCTGATTTGGAAATGCCTTATGAAACTGTGAAAACTTATGTGAAGTTGGCAAGAAGGGCTTTGAAAGTGGGGGATTAATATTAATTTAATGGTTCCCAGGCTCTGCCTGGTAACACAGATTCGGAGGCTCTGCCTCGAGTTTTTCATGGCAAGCGAGGCAGAGCCTCTAGATATCGATTCCCAGGCTCTGCCTGGAAACCAGTGATGATTTATTTATTAGGGTTTTGGGTAAATAGATATATGTCGTCTCGCTGATATTTTAGTTGAAATTGAGGGTTATTTTTGAGTTGAGTTATCAGGTTTTCAACAAAAGCTCGATCGCTCATCCAGCCAGGATAGCGCAAATTCAGCAATACATAGTCAAATTCTGCGAGATTTGCAGGCGGTGCGTCAGCCTGAGTTAATTTTACTACAGGGCGGTGCGCTAAATGCGGAGCAATCTGAGCACTTGTTAAAACACTGCCTTTGGTTTCAACAAGAGAAATTGCCTCTTTGGTAGCTGACAAAGTATCGATCCCATTTAAATAAATAGTCCAAAAATAGCCGTATTTCGCTAAAGCTAAGAAAGCAATCAACGACCAAATTACAATGACTCTAGGCAATGGATAATTAGGAATTGGCAATCTATCAAATATTGTCTTTCCCTTTTGCTGATTGCTAGCTGCCAAACTAGAAATTACGGTAACTAACAAAAATGGCAATATTGGAATAGAATATTGATGAATTAAATCCCGCTGAGCGGGGATATCGGAAAGAATATTCATCGCCAACATCGGCACAGCACTAATTAAAGGTGTCAATTGACGCGGGGATAGCCACCAAATTACAGGTAATAGCAATAAGGCTAAATATTCAAAAGTCTCTAAAGAAAACAAACGCCCTAAAACTAGATTGGGTTTCACTATTAAATTAATAACAATTTCAAAAACCGAGTTGCCCAAATATTGATATCGCCCGATTCCCGCGTGTTCTCTTCCCTGATTAAAATAAGGTATAACTGCCTGAGTAGCTACCAGGAACCAGCCCGCGCCGAGAAACAGAGCTATGAGTCCACAATTGCGTTTTTTGTCAAAACACAACAGCCACAAACCCATCGCAGCCACAGTTAAAGATAGCACGGCTTTGCAGCTCAAAACTAATACAATAGCAGCACAAAACCATAAGGTTTTATTCAGCCTCGCGGCTAAGATTGCTGCTAGCAGTGCTGGTAAAGCAATTACTTCGGGGTGGAAGTCAAAAAGATTGACATTGAATACTGCGGGATAAAGCAGATATACTGCTGCAATTGCAATGGCTTTTGGTTCGTTTAAACCGGCTTGACGTGCTAAACTCCAACTAGGCCAAGCACCTAAAGCTAGGGAAATAGCTTGCACGAATAACAGCCAGTGAACATCTGGATATATTTTGTAAAGTAAGGCTAGCGGGTAGAAAATAAATGCTGCGTGATCGCCGAAAATATTGATGGCCATTAATGAGGAAAATGGGGTTTGATTTTGAGAAATTAAGTAAATTGCTTGGTCAAAAATGGCTAAGTCGAATGCAGTTGAATGAAACAATGCGTGTCGCGCGCTACTGGTGGCAAAAAGAATTATGGTTGCTACGATAATCATTGAAAATACTGGATGGAGTTTTAGGGATTTTAAAGTTAGCATTTTATTGATTTAATCAGCGATGCGTTTAAATAGTAGAACTTCGTTTTTTTGATAAGTTAATTGAAAATCGGGAGATATTTTAAGCTTATTTGCTAAGCTATCACCAATTTTTTCAGTATCAGGCCAGGGATGACGCAGGTTTAACAATATGTATTGAAATTCGGCTAAATTTGTTTGGGCAGAAATTTGTGAAAGCAATTTTACTATGGGTCGGTGAGCAAAGTGAGGGGCGAGTCTATTATCTGTTAAAATACTGCTTTGGGGTTGAACTTGTGCGACTGCTTCGCGTGTAGCTTGCCAGGTATCTAGTCTATTTAGATACAGATAAAAGTCTTTATATTCGCCCAGAAGTAGGAACATTATTAACGACCAAGTTATCATTGCCCTCGGCCATTGAATTCCTAGCCATAGTTGAGGAATTCGGAAATTAGCCAATTTTATATAGGGAAATTCTTCTAAAGTTACAGATGTAAGAGACTGTTGCTTATCTGCTTTGTATTCTTTTTTTTCTGCCCTATTTCTTGTTTCTGCTTTGGCTATGACTGCTAACAATAAAAATGGAATTATAGGTACTGAATACTGATAGGCTAAGCTGCGTTGAAATGGCAAGTCAGAGAGGATATTGATTAGCAGGGTAGGAATGGCAGGAATTAGCGCTGTCAAATATCGTAGCCCTATTTTGTGGGAGAATGGTAATATCAGCCAAATCACAGGCAAAGTCAGGATAAATAGATATTTCAATGTATCAAAGGAAAGAACTTTTCCTAATACTAACTGTGGCTTTAATACAAGATTGATGACAATTTCTAGTACGGATGTGCCTAAATAGCTATAGCGCCCGACTCCAGCTACTTCGCTGCCACTAAAGAAGGGGATAATTTTTTGGGAAGCGATCGCAAACCAAGCTATACCTAGCAAAAGTGCGATCGCCCCGCACCGTTGCTTTTTTTCGCAAAAAAATAGCCACAAACCCATAGCAACAACGGTTAGGGACAAAACCGCCTTGCAACTCAAGACTAACAAAACAGCGCTACAAAACCACACAACTTTGTTTAAACGCGCCGCCAAAATTGCTGCCAAAATTGCCGGTAAAGCGATTACTTCTGGGTGAAAATCAAATAAATTGATATTAAATATTACCGGATATAGTAAGTAAATAAATGCGATCGCCCGGGATTGTTCTCGATTCAAACCTGCTAAACGCGCTAAACTCCAGCTAGGCCAAGCCCCCAGGGACAAAGCAACGGCTTGTACCAACAGTAGCCAATGCACATCCGGGTAGATTTTGTACAGCAAAGCCAGCGGATAATAGATTACCGCTGCGTGATCGCCCAAAATATGAATCCCCATCAAAGAAGAAAAAGGCGTTTGGTTTTTGCCGATCAAGTAAATCGCTTGGTCAAAAATTCCCAAATCGAAAGCAGTTGATTGAAATAAAGCGTGCCGTAAACTGCTACACAAAAATAAAATTGCTGCAACAATGGCGATCGCCCAAACCAAACTCGACGGTGGCTGCGATCGACCTTCCTCTATATTTTCCGCCATTGAGACGCTGATGTCCTCACGGTCATCAGCAAAACTTTCCGCATTCTGCATTAAATCTGGCACTAACTGACCACTCAAAATATGATTCCCTCGAATGTGCTTTCCACGCAATAGTTAACCGCTAATTTTAATCCCCGCAATCGTAATATTAGAATAGCCCACAAAACATTAAACAATTGTGAAAGCAATAACTCTTCTCGGTTCCACAGGCTCCATCGGTACTCAAACTCTGGATATTGTAGCTCAATACCCCGATCGATTTCGGATTGTCGGGTTAACCGCCGGACGAAATGTAACTTTGCTGGCGCAGCAAATACGGCAGTTTCGACCGGAAATTGTCGCAATTTGCGACGAGGATAAATTACAGGAATTGCAAGAGGCGATCGCAGATATCGATCCTCAACCTATTTTACTTGCTGGCGAGTCAGGCGTTGTCGAAGTTGCCAAATACGGCGACGCTCAAGCCGTCGTCACTGGCATAGTTGGTTGTGCCGGTTTGCTGCCAACAATTGCGGCAATTGAAGCAGGCAAAGATATTGCTTTAGCTAATAAAGAAACATTAATCGCCGGCGGCCCCGTTGTCAACCCCTTAATCGAAAAATACGGCGTTAAAATATTGCCGGCAGACTCGGAACACTCGGCGATTTTTCAGTGTCTGCAAGGCTTGCCGGAGGGCGGTTTGCGGCGAATTATTCTCACAGCTTCGGGGGGTTCTTTTCGAG